>Ga0056125_1000371_pt1 | contig 7830 bp, 7 predicted proteins | sample WorMetHEROISLAND_5_FD_71112 | JGI IMG/M metagenome (GOLD analysis project Ga0056125, IMG submission 71112) | Marine gutless worms symbiont microbial communities from Max Planck institute for Marine Microbiology, Germany - Olavius sp. 5 HERON ISLAND ... | reverse complement strand
CGGTCGCCTCGATAGGCTCGGGGTCATTCACAGGGAAATGCCAGTCCTCATAGGACTCAACGAGGGTGGCGAGCACGTCAAACTCGTCATTCTCGGCCGGTGAACAATCCCTCTCCATGAGCGGTTCAACGCGAACAAGAGCACTGGTGTAGTCTTGCTCGGTACGGATTGGTCTCACACGGGACGCTCTCACCATATCCCTACCTAATGGATACCTCTAGGTCCTATCAGGGAATCGGGATACGTAGCAAGCAATTGTGAAATTGACACAGATGGAAGCATACCAAATATGCTCATCAATGGGTACGCACCCTCAAGGCCTACTCCCGCTCGGAGATTGGCGCCAAACTAGTAGACGCTACTGGCATGGAGGACGTCAAGCGTATGTTTATGCTGACGAAGCTGTACACCATTATCCTCAATCCGCCTTCTTGAGTTCAAGGCTACGGGCGTTCTTAAAAACTGCCCGTTTCACGGTATCGGACGCTCCTTCGGGAAACTCAGCTGAAATCTCCACCACCAACCGCCCCGAGGCATTCGGGTCGGAGCAAAGCACCGAGACAATCTCATCGGCAATCTGAACGAGGCGCATCTTTGCCGTCGCAGTCGGAACTTCGGCGCTTCCGTAAAACGATGTCAGATTTTCCGTAACGGGGCCGGGTGCAAGCCCCGGATCCGGTGAAACCGGCGGTACAGGGGTATCTGGCATATCCCCCCCCGAACTGGGAACCTTTGGCGGGAGCCGATGGGCCTTTTCATATGACTTGGTATCTTTCGGCTCAATCAGCAGAAGCGTGTCGTCGAAGACCACATCACCGCCACCAAACTGAAACCCTGCAAATGTCCTGCTATCCTGACCGTAGGCCGTGCCAAAGAAGTCTTGGCTGGCTGCGCCGGTGCGGATCGCCTAGTGGAGAACGTCCCGGTTCTTGAAACGCGGCAGGTAGAGATAGCGCAGTGTGTCTTCGAAGAAGCCGGCGGCGCTCACTGCGATCTGCTCGCCCTTCCAGTACAGCTCCTGGAGGATGTCGCGCAGATGAATGGGCGACCAAGTTGAGATGACCAGCTCATTACCGAGACACACGCGCGTGATCTCCGTCCCGAGGGATTCACCGGTCGTATTCAGCGCGAAGGCATCAACCGTAGGCTTCAGGTCAGCCGCGGCCTCCTGGAAGGGACACAATAGCCATTTGTAGCACTCGCGCGTGATGCGCGGCAGAATATTTTGAGCGCTCCCTCGCTTTCCTGTGCTCCTCCAAAGCTGAAGAATACGGTAGAAAACCGAGTACGATAAATTTATCGTACACACTAAATCCAGTAACTTAGAAGGCAATCAATGATTTATGGTCTTTTTTGCCGTACTTGAAAATATGATGATTGCGCCCGACAGAGAAAAGTACCCGCGGGTACCAATATGCATACGGATGGAATAAGCCTCCGCCTGACGACGCAATTATCGAGCGGGTTAACTACGACGGAACCAGCGGGGAGAGACTTCCATGCTGCACGAATCGTCATTGCAGTCGATCCTGCGGTTAGGGTGATGATCAGAGGGGGTACGTGCTGGAAGATGCCACGGATCAGCGGGGTACCGCACGAATGAACTACCCGATTCGCCCAAGCCAGCGGTACCCGCTGATCCGTGATCATTTTCCAGCACGTACCCCCTCTATTGACGTCCTCTCCGCCCTTCGGTGGGTTCCTGCTGCTGGATGCCTTACTGCACTACTCATTTCATAGGCGATCTGGACTGCGCCCGCGCACCCGGCAGGAAGCGTCCGCCGCGTCCTGCCCTTCGGCTCGCAGTTTTTCCATCCCGCGAGCAAGGATGTTCATCGCACCGACAAGGTCGGCATTGTCCTCGAAGCCGCACCTCAACCACTCCTGATACTAAAGGCGCGTCCCTGCATGCTGCGGGGACACACCGATTGGATGGCTTGGGCGGCACTGCGAGCAAGAGACACCCCGATTACTTCTTCTCCGAGTTCGCATGGGCCTTGAACATCTTGTTCATCAGCTCGAGATGTTGCTCATCGGTCAACTGACCTTCGGTGGCGACCTTTGACCAAAGTTCGGCATTACTCATCTCACGATGGCAACCCAGGCACAGGCCAGTGCGCTCTATACCCATACGCATTTTCTTGGTCAAGGCGCGGGACAATGGCCAGTGAGTCCCGACTGTCTGCACCTGCTGACCGTCCTTGATGATGGTGGACCAGTCATAATCCAGATTGGGGATCCCTGTGATCTGGGTCTGGTAGCGGCCAGGAATCACTTGGCCGTTCTTCTGGTCAATCAGATCCTCGACGAGGTCCTCGTGGCGCGCCTGGAAAACGCCACCTGAAATCCCATATCCAAGAGCTTTGGGGTTGTTGTGGCAGGACTCACAGGTACGGGCCTTGCGCTGGGCTGAGTGGGGCTGTACCGGGGCCATGTCGATGGCTTCCGGTACCTGCTCCTGGCCGAGTGCCGCTTGCTCGTCCGGTGACTTGGCGAGCTGGTTGAGTGCTACCACCTTGCCCTCTCGGTCGATGACGGTGTAGATGATCTGGCAGCCTGGCATCAGCGGGGTCACGCGCCCCTCGCCGTTAATACCGAGCACTGGCTCCTCCCACCGCAAATAGGAGCGCTTCTCGAACACCTTACCTGGACGCTTGTAGCCATGGGTGCCTAAAGGAGACTCAGCGGTCTGGCCATCGTCGAGCCGCTTGCTGCCCCCGGCGATCCAATCTGTATCCTGGAACGGCTTGCCGTCCTTATCCTTGCCGTAATTGACCTGTACGTGGCAACCATAGCACTGGGGTACCCAAGAGGCATGACAAGCGTAACATTCCATGCTTTCGTTGTGCTTGGTCACCTTCCCCATAGCGACCATGGCGTCCGGGTTTTTCCAAGCGTTGTCATCGGCCAGCTGCTTCAAGAGCGGAACCTGGAAGTCCAGACCGGTAGCGGAGTGTAGTACCACCTGCTTGCCGTCCTTCACCACATTGCCCAGTGGGTTTCCGCGGGTAGAGAGCAGGTAGCCTTCCTTTTTGTCATATGGGGTGGCATAGATCTGGGTTTCGGCGAGCAACGCATTGCCTAACCCCCGTGCCTCACCGGTAAGCTTCTTAGCAAATTCCTCGGAGTAACCCAGCGGTAGCTCCCACGGGAATGCCTGGGGGGTACCGTGGCAGTCCTGGCACTCGATCTCGACCTGGGCTAGGGTGGTGCCAAAAATATTGCCGTCCCCATGCGTGTCAATGGTGGTGTGGCAATCCTGGCACAGCATGCCGCCTTTGGGGTTTTCTGGTCGACTCTGATTGTACTGGTGGTGGAGATCGTCGGAGATGAAGAGGTACTGCTTGGTGTGCAGCTTGGGCTGGGTCTTTCCCTTCTCATCGAACGGTGAGCCATAGGGGAATTCCATCAGGCCCTGGTAGGTAACGCCGATCCGCTTGCCGCGGTTGTGGCAGGAGTTGCAGGTCTCCACAGGAATGCCAGAATACTCCATATCATCCCGTACCTTGACTTTGGTCTTACGAGTGCCCTGGATGCGGTGGACCAGCATATGGCCCTGTTCCTCCTTGTCGATGGTTGGATCACCGCCCTCATAATAGCCCTCATTACCGTAAGGGATATGGCAGGCGGAGCAGCCCATACCACGATGGTCACCGCGATTTTCGCGCCCTTTGATACCCACATGGCAACGCTGGCACTGTTGGCGTTGGTAGGTGAAGCCAGCCAGCTTGGGGTCGGCCTCGATCTCCTCGACTGAAGGCAAGGGGATTTGATCAAGCTTGGTGGGCAGCTGGTCAGGATGTTCCTCGATCAGCTTGGCCATGTAGGTCTTATAGGCATCGGTGCCGACAGTCGGCGTCAGTCCATCCATATCTTCGACGGTATAGTTACCCCAGGGCACCTTGTGGTTCCGGACCTCTTCAATACCCCAAGTGTGCAGGTTACCTTGAATCTTGCCAGCCTCGGTGTTCATCAGGGCACGTTCTAACCGGTAGGGATAGCCTTGGTGGCAACCGGCTTGGCCGCAGGTATTATCGGCGATCCAGATACTGCCCGGATCCGGATAGAAGGTCTTTGGCCCTGTCTTCGACGCCTTCTCGGACACACCTTGGTGCGCCTCCTCGGCTGTCAGGCCCTGCGGGTTGCCCCCGTGGCAGACCACGCAGCCCTCGGGATCACCCTGAGGTTTCCCCAAGGCCTTGATGGCGGCCATCATGGCGCTGGTTTCCTCGCGGATCGATTCGATACCCTCGTGGCAACCCAGACAGCCCTTTTTCTCGGCGGTTTCCAGTGTGAGCTTATGCGGAACAGAAGCCTGGAGTGAATCTAGCGCCCCAAGGGTTAAAAACAGTGCGATCGAGACTAACCACCTCATGGTTTCCTCTTTGGTCCTGATGAACAAGGCTTCTTGAAAGATATTAGATCTTACCCGTAAGGTAGCTATTCAGCTACTCCAGTTGGGGCTTTGGGGGGCGGCCCTGGAAGGTCAGGACGAGCGAATTGAAAAGATCGTCGAGTTGTTTGCGGAGAGTTGAGAGGTTAGGAGCGGATGATGGCAAAGTCCCCGGCGCCGGTATCGGAGCGGAGGCGGCCATAGGCTTTCTGCTCGAGCTTGGGCATGCGAAGGTCGCGTTCGGCCTGGTTGTTGTTGAAGGGAACGCGCAGGTCGGCGAGGAAGCGCAGGACCTCGTTACGGCGTTCGCGTGGCCACCAAATGAGGTTGTAGGCCGGGGGTTGTTTGACCCGCCCGCGGGTTCCGGGACGGCGGGGACGGGGAGGATTGCCGGCTTCGGCTTTGCTGAGGATGGTGTCGTAGCGGATCCGCAAATGTTCGCCGTTGCTGGCGGGCAGTGTCTCAAGGTCCTGGGCCTGGGCCACGCCGACCACGGCATCGGCGTGGCATAACAACGTGATCATATCGGTTGTCCACGTCTGGCTCGGGGACCTCTCAGCGATGGCGATCAGCTCGCGCAGATGATGGGCATTGCAGAAGGCATACAAACATTAGTAGCGCTGGCAGGCATGACCCGTGGTCATGCACGAGTACGCCCACGAATTGGGACAACAGGCCGAACGCATCCAGGGCCTCGGCCCCGCGTTTGGGATGAGGTGAAGTAGGCCGTAAGCACGGTTGGTGCTGAGCACAGGCAGCCAGTGCAGAGTGCCGTTCACGCGCCGCTGGTTTCATCGGCATGGGCTGCTGGCGACGCGACGAGTGCGTCACAAATCGCGTTGACTGGCGCCTCCAGGCGGGCGGCGGCCACCCGTACAGCGCGCTGGAGGGTACCCGGTGAAATCGCCAGGCCGGCCAGCTCATTGAGCACCTCGGCGGGATCATTTCATGGAATCTATCTTCCAAGGCCCGGAGACCGTCCCTGAATTCAATATAGAGATCAACCAACTTGTTTCCCTGTTGAAGTCCGTTGCATACCCTGTTAATCCTCGAGCGATAAAAGCATGGTCTCACCACGCATTTGAAATGCACGTTGAAAACTGCGGAGAAAACTATCCCAATTCGAAGCTACACACATTAGTGCTATGACAGCTGTCAAGCATTCTTTTAGTTTTAGGATGCCCAAGTTCAGGTATAAACCATTGATCGTGTCGATTGCTGAGGTGGCCAGATGGGAGCCTCGGATTCAGCTCCCTCAGCTCATCTAGCACGCTACGACTATAGACAAAAGAGTTGGTGTAGTGCCCAATAACATTGGGCCTTTTGACGCCATCAGGGCCGGGCCAGCCCTTGAGTCGGAATATCTGCTTGTAAAATTCGTATGGGAACATGTCGTCGACGGTAACGCTCCACCAGCGCCATTACCTCATCCACTGGCGCCCGCCGGTGCGAGACCTGCTTCAGGCGCTTGTCGACCACCCCTTGCAAATCCTCGTCCTCGTAGCGGTCAACATAGCGCCGAAAGGCCCACTCGCATACCCCGAGCAACCGAGCCTCCTCCTGTCTCAGGCGGCCTGCTTGCCACCCCATACGCCTCTTCAAATCTCATCTTCCGAATCTTCTGCAGTAAGTTCGTCCGGCTTATTGGACACCTCCTCGGCGTCCAGTGAAACCAGACACATCACGGGCTACAAGTCTGAACAGTTTATTTGCTCTCTACAGGAAATTCCGAAAGTTTTCAAGAAATGAGGGTTTTCCAAAAGCATAAAGAAAGAATAGAGAAGGTAATCACAATACCCCGCCAAAGTGAACTGTTTGCGCAAGACATGAAGGGCATGCTGGAAACGCACCTGACATTCGATGCGGCCGTACGGTCGGAAACGTTCCACTGTATGAGCAAACACCGCCTTAAGACAATGAAGGCGACGACCATGGTCTTCAGCGGCCCACGTTCATCCTGCGTCCGTCCCGACGCGCACTCCGCTCGTCGCTCACGCTTCCTCGCTTTCCTGTGTTCCTCCTTTGCAGAAGGACGCAATAAGGGTTCTCCGCTAACTCGTGATACACAAATATCAATTTTGTATCAAAATTGCTGCCGGTGTCAGCCAATTCACCGACCCTGAAGCCCGCCGGCGCGCAAATCACCAGTTGCGCGACTTCGCCGCCGAACATTCTGAGGCGCGCAAAATCATGACGTTTATCGACTGACCGGAGGGAGCAAGCTCCCTCTTTTCAGTGGAAAAGCCAATATTTCCTCTTGCGTGATTTCCCACACATACACACAATATAATTGTGTGCACACGTTCTCGTGTGACATAAACAGGCGAGACAACCTATGCAGACCATTGCGATCATCAGCCAGAAAGGCGGATCAGGAAAAACGACGCTTGCCCTGCACTTGGCGGTGGCATCGCAAGCGGCTGGACGCAACACGGCTGTAATTGACCTCGACCCGCAGGCATCCGCTGCCAAATGGTCGGATCGCCGCAAAAATGATGTTCCGGTTGTCCTTTCGGCACACGCCAGCCGCCTTTCGAACGAGATGGAGCGTACAAGGAAGGCCGGATGCGACATCCTCTTGTTAGATACCGCGCCCCATTCCGATAGCGTGGCTCTTGAAGCCGCCAAGCTCGCCGAGCTTGTATTGATCCCTTGTCGCCCTGCCATTCTCGATATGGAGGCGATTTCCAATACGCTCGACTTGGTACGTACGAAATCGACACCCGTTTACGTCATCATGAATGCAGTTGCACCGCAGGGCGGTGAAGCACGTGAGGCCGCAGACGCGATTACTGAACTCAATGTGCTCGTTTGCCCTGTTCAGTTAATCAATCGCGTGGCATTTTCCCGATCTCTCATAACAGGGCAGACCGCACAAGAATTCGAGCCGGATGGAAAAGCCGCGCAGGAAACCTTAAGATTGCACGAGATCATGTGTGCATACTTGAACAATTTCGCCAATGAACACAAAGGAGCCAACACAGATGTCCAACAAGTTCGCGAACGCACTTAAGGGTAGCGCGAAGGAAAAGCCGGAGATGGTAACGGAGGCAGCAGGCGAGACCGCTTCCTCAAAGTCACCCCATGAGAGGTCAGCTCGAAAGGGAACGAAACACGTGGGCGGTTATTTTCCGCCGGAGGTATCAAAACAACTACGGCAGATTGCTCTTGATGAGGATACGTCCGTACAGAGCTTGCTTGGTAAAGCACTCGATATGCTGTTTCAGAGCAGGCGGAAGCCAACCATTGCACAAAAGAATGTGAACTAGAGAACACGGTCACGTGTGCATGTGTACACACGCGAAAGAAGGGTCCATGCAACTGCCGTCCATCGACAAAATAACTACCAAAGACTTACGCGACACTGAGCGGCTTAAAGCTCTCTATGTACAGGCGGTCGAGCGGAAATGGTGGGCAAACAATGATCTAGCCGTGCT
>Ga0056125_1000367_pt1 | contig 7867 bp, 7 predicted proteins | sample WorMetHEROISLAND_5_FD_71112 | JGI IMG/M metagenome (GOLD analysis project Ga0056125, IMG submission 71112) | Marine gutless worms symbiont microbial communities from Max Planck institute for Marine Microbiology, Germany - Olavius sp. 5 HERON ISLAND ... | reverse complement strand
CCGCTCCGAAACCGGCGGAGATGCCTTTGCCATCATCCGCTCCTGCCTTTCGACCCGCCGCAAACAGTCCGACGATCTTTTCAACTCGCTCGTCCTGACGTTCCAAGGGCAACCCCCAATACCCCAAATTGGAGTAGCTCAATAGTTACGCAGGCTCTAGGGATACACTTGGCTGAACGCTTCGAGATCGAGCACCATTTCTTGGACTTGAGATAATCCGGCTTGAGGGGGTCTTGAAAGATTCCACTTTGGGACTTTTCCGGATCTCGATACGAGAATGCGATTTTTGCGGCGCGCCTGATTTTCAAGCACTTGTGTGTTTGAAAACCGGCGGGGTATCTCTACTCCGCACAGGCATCTTGAACTTTGTCAAGGTACCTTCGAGTCTTCCTCTTTCTTGCTCCCCGCTCCCCGATTTCCCTGTTGATGGCGGGGGAGCTTCTTGACCCGTCAACATTACATCAGGGAGAATGCCCTGCCGGAATTTTAGGGCATCTTGAATTTTCCAAGGTATCCTTTAGCGGATCTGCGTATTCTGATTTTCACCTTCCCGGTCGGTAACGGCGATCGATGGAAACGGACTGCCGGATGGGGGCGGGTGAGGTATGTGGCAGTGAATAGCCGGGGCTAGATGCCTAGTATGTCGGTGCCCGAGCGGAGCTAAGGGCTGCGAAGGGTAGGGATCGTTCGTGTTCGGGGCACGACAGCTGGGGCTTGGTCGAGTTCTGTCACTGTTGTTGCAACCTGCGAAGACGGACGCAAAGACAATTCGACAAAAGGGTGCCTTGAAAGGGACCTTGGAATTTTTCAAGTATCGATACGATATTGCGGTTTTCGCTTCGCGCCCATTTCTCGATCACCAACCTGCTCGAGAAATGGCCGGGCGTCCTTAGTCCTGAAAAATTCGAGGTCTCTAAAAACCGCCTGAGGCTTCCGTTTCGGAAGCTTAACCTAATAGAGCCTACCGGGGGTTGTCGGAGAAATGAGCGCACAAGGCGTGGATAACAAGAGGCGGCGTGTCCTCATCGCCGCAACCAGCGTGGTCGGGGCCGTCGGTATCGGTTATGTGGCCGTTCCTTTCATTGCCTCCATGAATCCGAGTGCCAGAGCGCGGGCGGCCGGGGCACCGGTGGAGGCGGACATCGGCAAGCTGGAGCCAGGTGCCATGTTGCGTGTCAAGTGGCGTGGCAAGCCGGTATGGGTCGTGCATCGCACCCAAGAAATGTTGGCCGCTCTTCCCGAGCTGAACCAGCTGTTGGCGGACCCGGACTCGGATGCCTCCCTACAGCCGGAGAGCTGTCGGAATGCGGCCCGCTCGATCAAGCCCGAGTATCTGGTGGCGGTCGGTATCTGTACCCACCTAGGTTGCTCCCCGACCTACCGCCCCGAGTTCGCGCCCGCCGATCTGGGATCGGAATGGAAGGGCGGCTTCTTTTGTCCCTGCCATGGCTCCCGATTCGACTTGGCCGGACGTGTCTATGCGGGTGTTCCGGCACCGATCAACCTGGAGATACCCAAGCATACCTATATTTCCGACACCGTCATCCTGGTCGGTGAAGACGGAGGAGCAGCCTGATGAGTACAGAGAGTAGTACCGGATTCCTCGGTTGGATCGATGAGCGTTTTCCGCTCACCAAGGTTTGGAAGGAACATCTCTCCGAGTACTATGCGCCCAAGAATTTCAATTTCTGGTACTACATGGGCTCCTTGGCGATTATGGTCCTGGCGCTGCAAATCGTCACCGGGTTATGGCTGACCATGAATTACAAGCCCTCGGCGGATGATGCCTTCGCTTCGGTAGCCTATATCATGCGTGATGTGAACTGGGGGTGGCTCCTGCGTTATATGCATTCCACCGGAGCCTCCGCTTTTTTCATCCTCGTCTATCTGCATATGTTCCGTGCCCTGCTCTACGGCTCCTACCGCAAGCCGCGCGAGCTGCTGTGGATCATCGGCGTGATTCTCTACTTGGCCATGATGGCTACCGCCTTCTTCGGCTACTTGTTGCCCTGGGGACAGATGTCCTATTGGGGTGCTCAGGTCATCGTCAACCTGTTTGCAGCGGTTCCAGGTATCGGTGAGGACCTCTCGGTATGGGTCCGGGGTGACTATGTCATCTCCGATGCTACCCTGAACCGCTTCTTCGCCTTCCACTTCCTGGTGCCCTTCTTGATCGCAGGCTTGGTGTTCATCCATATCGTCGCCCTGCACAAGGTGGGCTCCAACAACCCAGACGGCATCGAGATCAAAAAAGGTCCCAAAGGCAACCGCTGGGATGACAAGGCACCGGCGGATGGGATTCCGTTCCATCCGTATTACACGGTCAAGGACTTGGTCGGAGTCGTGGGCTTTTTGATACTCTTTTCGGCTATCGTCTTCTTTTGGCCGGACCTCGGTGGCTTGTTCCTGGAGGCACCGAACTTCCAGCCTGCTAATCCCCTGAAGACACCGGAGCACATAGCTCCCGTATGGTACTTCACTCCTTTCTACGCCATATTACGCGCCGTTCCGCCGATGTTCGGCTCTCAGTTCCCAGGCGTAGTGGTGATGTTCGCGGCTATCCTGATCCTATTTTTCTTGCCCTGGCTGGATCGCAGCGAGGTAAAGTCCATCCGCTATAAGGGTATTCTCTCTAAAGTCGCCATCGGCGTATTCGCGGTCACCTTCATCGTTTTGGCTTGGTTGGGCCTGGAGTCGGCCACACCGGCCAAGACGCTGCTCGCCCGCATCTTTACCGTGATCTATTTTCTGTTCTTCCTGCTGATGCCGATCTACAGCAAGCTGGATAAGACCAAGCCGGTTCCGGAGAGGGTGACAAAATGAAAAGATTGCTTATCGCATCCATGCTCTTGCTGATGCCTCCGTTCATCATGGCCTCCGGCGGTAGTCCGAACCTGCAAGACGTCGACATCGATTTCGAGGACAAGGAGTCCCTACAGCGAGGTGCCAAGTACTTCGTCGACTACTGTATGGGTTGCCATTCCATGAAATATATGCGGTACAATCGTATGGGCAAGGACGTCGGTCTCGATGAAGTTCAGCTGCGTCGAGACTTCATCTTCGATAAGGAAACCAAGCCCGGTGACCTGATGATCAGTGCAATGACTCCGCAGAATGGTGCAAAGTGGTTCGGTACCGCGGTGCCCGATCTGACGCTGGTTACCCGCTGGCGCAGCCCGGATTGGGTCTTCACCTACCTCAAGAGCTTCTATCTGGACGAGAGTCGGCCTTATGGTGTCAACAATACGGTATTCCCCGATGTGGGTATGCCCCATGTTCTGGCTAGTCTCCAGGGAGTGCAGAGGGTCAGCCATTCCGAAGACAAGCACCGGACCAATACCTTGGAGCTGGTGCAGCCGGGTAACTTGTCGAAAGAAGCCTATGATCAGGTGGTCCGTGACCTGACGAATTTTCTTACCTACACCGGCGAACCCATGAAGTCCGAACGCCAGCGGTTGGGTATCTATGTACTCCTCTTCCTGGGCGTATTTTTCGTCCTCGCCTACGCTCTCAAAAAAGAATATTGGAAGGATATCCATTGATCGGGGGGTATAAGGCGATTGTTGTCCAAATGAAATACCATCTTGCTGGTCTTTTCGTCCGTTTTCCGTGTTGCGGCAACCGTTACGTCCACTAGACACTGGTTGCCGTGCCTTGAATATGAGCAAATATCCGGACCAATCTAGTATATTATTTTCCATCAATCGCCTAAGGTGCCAATCTCGCCAAGGCAACAACCCGTAGGGGATCCGAAAACATTGCATCCCTGCGCTAGTGCCCCAGCGTTTAGTTATTAAATAAATTTAGTTAGCTATCGTGGTCGCGCTCGTCGGGATTGTTTTTCTATTCAGTAATTGGTTGATTTAATTGAATTTCTTCGAATATTCTGAGGCTCAGAATCTGTAGAATTGTGTAGAAACTGACATTGATTTTCAGCCGATTCTTGATAATGGCCACGAGCCCATAGACGGAAATGGCGATTTCGAGAAGATGAATATACCTTAAGTACATGCGTCGTTGTTCTCAGCCCGCAATTTCGCGGGAGAGGCTGTCGCCTTAGCGTACCGCAGCCCAAGTCGGTAACCGGTATAATTCCAAATATTTATTTTTTAATGAATGGGTTATCCTGAATTGCCGGTCGTAACGTTGGGGCACTAATGCGATCCCTGAGCTTTTTCCCGGTGCCGAGTCGAAGGTCGAAATACGATTTCGATTGGTTACCCGCTTGGCCATGCTCGGGTGTCGGGGGTGCTCGGGGGGGTCCCTTGAGAAATTCTAAGGTGCCCGTGCGAGGTAAGGATGCCCCGCCACTCCTCAGGTGCGTTTTTGCTTGAGGGATAGGAGCAAAACGAAAATCACATTTTCGTATAAGGTTTTCCCCGAGGCGATCTGTAATCGGGTTGGGGTGCGGCTCTTTTGAAACGATACCGGGCGTTGAAAATCCGAGAATCGAAACCGGTTTTTCGGATATCTTGTGAAACTTGCGCACTATCCCTATCACGCCGCCGTGCTCTTAAGACGTAGCGATCCGCGCTACCCCGTGGATTTGAAAAGCTCTGTGGCTAGGTTGACCGTACCGGCGGGGATTGCCTAGGATGGGCTGCGGCCTACCGGAAAATATCGAGTAAAGGCTGCGGGGAGAAAATTCGGCTGCCAATGAACGCAAATCTATTCAAGAAAAGTCGACGAGGATGACCCTACCTCTCGGCGTGTTATCGGGTGTGCATTTGAGGTCAGCAAAGTCTTGGATCCTGGATCTTCGGAGTCCGTGTACGAGAAGGCTTTGTGCGTCGAGCTGGCCGAGCATTTTTCGGCTCATTCGCGTTCATTTGCGGCAAAAAAGAAAATATCGAGTAAGCGCAAGGGTAGGCTCAGCCCTCCCTCTGGTCGGCTGAGCCTTTGTTTCCAGGTTTCTCCGCGTCGTTTCAAAAGAGCCGCACCCATCAGGTTGGGAACTAGGGCTACCGAATGATAATTCGATAGAAAGCAACGGCTTGTCGATTTCAGACGCTTAAGCACGCAGAGAGACTGAAATAGCCGCCATCAGCTACCCGTTGTGAGTACGGATTACCGGTAACCTCGGGCGAGCCGGATCTTCGGAGGAGTACAGGAAAGCGAGGGAGCGTAAGCGATGAGTGGAGTGCGACGACTCCCGTGTAGCCGTAGGGCCGAGCGTTTCGCCGGAGTGCGCGCCGGGACGGACGTAGAACGAACGTGGGCCGCCGAAGGCCATGGCCGTCGCCTGATTTTTGCACCCGAACTCGGACGGGGCCCCGTTTCGGGGTTCGCAAAAAATGGCGATGCTCTGGAAAAAAGAGCTTCTGGCGGATGAACCGAGCCGATGTTATGGATATTTCAGTATGGCTGTATGGGTACCCCATACTCTGTGGGGTCCGACCAGACCAGGGTGCTTGTGCCGGCGCACTCCAAAGAGTCGGGGGGATCACCCGACCTTCCCGGCTTGCTTACTTGGCAACAGCTTGTTTCAGCAGTGATGATCATTCGGTAGCCCTGGGTTGGGAGCCGAGCCCCGTATCGCGCGGGGCTTTTTCGTTTATACTGAGGCCTCATACCCGTTGCGCGTGAATATTCCGCCGCGATGCACGCCGCTCGCACCTGATAGCCGCGTTGCGACTCTCCGTAATAGGGCCGGCTGTTCCTCCTCGAGCCTTGCTCTTGGGCATGGCTCGCTTACTAAAATATTCACGTGCAGCGGATGTACTTCTGGTCTTTCGCATTTGGGTGTCGATAATCGAGTGCCGGAGTAAAGGATAGATGGCTGTGGCCGCAAATAGACGATCCGTTATGACCCTATTTTCCGATCCCACGAGCCTCTATTGTCACCGGGTACGTATTGTACTAGCGGAAAAGAATATCTCCGTCGACATCGTCGATGTCGATACTCGGGCTCTGCCCGACGAAGTTATGGAGTTCAATCCCTACGGAACCGTGCCCACATTAGTAGACCGGGATTTGCGGCTCTATGAATCGCGCATCATCATGGAATATTTGGACGAGCGATTTCCGCATCCGCCGTTACTACCCGTCGACCCGGTTTCACGGGCTACCTCCCGACTTTACATGTATCGCGTAGAGCGCGACTGGTACACGTTGATGGATCGGATACTCGATGGCGATGAGGACGAGGCGGCCACGGCGCATAAGGAGCTACGCGAGAGTCTTATCGCTACCTCTCCGGTATTTGCCGCCAACGCCTTCTTTATGAACGATGAATTTTCCCTCGTGGACTGCTGTATGGCACCTTTGCTGTGGCGTCTTCCTATGCTGGGCATTGATCTGCCGTCACAGGCCCAAGCGCTGTCCGATTACGCAAAACGTATCTTTGCTTGGCCCGCCTTCGGAAGAAGCCTGACCGAGGCCGAGCGGGAGATGGCCACGGAGAAGACTTGATTGTCAATTGCCAACATGACTTCGAGCCGTCCCTACGTGGTACGAGCGCTGTACGAGTGGATCCTGGATAACGGAATGACTCCCCATCTGCTCGTGGATGCGACCCACCCCCAGGCCGTAGTTCCGACACGGTTCGTGCAGGAGGGAAAGATCGTACTCAATATAAATCCTACCGCTGTCCAAGCCCTTATACTAGGAAATGAGTATATTAGATTCGATGCGCGTTTCGGTAGTGTCCCCATGGCGGTCGAGGTGCCGGTAGTGGCCGTGCTGGGTATCTATGCACGCGAGAATGGGCGTGGCCTATTGTTTCCGGACGAAAGATTGCAACAAGACGATAATGCCGAAGGGGCGGAGGCCAAGCTGAACGCTCCCGAGCCGACACGGGAGCGGCCCGTGCTCAAGGTCGTCAAATAGGCTGGGTCTGTCGGGTAGTCCGGGACCTTCCGAGGTGCGCCCTATTGACGGTCGCTTATGGGGACCTTGAAGGATTCCGCTCTCGGGGTTTTTAAGGCGCCCTTATCTCTGGCCGGGTGGCTAGGTCCGGGTCGATCGTTTTCAAATCCAGGCCGACCAGCGTAAGGTATCCGCTGCGTCTGTCAGTGCCTTCTTCTACGCTGAAATCAAACATAAACGCGCCGTATCCGCAATCCGGCGTTTGTCCGGCGTATTCCCAAACGGAGTAGAAAGACGGCCTGATCCAGGAGTTGCAGACCGCGCTGCTTATAGACGGTCCGGAAAATTTCGGTCGCCACCTCACGTGCACGCAGACTATCGAGCCAAAACCAGACCAGGGCCAGGAAGGCGAGGATGGTTAATAGGCTACTCACGGATATACCAGCAAATTCGGAGGGACTCGATGTGAGAATATTTTGCTTCGCTCCCATTTTTCAGATGCTAGCATGCTGCTTGGAAAATGGCGGGCATTCCAGCTCCGTATGGGCGCCTTGGATTTCTCAAGGTGCCCTGAGAAGGGTTATCTGTTGCTGATATAAAACAGTATCATAAGTATTACGCTAAGGCCCATTTCCTGACCGAGCGTTTTCAATTGGTTGAAGTTTTGGGTGCTTTCAGCGTTGCAGAATTGTCTGCGCCGAAAAAGGGTTGCACTCTCTCGTGTATTTTGCGCGACAATCCACGCTGACGGACGAATGGTCGTGTCCTAATCTTAACTTGCGATTTTGGCAGGCCGATATCCGAAAGCCTGCGTACCTCGAGTCGACAGAGAGTGATGTGGGCGGGCTTGTTGTTGCTGCCAACATCTGGCCTAGCCCTGGACCGAAGCCCCGGATTTTGACCACCTGTTTTCCAATCCAAGGAGGAGCCCAGGAAAGCGAGGGAGCGTAAGCGACGAGCGGAGTGCGACGACCCCCGCGTAGCCGTAGGGCCGGGCGTTTCGTCGGAGTGCGGCGCGCGAGCGCCGGCGGAGACGAAATACAAGGCTATGCGATACGGC
>Ga0056125_1000365_pt1 | contig 7923 bp, 4 predicted proteins | sample WorMetHEROISLAND_5_FD_71112 | JGI IMG/M metagenome (GOLD analysis project Ga0056125, IMG submission 71112) | Marine gutless worms symbiont microbial communities from Max Planck institute for Marine Microbiology, Germany - Olavius sp. 5 HERON ISLAND ... | reverse complement strand
GTAGAGTTGTCGACGAAGGTAAGACCTTTTGGGTCAAACTGGTAGGCTACTTCTTTGGAAACGCTAGAGATAAAGCCAGCAGTATTACATGGCATTATGCATGCTATTCTTTCTTGTTAGTTATAGTCTATACTCTGTGCCGACCTGAGAGCTGTTCACAGACAAGTAGGCCTAACCAGAACTTATGGTGGACATTTATAATAACAAAATCATGCAAAAAAGTGGGCGGGCCCTGGATAGGGCGGGCCCACAAGGGCCAAAAAGTGGACGGGCCCGGGCCCGCCCGGCCCAATAGGCTCCGCCGCCTATGTGATAGATACATAGCCATTATCAACTTGCATACAAGTGCTTCAAACTGGCCAACAAATGCAAAATTTTACAATGTGAAAGACTTAAATTCGACGACTTTTCAAGTACTTCCAAGCTCCTTATTTGTTTTCAAGCACATTCAAGGCCTGGAAACTTCCTCGTAATATTAAATTTCCGGAAACTTCACAACCATAACACTATGTGGTCTGCATGGACTCCACGCCAAAGGGAAACACGAAGTCTGCCTCTAAAATACAAATGAAATTCAATGCAGAATATCAGTAACCTATCATACAAGCCCATAGCACACTGAAACTATTGACAGTGTCAATACAAAGATGAATAACAGTTGCAAAGAAGGCATTATTTGTGTTATGTTTAAGTATTTCATTATGAGTGTCAGATTTGTCACTTTTTCAAAAAACAGAAAAGAATAAGATGAAATGTGGACACAATGAAAGACTTCTAAATAACACAAGCTGCTAGCATTTCCTACCCTCAGACACTGATGCAAAGTCACACATTCTGCGACGCTTTCGTGGCTGCTGCTGTCCGCTCACTGGTACTGATTTCTTGTTTCTAATCCAGCGGATATGGCGTATTTTTTGTGACAATTTTTTGCACACATATTGCTGTAAAGCAGAAAGCATCCACATGCTCCATATCACAATGATCACACCAGTGCAGCAAAATATGCAGCAAACATTGGACAAACAAACCAGTTAATATATGGAAAAAATAAAATATGCATATTTATAACGGAGTTCTACTGAAACATCAATGGTACACACTTAATCAGTGCTTAATTACACCTATAGGGAATGCAAATTGTAAAGTATTTCATTTTGAAAAGTATTTTCAAAATACTATTTTATTTTGTACTACGAAAATACTTTTCTGGAGTATTTTATTTTGTTATTTTCAAAATACTTGTTCAAAGTATTTTGCACATCACTGCACTTAATGAAATATGTAATATTTACAGTATTTATGAACTTCAGAACAGAATAATACATGCAACAAAAAGCACTTGAGAGAGACAGCGACGGAGAGGTTATTTTCCATACCATAATCATCAAAACCATGATAATAAAATATCTAAATCAAGGACGGCTACCACAGAGGCGAAAGCCCATCCAGCTGGCAAGAGTATTCCATTATAGTGTCACCTAAAGAACAGGAAACAATAAAAGAAAAAGAATTAAGAACAAAGATAAAGACCAGTTAAGTACAGAACGAGTAGACCTCTCAGTCTAAGCAACATACCCATGGCTGATTGCCAGGATGCTCAATGCAAGGATATGCATAGTACAACTTTCGTCCAAACTCCTCATACAAGCCTCGATCTTTCATATCACCATTTGCGATAATGTGATAAGCACACTCTTCTATAAAACGATCCATATCAGCAGTGATGTCACCATTATCAAGCTGCTGGCGAACTCGTTCAGAAAATGAAGGAAGTGGAACGGAGCTCGCTGATGCGCTCTCCAAAGTTGCAACAGCAGCACAATCACCATCACCGTTTCCGTATGATGCATCACTTTCATCGGCTGTATTTGGAGCCTAGAAATATTGCACCATCTAATACTTAAAAATCAACATAAATGCATAGAATAATTAAGTATAAAACACAAAAACAAATACTTTCAAGCCAAGATGAAAAGCAATGCCTGTAGTCATTAAGGTGACGGCCAAGGCAAGTAATTAATTATAAACCACCATTAAGGCAAAAATAATATCACTTCACTGAAAACAGTCACCTGCCAATGCCGCTCATTCACAACCAGCAGAGAGTGGTGCAGCACGACTTCTGTTTCAAGTGGGGCACCACATCCCTCCTGTTTCCTTTTATCCCCTGTCGCTTGTTAATACCCCTCTTCTCCCTCACTTTTCCCCTTCTTTCCCTATCTTCCCATTACCCCCATCTTTTGTGAGGCCTTACCTGATAAAACAAGCTAGGGAGTCCAGGGGAAGCACTGTTAGCTCCCAAAGAGGATCTGGGCAAAGCCAAGGAGCCAGATTCCAATGTTTTTTGAGGCAAAAATTGCACCTCCCTGCAGTTGCACTACAGTTTTTGGTCTTGAAGAGGCTGTAACAACAGTTGTTCTATGTCTGCTTTAGCTAGTCTCATGTTCACAAATGCAATAAACATATGTGAGGCATAGCATACAACTACTGATCCAATTTTAATGTCATTTCCAGGGAATGCCAGGCTGGCTGGGCTCCACGCTGGCTGCACCACTGCCAGGACTTGATATCAGATAGCAGACTGCACAATAACGACAGTATAGAGTTTTACGTCCTACTCGATACATAGCAGGTCATTTCGGAGACGAGTCTTTCCAGGCAATCACTGGCACTGGTACTGACAAAACAAAAACCAAACACACAAAAACCATGTAGTAAGCCTATCTACAATAACATAATCATTCTATTAAGTTAAGACTAAGAGGGGAAAAATAATGCTTTCGTACGCGAATCTGTTGAAGTAAAACCATTATCTTCCGTGCCGGACCCAATTTTCCTGGTAATAATGTACGAATGTCATCATCAGTAAGGTGAAGGAATGAGAATCCATCAACTTCATTTTCTGTTTGTTCATAAACAGCAAACTCTCAAGAAGAAAGTCTACAAGTCTGTTACGAATAACACTGTCTCATCTACTCACACTGTCCAAATGTCATCAACATTCTGCATAATAAGTGACAGGTTTTGTGACAATTTCTTAACATGCTGTGGCCATTTATACACCAGGTCACTGTATGTTATCACGGCGGTATGATCACTAGGCTGAACTGTGAAAGTGCCTGTGTGACTAGTGAAGTCCACTACACGCATTCTGACACACAGAAAATATTTAGAGTGCTCTATCACTGCAATGTGCTTCACTGCCATGAATTCTGGCACTTCATCATTTGACACAACTAAAATACTCCCAACTGCATAGCACAGTCCATGAATTACAACACGAGGAGACAGCATGATAGATACTTCGTCATCAATAATGTGACCTTCCTGTGCCAGGATTGCGGACAAAGCACTTTTCCATTCCAAACATTCATCCATACTGGCTATGCGGCCTTCAAACACATCATCTCCACAGTACAGATAAGAATGAGAGAGCCCACTTACATCAGACATTTGAAGGCACATCCATCGCTGATGATGCACAGACAGTGAGAGAGGGATATTTCGAAAATTAAACCATCTTCGCAGTTTAAAGAAACCATTCTTGGCTTCAAATCGCATGCAACTGTGGTTTTTTATAGGACCAAACAATCTCAGCTGCTCGGGTAAGTGAGTCAAGAAGTGAAGTTTTGGAACATACTGCTGTTGTCCATACAGTTCAACAAATGACTGATTGTGAGATGCAATAAGGTGTTTCAATGTCGACACAGTGTCAATAGTAGCAATGGGAGAAAAACACAGTATACAAATCTGCAAAAGGCTTATGAATGTCTTCCAATGATGGTCATCTTCAGGTATGACGTCAGCTATCATATACGGCAAATTATTAATCAGCACTCTCATTGATGCAGCAGATTGCGAAAATGCAGCACCTGTCTGTACTAGTTGTTCTCTTTCAATTATTTGAGGTTTGTTCTTCAGCTCCTCATCATTGTAGTCATACTGTGTAATTCGTCTGTTCAGCAGATGCAAGCTAAAGAAGTGTCTGTCGACTACAAAATGTCTCAGCATTGCTTTAAGCTCAACTCTCACAACACCCTCCAACAAGACATGCATAGGATCATGTAGCAAACACTTTGTTATTGAAAAGCCTGGGATATCCAACAAGAAGCTCCCACCGTTTACTCCATAATGCATGGACCAGTAACGTCTTGCATGCTGGTTTTGCTGCTCCAGCCATGCAACACGGTCCCGGTGTTCTTCCTCATCTCGCATTGTGAACTGTCCCTCGTGAGTGCTGCCATGGAGTTCGTTTGTGCTGATTTCGCAAGTCCGGCATGGTTTTCTACATACACCAACTGACTCCTTGAATCCACCCAGAGCTTGTGCTGCTGGAGTATCTGCCAAGACAGCCACGAGAATTCCATAATATGTGTCAGCAAATCTCTCTTGAATGTCAACCCGAAAACCTCTCCAAAGCGTTTGCAAACCTTGCACGAAGTCATCGGTTAACTTCGTAAAACCAAATTTGCGCACATGAGAGGTTTTGGCTAATGCCAACAACTGTATAGTGCTCAGTTGGCTACGGTACTCAGCTGGTATATTAAGGATTGTCCAGTAAAAGGCAGTTACCTTATGTTTCTTTTTGTGGCTGCCTATAGGATTGGCTATTTCAAAGTCATCAGTGTAAATGGCAAGCAAAAGACATCCAGGATGGGACTGTACAAAACTGTGCGTCTGGCAGTAGGCACCATCACTGAAATCATACATAAAATCGTCAGATGCATGTGAAGAATTTAGGACTTCATTCACTTCAGGCATAGACAGCACAACTGACAGCTGTGACAAAAATGGAACAACATATCCGGTCAACTGTTGTTCGGTTAGCACTAATTTTCCTCCAATTTTTCTGTTGACCAATTTATTCCCCAAAATCACAGGCTTTGGCTTAACATATGGCAAACAAGTTTCAATGAATTTTTGTTGTTGCCTCTTTGTATTTAACCCAGTAAAGAGTTTGACATTAAAACACTCATCAACATTGCTACTGCCAGCTGCCAGAGCCTGCTGCACATTTCTGCAGACTTCTTTCAGTTTTTCGTCAAACAAGTTTCCCACTGATTCAACAATATCTCCAACAGCAGTCTCACTCACTCTATATTTTGTCAGTAAATTTAGCATCCAAATGCCTTCACTTCTGGTACTGTCATTATTTTCAGTTACATTTGCTGTGCTGGAGCAAGCACTAAAACCTGATGCTTCATCATTTCTGTCTGTCACATAACCTGATGCTTCATCACTATCTGTCACATAATCACAGCAAAAATGCTTACGGTGTAGGTGGCTTTTGAAGGATTTCACATTTCTATAAGATGCACCACATACAGTACAGTGAACAATGAACTTTGCTGAGTGTTTGTGGTACTTGAACAAGTGGCTTAAAAATTCACCTTCTGAATGGCAGAAGAAAGGACACATGGAACATACATGACGACCCATTGTTCACTGTTCACATAAAAATTTACAAATACCTTCAAATGTTTTCCAAACACTCTCAGTGAACCCTTGATCTTTGAGCCATTCAACCACACTGCTGACAGTCTTTGTGTCATCCATTTGAAGTCACTGCATGCCAACCATACATAACACACTACACTAACTGAAATACAACATCAACAAATCACACACAATTACACACAGACAGATCTCAGTATGAAGCACAGTAGTTCAAGTGTAACTGACTCAAAAGCTTCTACAAAATATGCAGTATAATTACGAGGCAGAGGTCTGGGGAAAGGGCCTATGTCTATTTTTTATTGTTAATGATTACAATGCTGTACTGACGAAAATGATGTTTTGTTCGTCAATCCACTACAGCCGATCAACATTTTAAGTATAGAAGACTTGGAGTGCATTATGTATGTGCACATGTGCAAATAATCGCACACATTTATAGCAAATTAGGGCATGCATAAATTACAAGTTTCTATGACCAAATTTTGGAAATGTTCCAGGGGACACACCCTTCACAGACTTCACCTTCCCCTCACACCTATGAGTCCTAACCCCTCCATTACAAATTTGTGGCTACGCCACTGCAAGACGAGACCCGCAGGGTTGGTCAATTTAAATCATGGCGATTTAAACTGAACAATTTTTGGAGGAAAAAAATTACTTGGTAATCACATTTAACTACATTGTTCTGACTACTCTGTACACAGAAAGATTACACACAAACATGTATGCTGTTTAAAAATGTTCCAAGACATTCCAGCAGTGACCAACCTCTTCCACGGCCTACTATGCAGGGGACTGGAGGCAACGTGCCTCCACCTAGAGCTTGAGGGCGGAATTTTGCCCTTGCTAGAGGGATTTAGTTAATACAGACAACAGTTTAAACACGTGAAAATCCCCCTAACTATTCTGTAATGTATTAGCCTATATTAATTTACACATTCTCCCTCCTTCCCCCTTACCTAGAGCATGGAGCAGAATTTGGCCTTGCTGGGGGGGATTTCGTTAATACACTGTGTTTCCAAAAAACACCCACACAGACTTTTGTTCATATCTCTGCTAATTGTATACCGTTTTTTAAGATTTTTGCACCGCTAGAATCAGCAGCGAATTTGCTATAAATGCCTATTAAAGATCCCACCGCACCTAAAACAAGTCGCTATACTACCTTGTGAAATATTGGTTTTTGAAAAATTCTCTGAAACATTTTGTGTAAAAAACACCCACTTTTATTTTACAGCATATTTCAACAAAGCATCGACAGGTATTTAACTAATGTCAATGCAAAAATTGCACAATCATGACTAATTGCAAATGTTATAATTTGTGATCAAACTGTCCCTTTTCTTCTCCAACACAAGCCTGAAGTCGCATGCACCACTGTCTGATGGCACAACTCAGCGACATGTCAAATGTCACAATATTGTCTGTACACGGTGTGTTACATTATACTCTATACCTTATAGTCCACAATGTTAAGATTCGGACTGTTGGGAGACCATAAAGTGGGCGAGACAAAGTCGGGAGTTTCCTTTGCTATAGCATATCAATCATGGGCTCTGTGCAAGTATGCAAATATGACGTCAGTAAACGGTAGCAATAAAAATTTTACTTTTATGTTGGTGGAATACCTAATTCAACATAAACATTCCTTGAAAATTTTGTTTAAATCTAAACATTTTCCACGGAGATATAGAAGAAAACGTGAGTGGGTGTTTTTTGAAACAGTGTACATACAACAGTTTAACCTAGGTGAAAATCCCCCCAAACTTTTATCTGTAATTTATTACCCTATATTAATTTACACATTCCCCCCTTACCCAGAGCGTGCATGGGGGATTTGGCCTTGCTGGGGGCGGGGGGCAATTTAGTCAATACAGGCAACAGTTAAAACGGGTGAAAATCCCCCCAGCAGCTATCCATCCATCAATTTATTGATACGCCATAGCAGCAAAACACTTATAACCAGACAACACAAAAATCAATAAAACATACAAAAAAGTACAATGCAGTAAACTATACTAAAATAAAACCTAAAATAAAATCTGTAATGTATTAGCCTATATTAATTTACAAATTCTCCGCCCTTGGCCTTGCTGGGGGAATTTAGTTAATACAGACCACAGTTTAACGTTTAACAGGTGAAAATTGCCCCCTCCCCCAACTGTTATTGTATTGTATTGTATTGTATAAAAATTTTTTAAAGTGGCCTAAGTAAAAAACTTCAAGGTCCACAGGAAAATAAACAAAAAAAAAAGAAAAGAAACAAGGCAAATGTCACGGAAAAGAAACACTGAAAAGGAAATGTTTCAGCCGACGACGGAATGTATCAACAGTCTGACAATCGACACGTCACTGGGCAGGCTGTTCCAGAGTCTGGAGCCGGCCGCACGGAATGTTCGGTCGCCGATGGTTGCAAGCCGCACTCTCGGAACCTCCAGTCGATGTGTCCGCGCAGATCGGAGCCGA
>Ga0056125_1000363_pt1 | contig 7988 bp, 4 predicted proteins | sample WorMetHEROISLAND_5_FD_71112 | JGI IMG/M metagenome (GOLD analysis project Ga0056125, IMG submission 71112) | Marine gutless worms symbiont microbial communities from Max Planck institute for Marine Microbiology, Germany - Olavius sp. 5 HERON ISLAND ... | reverse complement strand
CCAGTGGCCCATGCCGACGAAACCGGCCGGCGCGTGAACGGCAACCTGTACTGGCTACACGTACTCAGCACCGACCGGCTTATGGCCTACTTCCCTCATCCCAAACGTGGTGCCGAGGCCTTGGATGCGTTCGGCTTGTTGGCGCACCGTGCGCTGGCGTACTCATGCATGATCACTGATCAGCCGCCCGCCGGCGCTACCCATGTTGGCATGCCTTCTGCAATGCCCATCATCTACGTGAGCTAACCGCGATCGCTGAGAGGTCCCTAAGCTAGCCATGGGCAACCGATATGATCGCGCTGTTGTGCCAAGCCAATGCCCTGGTCGGCGAGGCCCAGGCCCAGGATCTCAAGGCGTTGCCCATCGGCAACGTCGAGCGCTTGCGGACCCGCTACGACACCATCCTCATCGAAGCCGAAGCCAGCAATCCTCCCCGCCCCCACCGTCCTGGCACCCGCGGGCACGTCAAATAATCCCCGGCTTGCAACCTCATTCAGCGACTGCGCGAGCACCGCAACGAGGTCCTGCGCTTCCTCACCGACCTGCGCGTTCCCTTCGACAATAACCAAGCCGAACGCGACCTGCGAATGCCCAAACTCCAGCAGAAAGTCTCCGGTTGTTTCCGCTCCGAAATCGGCGGAGATGCCTTTGCCATCATCCGCTCCTACCTTGTGACCCGCCGCAAACAGTCCGACGATCATTTCAACTCGCTCGTCCTGACGTTCCAAGGGCAACTCCCAATGCCCCAATTGGAGTAGCTGAATAGTTACCACCTTACATGAAGGTCAAGGTGCGGGGGCATTGCTATCCCGATGGCAACCTCGCCGTGTTCCACGGACCGCGTTGCTTGGCTCGATATGATGCCCAAGGCCAGTCGATTCCGCTACAGCTACAGGTTGTTGCGTAGTCCGCTGCCGTATCCAAAGCGGACAGTTTATGTGCCACTAAACCGGACAGTTCTATTTGTTGCCAACACCCGGCCTCGCATTCGACTGCTAACGCCTGTCTGCGGCTTTCCGCGCTTCGCTCGGTATCACGCGGTGATGGTTTCATACCCACGTTGGTCTTAGCACACACTCGACTCTATCAAGCCGATCCATCGGCGGCTATAAGCCTCTCTCCCCTGGCAGGAGACAGGGTTGGGGAGAGGGGGAGAAAAAACGGAGCCTCGGCACTTTGGCGTGGCGTACAGCGGCTCGATTCGGCAGTCCAATCGTTCGAGGTGCCCTCGAATTACTCGCGGACTTCGGTCAAGCGACGGCCGCCGTATCAACCCGCTGAAAGCCCCGCGGTAAGCGCTTACCACGCTGGCCTCGCTCCCCCCGGTAATGCTCCAGATCGGCTGGCTTCAGGGTGAAGTGGCGCTTCCCGGAGCGGATAACTAGGCCGGCGCCCTCGGGGATGACCACCAGTGTGGTCATGGATTCCTCGCGCGCCTTGGCCTTGGCTGCCGGGATGCCGATGATTTTGTTGCCCTTGCCCCGCGTCAGCACGGGTAGCTCGGAGACGGGGTAGACCAACAGGTGTCCGCTGTCGGTGATCGCGGCCAGTCGGTTGCTGCGATTCGGCACCGGCATCGGGGTCAGGACCCGAGCCCCGGAGGCTAGGGTAAGTATGGTCTTGCCGGCCTTGGGTTTGGCGTACAGGGCCTGTAGGGCCACGATGAAGCCATAACCGGCATCGGAGGCGAGCAGATACTCGGCTGTGGGCTCGCCGCCGAGCAGGGCGATGAAGGCGGCGCCCGGCGGCGGTGCGAGCCGTCCGGTCAGGGGCTCGCCCTGTCCCCGTGCCGAAGGCAGGCCATGGGCCGGCAACGAGTAGCTGCGGCCGGAGGTGTCGAGAAAGACCATGGGCTGGTCGCTGCGTACTCGCGCCGCGGCCAGATAGGCGTCTCCCGCCTTGTAGTTCAGGCTCTGCGGGTCGAGCTCGTGGCCTTTGGCCGCACGCACCCAGCCCTTCTCCGAGAGCACCACGGTCACCGGCTCGCTGGGGGTGAGCTCGGTTCGGTCCAAGGCCGTGGCGATGGCGCCTTGCACCAGATGTGAACGGCGCTCATCGTCGTACTTGTTTGCATCCTGCCGGATCTCCTGGCCGATGAGCGCCTTGAGCCGCAGCTCGCTGCCGAGGGTCTGTTGTAACCGGTTACGCTCCGCGGCCAGAGCCGTCTGCTCGGCCCGGATCTTCATTTCCTCCAGGCGGGCGAGGTGGCGCAGACGGGTATCGAGGATGTATTCGGCCTGGGCGTTCGTGAGCCCGAAATGGGCCATGAGCTCCGCCTTGGGCTCGTCATGGGCACGGATGATGCGGATGACCGCGTCGAGGTCGAGGAGGGCGATCAGCAGGCCCTCCAACAGGTGCAGGCGGTCGAGCACCTTGTGCAGCCGGTGTTGCAGCCGCCGGCGCACCGTTTCGGTACGGTATTCGAGCCATTCCACCAGGATCTCGCGCAGGCCCATGACCCGCGGTCGGCCATTGAGGCCGATCATGTTCATGTTGACCCGGTAGCTGCGCTCCAGGTCAGTGGTGGCGAATAGGTGGGACATGAGCCGCGGTACGTCTACCCGGCTCGAGCGTGGGACTATGACCAGACGGGTCGGGGACTCGTGGTCGGATTCGTCTCGGATGTCTTCGATCATGGGCAGCTTCTTGGCCTGCATCTGCTGTGCGACCTGCTCCATGATCCGGTTGCCCGAGACTTGGTGGGGCAGGGCGGTGATCAGGATGTCCCCATGCTCCCGCTCGTAGCGGGCGCGTAGCCGGATGCTGCCGACGCCGCTGCGGTACATCCGCGCGAGCTCCTCCGGCGGGGTGATGATCTCCGCCGCGCTCGGATAGTCGGGACCCGGAATGTAGGCTGTCAGGTCCTCCGAGGTGGTGTCCGGATGCTCGAGTAGATGGATACAGGCGTCGGCGACCTCCCGCAGGTTGTGCGAGGGTATATCCGTGGCCATGCCGACGGCGATGCCGCTGGCACCGTTGAGCAGCAGGTTCGGCAGCCGCGCTGGCAGCCGCTTGGGCTCCTCCAGGGTGCCGTCGAAGTTGGGTTGCCAATCCACTGTGCCTTGCTCCACCTCGGCCAGCAGGAGCTCGGCGTAAGGTGCCAGACGGGCCTCGGTGTAGCGCATGGCGGCGAAGGATTTGGGGTCGTCCGGTGAGCCCCAGTTGCCCTGGCCGTCGACCAGCGGGTAGCGATAGGAGAAGGCCTGGGCCATGAGCACCATGGCCTCGTAGCAGGCGGTATCGCCGTGGGGATGGAATTTGCCTAGCACGTCGCCGACGGTACGGGCGGATTTCTTGAACTTGGCGGTCGCCGCTAGGCCTAGCTCGGACATGGCGTAGAGGATACGCCGCTGGACCGGCTTGAGACCGTCGCTCACATGGGGCAACGCCCGGTCCAGAATGACGTACATGGAGTAGTCCAGGTACGCTTTCTCACTGAATACATGGAGCGGCATCCGCTCCGGATCTGCGTCACCGTAGGTGGTTCGATCTATCATGCACGGCCTCATGCCTGTCCGCGTTCGGGCTGTGGATGATGCGCCAAACGCGGCTTGGAGCTCAACGGCAACCGCCTCGGAAGGCCGTGGCTCCGGGTTTTACTTCGTAGCTCGATGGAGGAGCACAGGAAAGCAAGGGAGCGTAAGCGACGAGCGGAGTGCGACGACCCCCGCGTAGCCGTAGGGCCGAGCGTTTCATCGGAGTGCGGCGCGTGAGCGCCGGCGGAGATGAAATGCAAGGCCATGCGGCACGGCGCCAAGTCATTGCGGAAGTCCTGGCGCCGCGCGGAGTACGCGCCGGGACGGACGCAGGACGAACGTAGGCCGCCGAAGGCAATGGCCATCGCCTGATTTTTGCACCCGAAATCGGACGGACCCCATTTCGGGTTTCGCAAAAAATGGCGACGCTCCGGGGATGAAATTTCTCCGGATTCCCCCAAATAAATCCCGATTCGAGGGCTCCTTGAAAAATTCAAGGTCCCTTCGAGCGTTATCGGTAATCGGCAGGAGAGATCACTCATGCGCACGGATAAACTTACGGCAAAGCTCCAATTAGCCTTGGCCGACGCCCAGAGTCTGGCAGTCGGGCGTGACCACCAGTTCGTCGAGCCCATTCACCTAATGTCGGCCTTGCTGGATCAGGAGGGTGGCACGGTCCGGCATTTGCTGACGTTGGCCGACGTCAACGTGAATCGATTGCGCTCCGGCCTCGGCGAGGCCCTGGAGCGGCTGCCTCGGGTCCAGGGGATAGCCGGCGATCTGCATATCTCCAACGAGCTTGGACAGCTGCTCAATCAGACCGACAAACTGGCGCAGCAGAGAAGCGACCAGTACATCTCCTCCGAGCTCTTCGTGCTGGCGGCGGTGGGCAACAAAGGAACCCTCGGCAACCTGTTGCGCACCGCCGGGGCCGATAAGGGTGCCGTCGAGCAGGCTATCGACCAAGTGCGCGGCGGTCGGACGGTGGATGACATCAATGCGGAGGAGCAACGTCAAGCCCTGGAGAAATACACCCTGGATCTGACGGAGAAGGCGGAGCAAGGCAAGCTCGACCCGGTCATCGGCCGTGACGACGAGATCCGCCGTACCATCCAGGTCCTGGCCCGGCGTACCAAGAACAACCCGGTCCTCATCGGTGAGCCCGGTGTGGGCAAGACGGCGATCGTGGAGGGCCTAGCCCAGCGCATCGTCAATGCCGAGGTGCCCGAAGGGCTCAAGTCCAAGCGGCTGCTGGCGCTGGATATGGCGGCCCTGATCGCCGGCGCCAAGTTTCGCGGCGAGTTCGAGGAGCGGCTCAAGGCCGTGCTCAACGACATCGCCAAGCAGGAGGGCGACCTGATCCTGTTTATCGACGAGCTACACACTATGGTGGGGGCGGGCAAGGCCGAGGGCGCCATGGACGCGGGCAATATGCTCAAGCCGGCCCTGGCCCGGGGCGAGCTACATTGTATCGGGGCCACCACCCTGGACGAGTTCCGCCGCTATGTGGAGAAGGACGCCGCCCTGGAGCGACGGTTCCAGAAGGTGTTGGTGGCCGAGCCCAACGTGGAGGACACTATCGCCATTCTACGCGGCCTGAAGGAGCGCTACGAGGTCCATCATGCGGTAGAGATCACAGACCCCGCCATCGTTGCCGCCGCGACCCTGTCCCATCGCTACATCAGCGATCGCCAGCTACCGGACAAGGCCATCGACCTAGTGGACGAGGCGGCCTCCCGGATCCGCATGGAGATTGATTCCATGCCCGAGGAAATGGACAAGCTGGACCGTCGCCTCATCCAGCTCAAGATCGAGCGCGAGGCCTTGAAAAAGGAGTCCGACGGAGCCTCCCGGAAGCGGCTTGCTGACCTGGAGGACCAGATCGGCCGCTTGGAACGTGAGTTTTCCGACCTGGACGAGGTGTGGAAGGCGGAAAAAGCCTCGGTCCAGGGGACCGCCCACGTCAAGGAAGAGCTCGATCGAGCGCGCCTGGAGCTGGAGGCGGCCCGCCGGGCTGGCGACTTGGCGCGCATGTCGGAGATCCAGTACGGGCGGGTTCCGGAGCTTCGGAAGCGGCTCAATACCGCCGCCCAGGCCGAGCACTTGGAGAAAAAGCTGCTGCGCAACAAGGTGACCGCCGAAGAGATCGCCGAGATCGTCTCCAAGTGGACCGGCATACCCGTCTCTCGGATGCTGGAAGGGGAGCGTGAAAAGCTGTTGCGCATGGAGCAGGAGATCGGCAAGCGCGTAATCGGCCAGGACGAGGCGGTGGGTGCGGTGAGTGATGCCGTCCGTCACTCTCGAGCCGGGTTAGCGGACCCGACTCGACCCCTGGGCTCCTTCCTGTTCCTGGGACCCACCGGGGTGGGCAAGACCGAGCTCTGCAAGGCCCTGGCCGCCTTCCTGTTCGACACCGAGAAGGCCATGGTGCGGATCGACATGTCCGAATTCATGGAGAAGCACTCGGTGGCCCGGCTCATCGGCGCACCGCCGGGCTATGTGGGCTATGACGAGGGCGGCTATCTCACCGAGGCTGTGCGCCGCCGGCCTTACTGCGTCATTCTGCTGGACGAGGTGGAGAAGGCGCATCCGGACGTCTTCAACGTGCTACTCCAGGTGCTGGACGACGGGCGCCTAACGAACGGCCAGGGCCGGACCGTGGACTTCCGGAACACGGTGATCGTCATCACCTCCAATCTGGGCTCGGACGTGATCCAACAGCAGGCGAGAGAAGCGCGCTATGCCGAGATGAAGGCGGCGGTGATGGCGGTAGTCCGGGAGGCCTTTCGACCCGAGTTCATCAACCGGCTCGATGAGATCTTGGTCTTCCACCCCCTGGAGCGGGAGCAGATCCGGGCCATTGCCGGTATCCAAATCCGCTATCTGCAAGAACGCTTGGCCGAACGCGAGATCCGGCTCCTGGTCGACGAGACCACCCTGGATCATCTGGGCGAGGCGGGATTCGATCCGGTCTACGGGGCGCGGCCCGTCAAGCGCGCTATCCGTGTCCAATTGGAGAATCCCTTGGCCCAGGCCATTTTAGCCGGCCGATTCGGACCGGGCGATCCGGTCACGGTGGCACTAAACGACGGACGGCTCGAATTCGAGTAGGTGGCTACAGTTCTGACAACCGATTGAGCAGAGTGCGTGTTCAGGCTGGCTCTGGGGGAAAGAGGCTTTCGGTCGGTGGAATCAGGGCACGATTTCTCCGGTATCGAGCCTTCACTGGCGAAGATTAAATACTGGGGCTCACTAGTGTCCCAACGTTATGACCGGAAATTCAGGATAACCCATTCATTAAAAAAGAAATATTTGGAATTATGTCGGTTACCAACTTGGGCTGCGGTACGCTAAGTGACAGTCTCTCCCGCGAAATTGCGGGCTGAGAACAACGACGCATGTCCACAGGTCTATTCGTCTTCTCGAGCTCACCATTTCCGTCTATGGGCTCGTGGCCATTATCAAGAAGCGGCTGAAAACCGATGTCAGTTTTTACACAATTCCACAGATTCTGAACCTCATCATCTTCGAACAAGTTCAATGAAATCAACAGATTAATAACTCAGCATACAATCCCTCCGAGCGCGTACACGATAACCAACTGAATTTATTCAACTAAACGTTGGTACACTAGTAACCTGGGCTCTATTTTTACTCCCCCTCTCCCCAACCCCTCTCCCGCCAAGGGGAGAGGGGCTTATAGCCGCCACCACGCGGTAGGCGCGAGCTTGGCCGCGCTTTGTCCGGCATTATGCGGTGATGATTCCATTGTATCAGGTCCTGCGGGTTGATCCCTCCTGTCGATTCCGCATCGGGATGAGGCGGTTGAGGGATCGAGACCAGTTGATCCGGATAGGGCCTCCGTCGTAAGTTCCCGATCGGGGGTGACAGCATCGATCAGGTTGATTGCCTCTTCGTACCGCTTGATCGCTGTTTCCGCATCGAGCTTACCGGCCTTATTTCCACAGGGCGTTGGCGACCTCGCTCGTATAGAGGCTCGGTGCGGTCACGACCGTTGCCGCCGAGACGGACTCCAGCAGTCCGTCAGCGCCCTTGGCGTGCATCACCATCCGAACGGCGGCGGAGGCGTCCAAAACCAAGCGCATGTGTCAGCGCTCCCAGTCCTCGCGTACCAGATTCTCGGGTGAAGGCATCGGTAGGTGTTTCAGGCTCTTGCCGGCGCGCTCGAATACCCGCGATCATGGCCCTGCGACGCTCGCCGGTGGTTGTGCTGAGATGCGCTACAGCTCTGCCACGGCCTGCTGCGCTAGGCTGCGGTGTTCTTGTTGGGCACGGAAGGCAAGGGCCTAGTAGAGGTCATCGGGCAAGTCAGGTATCTGAGGGGAAGGCATCCCGGAGCGTCGCCATTTTTCGCGAAACCCAAAATGGGGTCCGTCCGATTTCGGGTGCAAAAAATCAGGCGACGGCCATGGCCTTCGGCGGCCCACGTTCGTCCTGCGTCCGTCCCGGCGCGCACTCCGCGCTGCGCCAGGACTCCCGCAATGACTTGAC
>Ga0056125_1000357_pt1 | contig 8151 bp, 9 predicted proteins | sample WorMetHEROISLAND_5_FD_71112 | JGI IMG/M metagenome (GOLD analysis project Ga0056125, IMG submission 71112) | Marine gutless worms symbiont microbial communities from Max Planck institute for Marine Microbiology, Germany - Olavius sp. 5 HERON ISLAND ... | reverse complement strand
GTGGAAATGAGCGCACTTGCGCTAAAAGTGATGTGTGTCTTAAAGAGCCATGGTTTGTTGTCGGGCAGGCGGCAACATCGTTTCAGGATGTTCGTGCCATGTTTTTCAGCGAGTTCCACACGGAATGTCTTCAAATAAAAATACCAGAACCTAGTAATGCAAAGAAGAGCTCAACGGAACCCATTGTAAGTGTACTTCATAATTGACTGTTAAAGATTTTATATTTATGAGTTATACACTTTTATTTGCTGAAGTGTGAAACCATGTCCCTCATTCCATGTGGTCAGCCACAGCCGTTTGCCAGTGCGAAGTTCAAGTGAAAATTAAAGTCTCACTACTTTGAACAACACTTTCACCATGACAGCTGTCTTGACCATAGTGTCAGTTTTAGCATATACTTTCCCCATTTCATGACTTTTGTAATACCTGGCGTGTTCAGTCTGTGTAGGCTGGCTGAGCACTAAATATTTTTGGGGATAGGAGGATATGCTACCAGTTTCTACTCGACAGCAAATTTTTTTCTTATTCCAGAAAAATCATTTATGTTCCTTTTTATGAGTCTGGCCAATAGAACTGATCTCAGCTCTAACCAGAAGTTTAGATATTGGTGTGACTTTTACCGGTACATTGATTATAGTACTGTGCTTTTTGATGGAAATGCTTTAATGATTTGCTTTTTACAGAATTTGTTTGACATTGATGATATTCTTTCTGGAGATAGGATAGGAGTTTTATTGTTGTTGACAGCGCACGCGCATTACTCTGCTGCCTTCCCCTGACAAGCCAGTAGAACCCAAGACTGCCAGGAAGAACGTGACAGACTCTGCCGTAAGAGTTTTGTATAAACCTTTAGTCATTGTATTGAGTCACTGTTTCATTTTCTGCAACATTGCCAGCCAGTATTAATCGAATGCATGAATAATAATAGTAGTAATAGTAATAATTATTATGTTTCGTCATTGTCGACATATATACAAGTAAGACGTTGTTGTGGTTAAAATTAATCATATTAAGTCCAATTTTTACAGTGCTATGCAGTCATGACTTAACTTAAGAGGTGCTGAATTGTTGGCTTAGTTAATGGGTCAAGGACTTTGGATCATCATGCAGCTTTTAACTCTGATATTGTTGACTAGCAGATGCCATTAATTGCTCATTGTTTTGAATTGTCTGAATTTTTGTGAGAAGAAGTAAGCTTACTCGTTTGGAGCCGTTTCCTTCGGGCAGATTTAGTGGTAACTACATTGCAGAGTTTTATTGTGTTGCGTGTGTCAGCTTTGTAATCGTTTCTCAGATGTTAGCAAGGTGCTGGATGTCGTGTTGATCTAATGTTGATGTGATTGATGATGATGATGGTGATAATTATGATGATAACGATTGATGACGATCAGGACGATCCAGGATTTGCCAAGGGCGGACTGACTGGCGAGCATGGACTGAGTGCCCGCATATAATGGGTTCTGAGTCCCTGGTGGGGGAGTCAGCAAGAACCACTGAAGCTGAAAGCCTTCTGTTCATTTTTTATACAAAAAGGGGCTAGAAGTTATGAATTTAAGTGATATCTCGCCCCCTATGTCCAAGGCAGATTGCTTCTCACAGCCATGGCCACAGAATGTGGCGCATGCTTTTGGTCAATCCGGGGCAACCACCCATGTTTGGATCGGTACCGGCCCGCTATTCCGAAGGTCTGCTATTCCAAAATTTAGGGTTAGGGATAGAGTTAGTTAGGGTTAGGGATAGGGTCCGATGCTGTCTGAATAGACGACTTTCGGAATAGCAGACCCGAATCGTCTGGATCTGCCGCTAATGGCGATGACGACGTCAACAGTGATAGTGGTGCTGATATCAGCCTGTGTGTTGATGTGTTTTTACAGTCGATGGCGTCGTACAGTGATTCAGCGTTCGACTGTCTGTCATGGATCATCATTGATACGACTCCACAGCACGGCCGACATTTCTACGACGTCAACTGCCAGATCTGCATCGGCAAAATCCCCGACCCACTTTATGACGATGACCGCAAGCCCTCGATGATGCTTGCTGCGACTGGGGATGAAACTACCGCTTCGGAAGACACAGGATCGACACCGTCCGTGGTGAATATATCGAGAGATCCGCGTCGCAGTAGACCAGTTCAGACGACAAATGTAGTCACTGCACCACCAGCTGCTCCAGCAGTTAAAACAGAGCTTCCGAAACCAAAGCCGCCACTAAAACAAGAACCATTGCCACAAGAACCTTTGTCAACAGAACCAGTGAAGCCTGATGTTCCCTTGACACCAAAGTCACCTACATCGAGCAGCGCATCAATAGTGCTACCTCCTCTACCTGCATATCAACTGTAAGTTTTGTGACTTCTGCTGGAAAACTGTTTTATTTTTGTCTTTATTGTGTGATGCTTGATTTTTTGTGCTTGCTACTCTTTTTTGCAGAAATTAACAATTAAGCTTCTGCCACTGTGCTTCTGTCCACCTTGCTGCCGGTCTTTACTATGCATTAACACTTATTCTGTAGGCTTGCTCTGATGTTTCTGATAGAAGTAGGATGCACTTGACTTAATTATAGTGCAGCTGTCCAGCTGATGTAGGTTGAAGCAAGTTTACCTTTACCAGGTTAAAGTGCCGCAAAGTAGATGAGTCTTGACTCAGATTTTACTGACTCTGTGAAATATCCTTTGTAGTCATGAAGGTGTGACTGTTTGTATTTGTATGTATTCATCAGGTCGCCAGACTCCATCCAGCAGTCACTGCTGGAGGCAAGTCCAATAGCACAAGCTTCAGCTTCTGATCTGCCGCCGTTCTGGCGTGGTGCAATATGTGCCAAGAAGATCGCAAAAGTTCTTGTTTCAGCGTATCTGGTGTCCGGCCCATTCACTGTTCCCAGAGAGGTGTTTACTCATTTTGTATATTTTTGTATTATTTTATTTTATTTATTTTTGTGGTGCCTGTAGGCAGGCAGTATAAAATAGACTTATATGGCTGAATTTGTTTTGCTGTTTGAGTTTCTCGTGTCTTCCTCATTGAACCATTAATTGTTCAAGTCAAGTGACTTTTCGGAATGTCTGTAAAGTGATGCGTCAGTGTTTTTCGATATTGCAAAAATAAGTAAGCAAACATTTTGATCCATGATGACAGCATCGCCAAACAGGCATTACTGTGAACATTGCAAAGCCCCAGAAGAAGGAACACTTGGAAAAGAGATCTGGAGAAAGAAATTGGAAAGCGGGATATTAGTACAGCTGGAGGAAGATGGAAGTGGTAGTACAAGACAGAATTGGATGGAGACAAGTGGTTCCACCATAAGTCAAGTAAGTCGAGCAAGTTGTGGTGGTGTTAGACGGTATTTGATGCTGATAAAGAGTGATGTTGTGAGAGTTGTGGAAACTGTAACAGTGCCTAATCTTTAGATGCATTTTGATACTGAAGCTGATTGTGTTTAGGAGCTAACTGACACGATTGTCATCACCGGTCGACTTCCACCTGAGAACGTCTACCAGTATTTGCTGCAGATCAGAAACTCTCGCAGTAGTAGTCGGGTATGTACTGAATGTACTGCTGTACTCTTGTTTGGCATAGACTCAACTCAGTAGGCTGGTTTTGATTTATAATAATAATAACTATCATCGTCATCATCATCATCATTATCATCATTGTTGTTGTCGTATTCGTCATAAATTTCTAGAGCACCATATGCACTTGTGTTTGATACAGATTTTAGTCAGTAGTCTGGTTGTTATTTATAATTTAGTAATAATAATTATGGTCCTGTGCAAAATACTATTTGTTGTCATCACATCTCTAGAGCACCATACGTGAAATTTTATAAACATCGAGAAAAGAGCCGATCAGGTGGAATATAAATGTGTATTTAAAAATTAAGAAGTAATGTCTTTTGCTGTCTTTAAGACCATATTTACAGGTTCATTTGGTGGACACTGGACCTAGGCAAATAAAGATCTCGACACTTGTCTCATGACAAGTAGCAGTTTATGGCCTCATGTGTGGTAGCTGATTGGTATGCAATGCATCTTGGTCAAGCCACGCCACTTGATGCTTTCTGCTCATATGGCTGGCTGGCTTTATGCTTGCTTTAACTGAAGGTTGAACATTTGTTGGCAGCCAAACGGTCTGTCATCAGATTTTTGTAGATTCTAAGAATATTGCTTGCAGTGAAAGTGGTTAATGTCGAACCTTATGATGACTGCAGGCACATGGCCACAGGAGGGGCTTGGTGGGCAACTGCCACCTAAATTTGAGCAATGCCTCTCCTCCTGCCCAAAATATCTAACAAACACCATTTTTGACAGCTGTCATTTTTTTGACATGCATAGTAACAACTAGGGCAAGACAAGCAGAGTTTTTGGGACATGTTGTCAGAAAGTCGCAGCTAGAGAACTTACTTATAGCTGGTAAATTTAAAGGCAAGAAAGGCCCAGGAAGACCAATAACTAGTTATCTGGTCAGCCTGAGAAAATGGCTTGATCCTACATCTAACCAGAACACCTTCATTCAAGCAAATGCAAAGAAAGGGAGATGGTGCTCTACATCATCGCCAATGCCAAGACTCGGCATCTGCTTCCTTGTATGTTTGTCCCCCCTCCCAAAATTCCATTTCTCCCAAAATTGTGGCTGGTTACATGCCTGGATGACTGATGCTGATGATGATGACAATAAGGACGTTGATGATGAGTTGAGTTTTTGTTGCTGCTATTGTTAGGAGTTGACAGTGCTTCGGCTGCAAGCTGCTGAAGGTGATGGACCATACGGCCAGCTGTTCTCGTACCTCAGTGTCCGCAACCGATGCGGTGTTGTCAGCAGCTGGGGATCACGGGTCAAAGACCTCTACATTGTACCGTTGTCCGCTCACCACCCCATTCCACCTGCTCTTCTGCCATTCTCTGGACCCGGTGAGTAAAAATGTTCATTAATATCCATGAAATCTCTTATTATGTAAGGCATTTGATTTCTTACACAGTTATCTTTACTGTAGAGTAGCCCGCAAGGTCACTGACTGTCAGACTGTTTGTTATTAGAAATGATGTTTGATTTTTTGATTACTTTATTTTATTGTTTTTGGTAGTTTGGATATTTTGAATGTGAAATTGATGCTGATTAAGTGAATAGCTTTGCCATTCCCTCCATATGACAAAGGTGACACTCGGTGAAGACATGGTGTAGAGGTGTCAAACAAGATGTGAAATGTTTTGGAATGTATGGTCAGGATACAGAATCAATCAATCGAGCAATCAATCTCGATTTCTTATAGTGGCCTAACTAGTAAACACTGCTAGGTCCACTGGAGAAGATCAGCCAGTGTTCAGGGAGGTTAGTTATAAATCCAGGAAATATCCAGGAAATATCCGCGAAAAGACTTAAAAAACCGATGGATCTTCAGACGGTGGTGGAATGTGGACAGAAACAAATGAAGAACGAAAAGTTACGGGATAAGCCAGCTAATCTTGGTCTGCCTGGAAAATGATGAAGGTAAAACTGTATAGGTAAAGCAGTGTGTCTGATATTGTTTCTTGTTTATTGTAAAATCAGTTTTAAATTAACTGGCTCACTTTCTGCCACATTTTATTGCTTACTTCCACGATGTTTTAGGACTGATGGAGGAACGACCAGATCTTCTTCTGGGTATCATTGTCACCCACGTTGCTAAGCAACAGCAGCAGCAGAAGCAGCATGTGTCAGGCAAGGGTGCAGGCAAGACATGGATGTACGGTGAACGTCAAGAACGTGCCATCCTGGAGTCTGTTAATGTTCAGACCACTCCGACCATGTCTTCAACTCCAAACACAGTCATTCGTGAAACCGAAACAATAGCTTCACCTGCACCCCAGGTGACTATGGCTTTCTTTTTATGTGTGAAACGTGAATAATAATCCACAGTAGTATTGCTGTCTGTGAGAAATCTGTGCTTTAAAAAAGATGCCTATTAATATACTGCTGCTTTTGGTGAGACCTCGGACTTTTCTGGAGCAAAAAGCAGTTTTGGCCAGATACTAGTTTTGTTTTATTGTTCTATTGATTTGTTTCTGTTTATGATTGCTGTTACGTATTTTATGTTAATTGTGTCTGCATTCTATCATTTCAACTGTTTGGTTGCATATATTAAATCTTATCTTATCTTATCTTATACTGTACTAAAGGCTCTCCCAATCTGCCAAAAAGGCTCTGTCATCGATCTCAACTTGTCTGTATGGTTGTCATTCACTGACACATGCAGCCAGGATGTAAAGGTAAAGGTAAAGTAGAGATTAGCTGTTAATGGAAACCATCTCACAGCTACGGACTGTCACTTGCCATATGGGATCACACAGTATTACCTGTCACCCGACACAGGTGAACACACCCCGCCTTAACCCCAGTCATACAGGCCGGTACTTGATTTACCTACCCTGGAGGGATGGAAGGCTGAGTTGACCTAGGTTACACTTGTTACATACCGAGATGGTTTACATGACCACAGTACCCATCCAACTACTTACCAGGTCCGGTGTCGATTAACTTTGTTGATCAAGCCAATGCCGTTAACCGCTATACCACGCCGCCACCCTGTGTGGTCCCTGGCTTTATCTTAAGGATTTGATAAGTTGGAATTCTCTAGCACTGTGGCCTGTGACGCTTACAAACATGTTGTTGTTGTTGTTGTTGTTGTTCTTGTTGTTGTTGTTGTTGCCATTATCTATGCAGCCTTCAGTGCTTGGATGCTGTTTATTGAGCGACTGGAAGGGCACCCGGCATGTAAAAACTGCTTCAAAACCACTTGGTATGGAGGTTAATGTAAGTTGGTCGAGTACAGTCTGAAGCACCCTGTGAGCAACCCTGTCTGGTTACTTCAAAAAGAGGGTACGGGATGCTTCAATCTATTCAGTGGGGATGCTCAGAAAAATGATTGGAGACTGACGATCAATGGGCTAACCTAGATGTGCCTGGAAATGGCCATGAAAACGGACTGTGTGTTTGTCTGTACAGGATGGTGATGATTACTTGGTGCTTCAGAGTCCAGCAACATCCGCAGCACCCAAGACTCAGGTGCATGATGCAGAGTCCAGCGGTCAGTCAGACACTGAGGACCCTTCGCAGGAAATGTCCGACGTCTTGAAGAAAGACCCGATTATTTCCAAATATTCCAAGTACCGCGTTACGAAAAGAACTGCACAGCAAAAGACCAGCTGTAAGTATAGTGTGGTTTGAACGTGTGAGACATACTCACTAGTTCCAGGGTTGAGGTCACCTTTCTGGTTCGGTTAGTTTGTCTGTCTGACGGAATGTGAGCAAAATAGCAAAACGTTCCAAACAAATTTTCGTTGCATTTTTGTGTGCAGTGGGGCTTGGGTCAAGGAATAGTCGGTGGTGTTTGTGGCAGATCTAGTGATGTATTTGTACGGTGGGGCTGTTTTTTGCTGGGGTCAAAGAGTTTTGAGTCACTGCATAGTGTAGCTGTTTCCTCATCATGAAGTTGGTAAGAGTCTATTGTATTTGATTGATGCCTAATGATGCATTGCGTTTGGTAGCAGCATAGACTACTTTTTATGCTCAAGAACTGAGATGCCTAACCACCCACTAGACTGGAAATATGATAAATGCATCCGTGGACAGGTTAGCAGTTGTGATTAACGGAAGTGGGTGGGGTATAGCATAAAGTGCCCTGTGGCTGGGTATAACATAAAGTACCCTGTGGTCATCCCCACCTGAATACTTTTGAAAGAAGGAATGAAGAGTTTCGGCCTGTTGTGAGGACACTCAGGATAAGAATGACTGGAGTTTTGAGAATCAAAGGGGCAAATTGCTAGCCTTAGCTTACGTGGAAAATGACTGCTAAAACGGCGTGTTTGTATGGGATCTAGTGATTATGTCTATGCCTTACATCATTGATGATCAGTGGATGGATATAACGTTTAAACTGAACCTACAGTACATTTATGGCCATCATTGTATAGGCTCGATTTACTACTTCACAGCCTCATTCAATTTAAACATGGTTTATGGCTGTCATTGACCATCATTGTTTATGGCGGTCATTGTCAAACCCCTTTAAATTGCAGTAGCAGCTGACCACTGAGGCTGCAGAGTATCACGTTATTATTGTTCTTAAATAGCACGTCTATTGTGTTCATGACAGTTCTGCTGGCGAATGAGAACGATC
>Ga0056125_1000355_pt1 | contig 8222 bp, 13 predicted proteins | sample WorMetHEROISLAND_5_FD_71112 | JGI IMG/M metagenome (GOLD analysis project Ga0056125, IMG submission 71112) | Marine gutless worms symbiont microbial communities from Max Planck institute for Marine Microbiology, Germany - Olavius sp. 5 HERON ISLAND ... | reverse complement strand
TGGAGGGTACCCGGTGAGATCGCCAGGCCGGCCAGCTCATTGAGCACCCCGGCGGTGCGCTGGTAGGGCAGCAGCTGATATTGAGTCGTGTACACCGCAAAGGCCGACCCGCTCGGTCCGCATTGCACCGGGGCCTCGATCCCCGCGGGAAACGTGCTGCGTTGCGCGCGCCCGCAGGCATAAGTCTCGCTGGCAATGCGGTTACTCCATAACCTCACGTTGGATCACCACCTCGACCACTTGGCGTCGCTCTGCGAGTACCGTAGTGGCGATCTCCGATCTCGGTGCCGCCGCGCCCGCCCGCACAGGTCCCTGGCAGCGGGATAATCACGCACTGATCGGGGTCATCGACCAGGGAGCGGGTGACGCCGCGCCGACCCGGTTGGTCCACCGGGCTTGCGCCGCTGGGTTGGCGCCGCGAACGTGATGGTGGCTTCTTGAACGGAGAGTCTAAGGATGGTGGCCGGCTGGAGTTATGGCTATCCTTAGCCAGACGTGCTTCGAGTTTCTGAATGCGCTCATGCATCTGCTCAATGGTCGCCGTTTGCCCCTCAATGATCGCAGCCTGCTCCGCAACCCGGCCAGGGCTTTCTGGAGAATGAGTTAGGGCGTGCGGTTCAGGCATGGGTCCATGGGTGCGCGCATAGCCTACTGCTTGGCAAGAGGTCCTGAATAGTTACGAGATACCTTGAAAAACGCCGAGAATCACTAGTGTCCCAACGTCTAGTTGAATAAATTCAGTTGGTTATCTCGATCGCGCTCGTTGGGAGCGTATGCTTCATCATTAATCGGTTAATTTTATTGAATTTACTCGAAGATAATGAGGCTCAGAATCTGTAGAATCGTGTAGAAACTGACATCGATTTTCAGCCGCTTCTTAATAATGGCACGAACCCATAGACGGAAATGGCGATCTCGAGAAGACGAATATATCTGTGTATATGCGTCATTGTTCTCAGCCCTAATTTCGCGGGAGAGGCTGTCACCTTAGCGTACCGCAGTTCAAGTCGGCAACCAGCATAATTCCAAATATTTTTTCAATGACTGGGTTATCCTGAATTGTCGGTCATAACGTTGGGACACTAGTGGCCGAGAATGGATTTTTTCAGGTCGCAAAGCGAAGACGTTTCACTTTGCTCCCATTTCCGAGCACATAGGTGCTTGAGAGCCAGAGGGGCATCCCTGCTTCGCACGGATGCTTCGAATTCTTCGAGGTGCCCTTCATTCACACAGGTTTCGGAGGTCGAGTATGAAGCGCGTGTTGGTCCCCCTCGCCACAGGGTGTGAGGAGCTGGAGGCAGTCACCGTCATCAATCTGTTGCGGCGGGCCGAAATCGAGGTGGTGACGGCCGGTTTGACGGCGGGCCCGGTACGTGCGAGCCGCAATACGGTGCTGGTACCCGATACCTCGCTGGACGAAGTCATGGATCAGACGTTTGACCTCATCGTCCTGCCCGGCGGACTTCCAGGGGCACAGAATCTGGACCAAGACGGGCGTATTCACACACTGCTCGAACGTCAGCGGGCCGCAGACCGTTTCATCGCAGCTATCTGCGCTGCCCCCAAGGTACTAGCCGGTGCTGGTTTGCTCGACGGGAAATCCGCTACCGGCTATCCGGGGGCCATCGCGCCGGAGGATTTCCCGCAGGTCGACCTAGTCGACGCACCGGTAGTGGTGGACGGAAATGTCATCACCTCCCGCGGACCCGGTACCGCCATGGACTTTGCACTGCAACTCATCGAGTCGCTGGCCGGCAAGACACTACGGGATCAGGTGGAGAGTGCCCTGGTGCGGGAGACTCAACAATAGGTAGTGTTTTAATTTTATTGTATCCAGTGTGGCGGATACCATGAAAAATACAATTTTCGCCAACGGGATGATTGAACAATCGATACGGCCGTAGGAGCGAGCTTGCTCGCGAATTTGCTGCTGTCGAAGCCAAGATCGATTCGCGAGCAAGCTCGCTCCTACGGAGAATCATAGTACAGGACAAAAAACCGCAATATATTGATTTAAAATAAGTGTTTTTTCTACAGTTGAGCTGGGCGTTCAAGCCACCCTTACCGAATTTTGGCATAACCCTTTATGCATGGCCGGTCTGATTATCGCTTTGATCAAGGTCAGAACCGCCAATTTCGCGCAATTAGTCACCGCTCTTCCCGGTGGCACCTTGTAAAGACTCGAAGCATAAACGTATTCAACGCCTGTTCAGAACCTTTCCTCTCGATTTCTCCACCATGGCTTGGTTTATTATCAGTTAGTTGCCCGATGGTTAGTATCTGCTGACCCTGGATCGGACCAACTGGAAATTCGGTCAAACCAATATCAACATTCTGTGCTTGGCGATCGTCCATCAAGATGTGGTGATCCCCGTATTATCGATCCTGTGAGATAAAAAAGGCAATTCCAATACGGATGAACGCATTCCACTCATCAACAGGTTTATTGAGCTATTCGGGGTGGAAAAATTGATGGCTACCTCGCCGATAGAGAATTCATCGGCACGGAATTTATATCTCATTGAAAATTAAATAGAATTCAGGATTTGCATTAAGCATGATACACACGTCGCTCGGCGCCGGAATGGCACGGAACCGACCCGCAATTTCTTTCGTAACTTGGCACGCGGCGAAGTCGTGAATCCCTCATCATTCTCAGTCCGGATGCCTCTCGGGTTACCGCCATCCTGGGCGACGATAAACGGCGTTGGGAAATCGAAACTTTATTCAGAGCCTTGAAGAGCCAAGGATTCGATTTTGACGCAACCCATCTGACCGAGTTGGATCGTATTGAGATGCTTCTGGTCTTGTTAGCGATCGCCTTCTGCTGGGCGCATCTCCTCGGGGAATGGTTACACGAGCAAAAACCGATCCCAATCAAGAGTCATCACCGTCCGGCCATCCGTATTTTCAGGTATGGTTTAGACTGGCTGAGAGAGATTTTATTCAATATAACGGAAAAGCTTGAGGCGTTTTACTAGGCCGTCGCTTTATTCGAAGAACCACGAAGATCAAACTAGCCATCTGATTTTAAATGGCAATTTATTCCCTATACTGTGATGGAGAATAGAAAGTATGAGCCCGATGCTAGAGCTGGTTGCAACACAGGTCGCTGCGATCAGAGAGTCTATCTTAAAGATAGGTAGGCCCTTAATCTTGGATAAGACGAGCTCTTTGCCGAAGGGGGCGGTTCTTTTGAAACGACGCGGAGAAACACCGAAAACAAAGGCTCAGCCGACCATAGGATGAGTTGTGCTCACCATTGGGCTTACGCGATTTCTGTCAAATGCAATACCATCTTGGTGGTCTTTTCATCCGTCTTCCGTGTTACGGCAACCATTACATAGTCCACTAGGCGCCGGTTGCCGCGTCTTGAATACGAACGGAAATCCGGCCCAATCTGGCACTCCATTTTCCGGCAATCGCCTTACTCGATATCTTCTTTTTTGCCGCAAATGAACGCGAATGGACGCAAATAAACTGAAAAATGCTCAGATGAGGTCCGCGGTTGGCCAGCTCGACGCATAAAGCCTTCTCGTACACGGGCTCCTAAAGACCCAGGACCCAAGACTTTGCCGACTTCAAATGCACACCCGATAACGCGCCGAGAGGTGGGGTCATCCGCGTCGGCTTTTCTTGAATACATTTGCGTTCATTGGCGTTTATTTGCGACTGAATTTTCTGGCTCTCTTACGGAGAGTGTGGGTACGATGGAAAAGAAAACCATCCTTGACAGGCTGGATAGGCGCAGAAAAGGGATCTGCATGAGGGGATCGGGGCGTTTTGGCCGCGAGGCCACGCATCGCGGTGAACTCAGCAACAGCAGGATATTAGGCTTGATCCACCGGGTGCTCCGATCCCCTCTTGCCCGCATTGTGTTGCGCCCATCCAGCCTGTCAAGAACGCAGCCGCTACGCGGTGGTTTCCTTCCCACACCAAACGTAAGAGAGCCAATTTTCTCTCCGCAGCCCTTATTCGATATTTTCCGATGGGCACAGCCCAGTCTAGGCAATCCACGGGACGACGTGGACCGATACATCTTAGAGCGAGGCGGCGTGATAGGGACGATGCGCAAGCTCCACAAGGTGTCCGATAAACCGGCCTCGACTCTCGGATTTTCAATGCCCAGTGTCGTTTCAAAAGAGCCGCACCCTTTGTCGAATACACCCGAAAGTGATTCCCGGCAGCTACCTCGAGGGGACGGCCTATCCCCGGAGGCTGTGAATTTGCACGACCGGTCGAAGCCGAGCACCGCCGACAGAGCAGGAGACCCAGTCCCGGGAGACCTGCGGACGAGTGCCATCTTTGGGCTCGGAGGAACCCATCGAGTCCTACGTCGTCGCCTTCATCCGGAAGCAAGGCAAGCTCGATGATGCGGATCCAGCCCATGCCCGGCGTTTGGGGGAAGAGAGCGACGACCCGATTTTGCGCCTTTTGGGGCATCTCGGCCCAGTCCCGGAGCGGGACATAGCACAGGCGTTTGCACAGGTCTTGAACCTCCCCCTGGTGGATCCTTCCGACTTCCCGCAGACACCGGTTGCGCCAGATCTCTTCACCCCCCGTTTTCTCGAGGATACCGGCGTGCTGCCGTTGCGCGACAGCGAGACGGAGCTTGTGGTCGCCGTGGCTAACCCGGCCAACGCCTTTGTTCCGAAGGCACTGGCCATGGCTGCAGGTAATAAACCCGTCACCTGCACGATCGGCCTGCCTTCGGAGATCAAAACGGCCATAGAGCGCCTCTATCGACAGAAAGACGAAGCAACCGGAGAGGATGGCTTCACGGCGGCGATCGGTGGAGTCTCCGAAGACGATATCGAGCACCTCAAGGATCTAGCCAGCGCGGCACCGATGATCCGCTTGATCAATCAGGTCATCCAACGCGCGGTGGAGTCCCGCGCTTCGGACATCCATATCGAGCCCTTCGCGGACGAACTCAAGGTCCGCTATCGGATCGACGGCATCCTCAAGGAAATAGATTCTCCACCACCGAGCTCCACCGCTGCGGTCATCTCCCGCGTCAAGATCATGTCCAAGCCCAACATCGCCGAGCACCGCCTGACCCGGATGGACGCATCCCATTGCGGGTACAGGGAAAAGAGTTGGATCTCCGGGTATCCACGGTGCCGATCCTGTTCGGTGAAAGTGTCGTCATGCGTCTGCTCGACAAGGAAAGTGCGCGCTTCGATTTCGATGCCCTGGGCTTCGATGGCCCACCCCGGGAGCGGCTCGGCACCATCCTTGGCCGGCCCTACGGCATCTTCCTGGTCACCGGGCCCACGGGTAGCGGCAAGAGCACCACCCTCTACACGGCACTGAGTCGTCTCAACACCCAGGAGCGCAAGATCATCACCGTGGAAGACCTAGTGGAGTACCAACTGCCAGGCATCAACCAGATCTAGGTCAAGCCGCAGATCAGTATGACCTTCGCCGGGGCCTTGCGCTCGATCGTCCGCCAGGACTCGAACATCATCATGGTCGGAAAGATGCGTGACCTGGAGACCGCACGGATCGCCGTGCAGTCGGCTCTGACCGGTCACCTCGTGCTCTCCACGCTGCATACCAACGATGCGCCCAGCGGCATCACCCGCCTGCTGGACATGGGGGGTGGAAGGCTATCTACTGACCTCCACCGTCAACAGGATCCTGGCGCAGCACCTAATCCGCTGCCTATGTCCGCTCTGCCGGGAAGGCTACCGACCCCGGCCGGAGCTGGCGGCCAAGTTCACCCGTCTGCATGCCCCGGACGCGGGAGACCTGCGGCTGTACCGTGCAGTCGGTTGCGAGCGGTGTAACGACACCGGTTACCGAGGACGGATGGTGATCGCCGAGGTCCTGGTCATGACCGACCTGATTCGTCAGGCGGAGCTCTCGCATGCTACCGCCACCGACATTCGGCAACAGGCGATGGCGGAAGGGATGTTGACCATGCACGAAGACGGATTACGCAAAATCCTGGGCGGACACACGACGGTCGATGAGGTTATGCGGGTCACCGAGGAGCGTGAGCTATGGCACGCTTCACCTACAAGTCGGTGCGGCGAGACGGCAAGCACCTGGAGAGCGAGCTAGAGACCCCCGACGAAGGCAGCGCGATTCGGCAGATCCAGAAGCAGGACCTGATTCCGATCCGGGTCCGTCGCGCCGGTGGACTCGGTGATCGAACGGGCCGACGCCCTCATCATACCCTGACGACCAAAGAGATCGCTCTCTTTACCCGCGAGCTCTCGACCCTGCTGGAATCCGGTCTGACCCTGGGCCGTTCATTGAGAATCCTGATCCGACTTTCATCCGAGGAACGGATCGTCCGGGCCCTGAAGATGTTGCAGGAGCAGGTGCGCGGCGGTGCCACCTTCGCTGCGGACCTGGAAGGGCAAGCCGGATAATTCCCGCGCCTGTACGTGAACATGGTCCGTGCCAGTGAGACCGGCGGCGCATTGGAGACCGTGCTCGGCGGCTTGCCGACTACCTGGAGCGCACCGCTGAGCTCAAAGAGACCATCACCTCGTGGTCTATCCCATCATCCTGCTGGTAGTAGCCGACCTATCGGTCATCTTACTGCTGGTGTTCGTGGTACCCCAATTCTCGGTTCTGTTCGCGGATATGGGGACAGCCCTGCCACTGCCGACCCGCATCGTCATTGCCGTCGGCGACCTGTTCCGGAACTACTGGTGGGTCCTGCTCGCGGTGATCGCGCTGATGGCCCTCGCCGTGGAACATCGGCTCCGGGGCCCGCAGGTACGTCTCCGAGTCGATCGGTGGCTGCTGGCATTGCCCCTGCTCGGGGACCTGATCTAGAAGCTGGAGACCGCACGCTTCTGCCACACTCTCTCCACATTACTGAAGAACGGATTACCCCTGCTCAGTACCTTGAATCTCTCCAAGGAGGTGGTAGCCAACCGCAAGCTCTCGGAACTGTTGGACAAGGCGAGCGAGGACCTCAAGCACGGCCGCGGATTGGCCGAGCCGATCGCACAGCGTAAGATCTTGCCCCAGATGACGTTACAGATGATCCGGGTGGGCGAGGAGTCCGGCCACCTGGACACCATGCTGGCCAAGATCGCGGAGGTCTACGACAAGGAGAACCCGTCCGGTGTCAAACGCCTACTCACCCTGTTGGAGCCCATACTAATCGTCGGGCTGGGCATCTCGGTCGCCGGCATCATTGTTTCTACATAATTCCCATACTGGGTGCCAACGAGCTGGTGATGTAGGGCACACATCGGATGTAACTATTCAGGACATCTTGCCAACCAGAAAGCTACACACGTAATCTATTACCATACTGGAATAACCAACCCTAACCCATTCTCCGGAAAACCCTGACGACGAGCTGAAGCGGTTGCGTGAACGGGTGGCGGAGCAGACGGCACTCATTGAGCATCTGCGCGAGCGTATCCGGGAGTTGGAAGCGCGCTGGGCCAAGGATAGCCACAACTCCAGCTGGCCGCCATCCTCGGACTCACCGTTCAAGAAGCCGCCACCACGCTCGCGGCGCCAACCCAGCGGGCGCAAGTCCGGTGGACAACCGGGTCGGTGCGGCGTCACCCACTCCCTGGTCGATCCCCCCGATCAGTGCGTGATCATCCCGCTGCCGGGGACTTGTGCAGGCGGGCGCGGCGGCACCGAGATCGCTACTACGGTACTCGCAGAGCGACGCCAAGTGGTCGAGGTGATGATCCAACGTGAGGTCATTGAGTACCGCATTGTCAGCAGGACTTGTGCCTGCGGGCGCGCGCAACGCAGCACGTTTCCCGCGGGGATCGAAGCCCCGGTGCAATACGGCCCGAGCAATACTAGTTGTTGCCCTACCAGCGCACCGCCGGGGTGCTCAATGAGTTGGCCGGCCTAGCGATCTCACCGGATACCCTCCAATGCGCCGTGCTGGTGGCGGCTACCCGCCTGGAGGCGCCAGTCAGTCAACGCGATTCGCCGCGCACTCGTCGCGGCGCCAGTAGCCCATGCCGACGAAACCGGCCGGCGCATGAACGGCAACCTGTACTGGCTACACGTACTCAGCACCGACCGGCTTACGGCCTACTTCCCTCATCTTCCCTCATCCCAAACGTGGTGCCGAGGCCCTGGATGCGTTCGGCTTGTTGGCACCGTTCGCTGGCGTACTCGTGCATGATCACTGGTCAGCCTGCCAGCGCTCCTCATGTTGGCATGCCTTCTGCAATGCCCATCATCTACGTGAGCTAACCGCGATCGCTGAGAGGTCCCCG
>Ga0056125_1000347_pt1 | contig 8392 bp, 8 predicted proteins | sample WorMetHEROISLAND_5_FD_71112 | JGI IMG/M metagenome (GOLD analysis project Ga0056125, IMG submission 71112) | Marine gutless worms symbiont microbial communities from Max Planck institute for Marine Microbiology, Germany - Olavius sp. 5 HERON ISLAND ... | reverse complement strand
GAAAAAGGATGGAGTGTCACTGGAACTCACTCCCTGCTGACCTTCATGTTTGTTCTTCCACACATACTTTTCGTCGTCTTCTTAAAACCCGCTGTTTTGATCTGGCCTTCACTTCCCCCCTAGCGATTCGGCCAAGGTCGATACTGCGCACTATAAAGGATTTTATTTACTTACTTACTTACTTACCCCAACTCACCCCCACCCCGTTTTGTATTGGAAGTTACTGAACTTTTTTGATGATGTGATGTGCAGGTCTGTGGTGGTGCACATGCGGATGGATGTGCTGTTTCGACGAGACAACGAGGATGGGTCAGTGTCGCACGTGCCCGGTTACTTTCGCACTTTTCCGCAGATTATCAACGGGGGCCAACACCTGGATGTAAACGAAATAATAAATTCGCTGAATCAGCAAATAGATGCGTACAATCGCCGCGGATCAGGATTTACTGTGGACCGGATCATGTACTTCTTTATATGCTGTTCGCCTTTTCGTCCTCTCCAACCGTCTTCATACATTCCAACACCGCCATTTCTCAGAAAAAAGCACTGTCTCGTTAATCCGAGAAACACAGATAATATGTGTCTGCTGTGGTCGGTGTTGGCGGCTCTCCACCCCTCCTCGTCTAATCCAGATCGAGTACAGCACTATAGACAATATTTACATACACTAAATATTGACGGGTTGACGTTTCCAGTCGAAACCAAACAGTTACCAGCATTCGAAAAACTCAATCCTTCGATTAGTCTGAACGTGCTGTACTTTGATCGCGACAGCAAAGGTTTTACAGTGGAATATCTGTCGCCTGAAAGGGGTAGAGATCACCATATTAACTTGTTGCTTTTAGACGATCCCTCCGACCCAACCAAACGCCATTATGTCTTAATTAGAAATATGTCAGCTTTGGTCAGTCACAGGTCGAAGTACCAACATGCACAGCACGTGTGCAATTCGTGTCTGCATCCGTTCTTCAGCCGCGAGGTGCTCGACAAGCACATACCCTTTTGTTCGCGGCATGCGCCGCAGCAGGTTCTCTATCCCGACCCAGAAAACGAGAAGGACTGTGTGCTTATGTTCCGTCAACAACAGAAACAACATCCCGTCCCAATTTACCTCGTAGCAGATTTTGAAAGTTTTCTTGAAAAGCCCGAAAGGGCCGAAGACGAAGGCAGCAACATGAAGATCGTTGAGCACCACCTAATTTCGGGCTTTTGTTGTTACCGGGTGACGGAACATGTCGAGCACCAGACCCCTCCCTATTTGTATAGCGGTCCTGATCCCATGACCAAGTTCTATGAACATGTGATGGCCGAAAGCAGGGCGATAAGTGCAATAGTCACAGGGACGGTTACTATGATGCCATTGACGACAGAACAGTCTGCTGACTACGACAGAGCAGTGTCGTGTGGCAACTGCGACGGTCCATTTACAAAGGATAACAGGAAGACACACCACCATTGTCACCTCAGTGGCAAATACCTCTTTGCTGCATGTAACAACTGCAATCTGCAGTTAAAACCTGTTAAGAAACAGTCTAACAAAAAGCACAGGTACATCTCGACAGCAGAATGGGCAGCACAGAAGTATGAAAACAGTTATTTCATTCCAGTGGTTTTCCACAACCTTAAAGGATATGACGGCCATTTTATCTTACGTCACTTCGAGCGAAAGCACGTGGAACGCCGCAACGATGCAAACGAAGTCTTCTTCGATGATGTGCACATTGTCCCTCTAAATTCAGAAAAATACCTACAATTTCAGATTGGCAATCTCAGATTTCTAGATTCTTACCAGTTTCTTTCAGCTCCCCTCGACGAGCTCGTGTCCCTGGTCTTAAAGGATGGCAAACATAACTTCGTGCACACGTCGACGAACCTAGGGACAGAGGACGACATCATATTTGCGAAGGGAGTTTACCCTTATGCATACATGTCGTCTCGAGACAGATTTTCAGAAACGCAATTGCCACCCATAAACGCGTTCTACGACAGCTTGAAAGACGAACCGTTGTCGCAGGAGGACTATACACGTGCACAACAGATATGGTCACGTTTTGACATGCGTACCATGCATCACTACCACGACTTCTACCTGTTAACAGATGTCCTCCTGTTGGCCGACGTTTTCGAATACTTTCGAAGATCGGTTTTAAATACACATAAGCTCGACTGTTTGCACTTTATCACCCTGCCGTCCCTCGCCTGGGCAATGGCTCTTAAGCACACACATGCAAAGCTAGACTTGATTACGGACCCGGATGCCTATCTGATGCTGGAAAATAACATGAAAGGGGGTATAGCGACCATCTCACAGAGGTATGCATCGGCCAATAATCAATATGTCAAGGGGTACAACGACTTGGAACCGAGTCGATTCATCACCTATCTGGACGCTAACAGCTTGTATGCCACTGCTCAAAGTGAACCGCTACCAGTCGGCAATTTCCGATTTTTAGAAGAGGCGGAAATTCGACATTTCGATCTGGATAGCATTGGGGCAGATGCGGAGATCGGGTACATCGTGGAATGTGACTTGAGCTACCCCGCTCATCTCCACGATATGCATAACGATTACCCGATGGCTCCAGAGCATCTGAAGGTGACGAGAGACATGCTAAGTCCCTTTGCCTTGAGCTTGCTTGACCCGGAACGACCGTGGACATCCAGTGAGAAGCTGGTGCCAAATCTGCTCGATAAGACAAAATACGTTGCACATTACAGGAACCTCCAACTGTACACGAGACACGGTCTCGTCATAACGAAAATACACAGGATCCTATCATTCACACAGAGTGCTTGGTTAAAACCGTGGATAGACCTGTGTAATGAGCAACGAAGAGCAGCACGGTCGGAATTCGAGTCAGACATGGCGAAGCTACAGGCAAATGCCACCTTTGGCAAGTCTTTAGAACAAGTTCGAAACCGGGTCAACATACGTCTCCTTGCCGATCCCAACAAATTGCTGAAGGCCGTCGCAAGTGTCTCATTCCGACAGAGTGAGATCATAAATTCGGACTTGGTCATGGTTCGGGCAGCACGCACCAAGGTGAAATTGAACAAACCTATTGCAGTGGGATTTTCTATACTGGAAATTTCCAAATTTATAATGTACAAATTTTATTATGAGCACCTCAAGGCCAAATATCAGGACCGCTTGTCGTTGCTGTTCACGGACACAGACTCGTTGTGTTGCGAGATCCAGACTGACGACTTGTATTCTGATATGGGTGCCAGTCTAGATCTCTATGACACAAGCAATTTTGCACCAGATCATCCACAGTATTCAATGGCAAATCGGCGTGTCTTGGGAAAATTTAAGAGCGAGACTGGCTCAGTCGCACCGAGCGAGTTCGTTGGCCTGCGTGCCAAAATGTACAGTTTACACGTCCCCGGGGCCCCGAAAAAATGCCACAAAAAAGCTAAAGGCATTCAGAAACATTACGTTCGAAATCGCGTTCGACATAAGCATTTCGTTAAGGTCCTGAGAAAAGCAGGGCATACAACAGACAGTAAGTTTCGAATATTCAGGTCGACGAATCACGTCGTCACCACCGTGGAAATAACTAAGTTGTGTCTGTGTGCTTTCGATGACAAGCGATACATTCTGGATGATGGGGTGCATACTTTGGCCTATGGCCACTATTCGCTAAATAGATCGTAGCTTTGCCCGCTGCATTATGTTGTATATGGTGTACATAGTTTGCACGTAAACTGCCGCGTGTACATATGAACGTCAAACCGTATATACCGTAAAGAGCATGAACTCTAACAAACAGTACGTGGAATTATGATATACCGTTGTTACTGTTGTATATAACGTAAATAACAAAGTCTGTATGTCGTACATCATTGATGTTGTCTATAAATAACACGCACACTATGCGCACTGCACTAGTCACTCACAAGCCATGGCAGAGAGTAGAGTAACGTTTAGAGAAAGACCGACACTCGTCTTGTTGCTCGATGACAGAGACTCGAGAGCAGCTCGTCGAGGGGCTTGGCAGACGATGGCTCGTGATAGAGCACGTTTCGAGAGACGGATAAAACAGACAGAAGATGCAATTTCCTGGGTGTTTGAACAATCACATCGTGATGCAGCACGCGCGCAGCGCGTGCTGGGCGTGCCCCCCTCCCCCCGGGAGAGGGGAGGGGAATTCGCTATAAAAAGAACGGTCGATAGCAAATAGACGGTAGTTGCACGATGAATGCGACAGACAACGGTACGCATACGAGCGGCATAGAGTACAGGCAGTCACACGACTTGGTGTATGTGGTTGCCACCCTGTTAGTCGCCACGCTTAGTGCGCTCGTTGCCTCCTTTCTCGGCATACGGCACCGACGACGACAGCATGACTCTGCCTCTACATCATCCGTTCACGTCACTCGTAGCGGGTCCAACGGGCTCAGGCAAAACTCGATTTGTCTTTAAACTGATCGAGAATGCGCGGCTCATGATAGAACCTCCACCCACTCGAGTAGTGTACTGCTACGGCGAATACCAACGTCTGTTTAAGAAATATCCTGCCATAGAATTTCAACATGGTCTGCCAAACTTGGAGGATTTCGATGGTAGCAAGCCCACACTACTGATAGTCGATGATCTGATGAACGAGGTGAACGAAGAGGTGGCCAGTATGTTTACGAAAGGCTCCCATCATCGGAATGTCAGTGTCATATTCCTAGTGCAGAATCTCTTTCACAAGAACAAACACGTCAGAACCATTAGTCTCAACAGTCACTACATGGTCCTGTTCAAGAATCCTCGAGATGCCAGCCAGTTTGCCAGTCTGGCACGTCAGATGTATCCCAACAAGTCCGCCTTTGCTGTGGAAGCATATAAGGATGCGACGCGAGAGCCCTACAGTTATTTGTTCGTCGACCTCCGACCTGAACAGGACGAGGAGCTCAGGCTGCGGACTGACATTTTCCCGGGAGAGACTCAATACGTCTACGTACCGAAACAATGAGCGAACTCACCAGAAAGTACCTGCCGGTCCTGAAGCGCATACGCAAGATGGGCGACAAGGCGAGGAAAGAGTACGTTCGAAAGTGCGACCGAAAATTTGTCGACTGTGTCAGTGAGTGTGCCAAGAACATTATAAAAGGAAATGTGCCGCTGTCTGACCGTCAGATGACTCGACTTCGTCGCAAGCGACAGGACCTCAGAGCTCTGTCCAAGAAGAAAACGTCAGTGCGGGCAAAACGCAAGATTCTGCAGAAGGGTGGATTTCTCACCGCTCTACTACCTCCGGTCCTGGGCGTTCTCGGTAGTCTGCTGATGCAGAACTGATGCAGGCGACCAAGAAGCTCGTTCTGGTCGACGAATTCGACAGGGAATACAAGCGCTTGCAGAGACCTGCCTCAGCCGTCGCCAAAACCGATCATAGTCTTCGACTGTCCAAAACTCTGAGCAACAGTTCTCTGGCTGACGATCGTAAGGTGAGAGAATACGTCGGCGAGCTACATCGTTATCTGAATGTCAACAATCGAGCACACGTCGAGGAAGCGACTCCCAAAATCAACTGGTCCACCGAACCAGCGAAAAAGAAGAAGAAGAAGAAGGCGAGTAGAGGCATGCGACGACAGTGGGACCAGTATTGAATACTTCTATACCAATCCTCGTGCACCCGGCAGTTTTGGCGGCGTGCACGTCTTGAAGCGATATACCGGTCGTTCTGAGAGAGATGTGACAAAATTTCTGAGTGGCAGAGATGCGTATACACTGCACAAGCCCAGCAGAAGACGTTTTCCGCGTCGCAGGACGTACTCGAAAGGCATTGCTGATCTGTATCAGATCGATCTGGTGGACGTCTCGAAACTTTCTCCGTTCAACGATGGCATGCGGTACCTCCTCACGTGCATAGATGTCTTTACAAAACGTGCCTGGGCTGTGCCCATCAGAACGAAGGCTGCCAGCGAGGTCACACAAGCTTTCGAAAAGATCGTCGATGAAAGAATACCGAACATGCTGCAAAGCGATAAGGGGACGGAATTTCTAAACTCGACATTTCAGTCCATGCTTCGTCGTCACAGCATACATTTCTACACCAGCGAGAACGAAGACCTGAAAGCCAGTGTCGTGGAGCGTTTCAACAGGACTCTAAAAACGAAGATGTTTCGATATTTCACACACGCGAACACCCGACGATACCTGGATGTGTTGGATGACCTCCTGTACTCGTACAACAACACTTACCACAGATCGATTGGAATGTCGCCGGCAGAAGTCGGTCCGCACAATGAAGAAGTGGTCAGGGTCCAACTGTATCCTCCAAAACCGAAATCTCACAAGTGGAAGCTCGACGTTGGTGATAGGGTACGCATAGTCATGCGGCGCCAGCCATTTCGCAAAGGATATCTCGGTGACTGGTCTGAGGAGATTTTCGAAGTTGCATCACGTCTGCAAACGACACCCGTCACGTACGAACTCCGAGATCTGGCTGGCGAACCTATAAAAGGCAAGTTCTATGAGTACGAAGTTCAGAAGGTGTCAAAGTCCGACACTGAACGGTTCGACATCGATCGCATACTGAAGACGAGGAAACGCGGTGGCAAGATACAGTACCTCGTGTCGTGGAAAGGCTATCCCAGCAAGTTCGACTCCTGGGTGGACGAAATCATGTCACGATGAGTCGTTTTTACATAACCCTACCGTCCAACAGCTCGATGGACTACTATCCCGACAACACGGTGGCTAGATACGTCACGAAGTTGCCAGAAAAGATCGAGCTGGAGGGTAATTGGGAGATCGGTATGACGGAGATAAGCGTGCCTGTGGAAGTGTCAAATGTGGTCGGCGGCAAGTGTTACTACGAGATTTTCGTGAACGAAGCGCCCATGCACCTGATACTGCTTCCGTCGCATAATCACTCTGACATGGAAGAACTCGTGGAGACGCTACACTTCGAACAAAAGACACAGGTGCCTCTACGGGAAGATGAACCATTACTGGCGTCCTTCTCGTACAGCAATACCACCGGCAAGGTGACGGTGACGATGCCAGTAGTGAGCAACATGTTCATTGGCATACGATTCAGTCGCGGCTTGGCTCATATACTGGGTATGGAGCCGAGGAAGAAATACTTCGGAGATTTTACGAGCAAACGCCCTGTGTCACTCATTGGAGGCATGCAGGTCGATCGAATGTATGTCTATTGCGATTTGTTGGAACACGTGACCGTCGGCGACACCAAAGCGCCACTTCTTCGCATAGTGGACAAGCCCAAGAATGAGCAAGACGTGAACGTGCATAAGGTCTTCAATCCCATCCACTACGTTCCACTGCAAAAGAAGAACTTTGACACCATTGAGATTAACATAATGACCGACGTCGGAGAGCCCGTACCTTTTCTTTTCGGAAAATCGTTCGTAGTCCTAGAATTTCGTCGCACCATCCACCCATATTTCGGATTATAAAAGAGCCTGCATACGATCACTTTCGTCATTTGTCGTTGGAGAGTCATGAAGAGGAGAGCCTACTGCTGCGACGCCAGTCGCCATATGTATGAAGACTACTACTCCCGTCAAGCTGGGGGACAGATACCAGTTTTTGTTGGTAGCAGATATCAGCGCGGTCATGGTCTCGGAAGCGTCTTGGGCGGTATCTTTCGACGATTCATCGTTCCACTGTTTAAGACTCATGGCAAGACGTTGGCCTTGGACGCCCTCAGAACCGGTATGGACGTTGCGGACGACGTGTTGGGCAGTGGACGCAGCTTCAAGGAATCTGTCAAAAAACGCGTTCCGGAAGGTATAAAACGGACTGCAGAGAGTCTGATTCATCAGTCTGGATCTGGCGTTGGAGGACGCAACACGCGCAAGAGAAGGAAGACGCGTCTACGTACTAACGATATCTTTGCATGATGGCTTTCGCACACGACATGTCCTGCGAATGTGCAAAGTCGGAATTGGATTTATTTTCTGTTCCACCGACTCAGACAAGTATGGAGCAGGGCAGCTGGGTCGAATATCATCCGCTGACGACGATTAGCGATGGTTCGCCAATCGAGTTTGACGTGAGTGGTACGGGAGATGATTACGTCGACTTTGCCAACACCATGTTGTATGTGAAGGCCAAAGTGACACAAGCAAATGGCAACAACCTCGCAGCCGATACAGAGGTCGGTCCGGTGAATCTCTTTCTGCACAGTCTGTTTTCACAGGTGGATATTTCGCTCAACGGCACTCTGATAACTTCGTCGACCAACACCTATCCCTACAGAGCCATGCTGGAGACGTTGCTCAGTTACGGACGAGATGCCAAGAAGTCTCAGCTCACGTCTGCTCTCTACTACAAGGATGTGGCTGGCAGAATGGACAGCATCGATTTTGCCGATGCTGCTGTCAATGCCGGACTGGCCACTCGTCGCCAACTCGCTCGACAGTCTCGGGTGAT
>Ga0056125_1000343_pt1 | contig 8484 bp, 7 predicted proteins | sample WorMetHEROISLAND_5_FD_71112 | JGI IMG/M metagenome (GOLD analysis project Ga0056125, IMG submission 71112) | Marine gutless worms symbiont microbial communities from Max Planck institute for Marine Microbiology, Germany - Olavius sp. 5 HERON ISLAND ... | reverse complement strand
TGGTCGATGTTTATGAAAGTTATTGGCCATAATATGCGTGTCCGGTTTTTTGGGAAACAGTGTATAACGAATAGCGTGCAGTCGTGCACCCCTGATGCATGAAGGGCAGAAGATCGACGAGTGAGTGAGTGAATGAGCATTGTTTAGCGTCTGCACCAACACAATATAGGTTATATGGCCGACGATTTTTACAGGTCTGATGACCCAACCAACAGCGTCAAAGCACTGAAGGAGGGTGGTTAGTCATCTAGGCAGGCCTCAGTCTAACCAGGCTCACCTCACCGTGTTACAATAATACAACATGCATGCAGATATAATACAACAAAATAATCTAACACACACAAAGTAATCCAAGCACAGTGAGTGAACCCAGTGAGATGAAGCCAAATCTGGTAGACAGAACCTGTGAGCTGCTCAAATGACTGTGCAACTACAGAAAGCTACACAATACTACTACTAGAGAGCAGTAATAGCAATATTCCCTCTTGCTCCTGACCAAATCATAGCTTAGATGTGGTCAAATGGAGTTTGAGGGGCCCAGAAGATCGACAACAGGTGAACAGTGATTGACAACTGACAAGTCACTATGTCAAGTACTTGTTCTGTGTCAAACTTGTTGCACAAGTTTCCACCTGCTAAAGTGAAGTGGCTTCATGCTGGCCCAATATTTAGTACAATTGACAAATCAAGACGTCACGTACTTGTTGTATAACTCATGTGTCAACAGTTCCCGATGCAGCTCACGTCTGCCGGTGAACTCCAGCGCGGACACATTGTACCCCAGTGTGCACAGCCAGTCACTGTGCTCAAGGATAACCAGAGCAAAAGCGTCCTCCGTTTCAACAGCAGATATCTGTAGTGAAGTGCACACATTCCATTCGTTCACATAACAATACGATACGATACGATACGATAGAAGAGTTTAACGTGGACTCAAAAGCTGAGTATACAGCTTAATCTAGCACACGGCAAAACACACAGATAAACTGCAGTCTATAATCATTACATACTGTTCATTATGGAATACTGTACACACAGTTATTTTCGCATAATATTAACACTGCCACGATGTGAAGGTTAAAAGGTCAAAGGTCAAGGACACAAAAGAATGTTAAGGTTTCCGTGCCGACAGAGGAATTAGACGATGACGTGCCATGTACTTCCACTGTGCATATTGCAAACATGGTGTACGATGTGTTGTAAAGCACCACAGGCCACTTTTCTTACCACAATTGTGTATGACCGTGAAACAGGAACAATTTGTCAGGCTCTGGAAATGTGTCAAATGATACAAACCTGTGTAAGAATATTGGCCACTGCTATGTCCGGTACGGTGACACCTTCCAGAGCCGGCGATCTGCCAACCATCAGGTCAAACAATGCTTGGCTGAGTACAGGCAGACCCGGCCCACCATGCTGTACGCTCCACTGTACCAGCTTGCCGACAACAGCATACTGTCTGGACGCCAGCAGTGGAAGGGAGCATGTAAATGCCATTTGTCCCAATGGTCCCTCAAGGACGCCTGTTTGAAGAATGTCCTTCATCAGCAGCCTGTGTGACATACAAGATAAGCAGGGTTGCAGTGTCTTTCTCGACATCTTGGTCTCGAGACATATTTTTGAAACAAAGTAGCAAACAAAACATCATTAAACCAGATGGCAGACTGTGTTAATGGTGAACAGTAAGCTAAGTTCGCTGACAGTTTTAGACAGTTACTGTTTGTGTTATGGGCTAAGAAATTTGTCATGTATGCTTAGCAATGATGAACTGCATGTGTACTGGATATTGGAGACGCTGAGATCTGCTGAACCCGTTAGAACCAAAAATGAAGTGCACATCATGATGTCTCGCTTCCACAACAACCAGAGTATCAACATCCGAAGTCTATAATGACAGTTCTGCACACAGCAACATTCGTTAGTAAGAGCAAGCTTCAGTGTGTACACAGCTAACCTGAAAAATTCCCGTGCAGGTCCGCCTTCATCCAACGCATCCTCTCCAGAGAAAGTGATGTGCACGGGTCTGTGAAAGCTGAAGCTGGAGTGCTGCGTTGCAAGTAAGCAGGAGCGCAGAACAGCCCGTCTTCTGATGACCACATTGACTGGTTCGCCGTGGATCACTGACGTTAATGGCTGAAGTATGTCAGACAGTGTCAGATCACTAACAAAGCAAAGACACATCCTGGCAATTGCACTTAGAAACATGGCTCAGATGTTTAGTATGAAATAGTGCAGAAAGTATAAAAATCAATACTGACTGAGGAAAATCAAACCATGATTAACAACGTTACAATGATGTGAAGATTCAAAATGTTTGCACAAAAATAGCTCTGTGACCTTGAAAAATACTACAAGTGCTACCTGCAGTCCTACCAAACTTGGTCAAAATCACACTAACTTTGTTTAGGAAGATACATGAAGAATAGTAAGCAAGAAATCCAGCTATCGCTAGGACAGCTGACCATACTGCCTAGCAATATCGGCACCAGATGCCATGTTGCATTTTGGCCGTCAATGGCCAACATGACATCGCCAGAAGTAGCGGCCGGGCAGTATCTGCCTGCCCACTGATTTCGTGAAGATTGGTCCCACCATTGCAGGGATCGCACTTGAATTGTGTTCGATTGTGTTCACGGAAGAATACCCGCTAATCTGTATTACGCTCATTCTATGTCAGTGTCACAAAGCTGGTTGTATTTTACACATTTACTATGATTAATTGAACACAAACATTACGAGGTACCAGCTTTTTAGCTCCTAGCTATACAACCAGCAATTTGACACGAAGTCAGTCGTTAAACACTGCATGCATCTGGCAAAACACAAGTTGCTAAGCACATAGTCTATCTGTTGAGTACCTGGAACTATGTTGGTTTTCTGACTGCAAGCTGGCTGCTATGGCTGCTTGAATGTCGTCGAAGTTGTCATCGTCCGTGTCATCTGACTGTATCTCTATGTATGCACTGTATGTTCCATCTGTAGCTCGAGCCGTAGCCACAGTAGTTGTGATCTGTTATTACAGTAACAAAATGACATTAACATATTCTAAGAGAGCCAGAAGCATGTTTACCACTAATAAAATACTGGAAAGACCTATGCCACCCACGCTCAGCCCTGTGTAGCACAAAGTGTTAAATTGCAGTAATGCAAACTGCATCAACTAGTTACTGCGCTATCCGAACTCCACCTGCCACCTGCAGCGCCTGCTGTGGTGCATACTCGAGGCATGCGAACCATACATTGGCCACCAAGACCAAAATCTGCGCAACGCCCAGCCAAACCCACCCCAACCTGTCACCCGAGAGTACCGCACGACAAAATACCCACCGATATGGTGCACAGTACCTGCCTATATTCTAGTACCTGACGAGCCTCCTCACGTTGGCGTCGGAGTTACTGGACGTCAATACCTGCGATCTGCTGCTCAACAAGAAGCTGATCATTCCACGGTTCCGTCGGAAGACGTTCGGCTGTCGGGCCTTTTCGGTGGCAAGTCCGTCAGTCTGGAATGCATACAGTCTGAGCGATCCCGAGCTGACTTTAGACATTTTCAGGCGTCATTTGAAGACTTACTTCTTCACGTTATATTAGATGTACGGCATGTTCAGCGCATTAGAGATTTTTTGGTAATGCGCTATATAAATGTTCGTTTTACTTACTTAATTACTGACTAGTAGTTGTACATGATTACTGTGTGAATCATAATACATACCTCAGACACAGTTGTGTTATCCAACACCGCACTGCTGTATGACGACCCAGCAGCATGAGATGGGCCAGCTGCAGACGACTCGCTGCAACTAGCAGCTGGTGGTGACAGCAACAGTTGTTTGCGGACATGAAACTGAACCTGAAATAATGACAAGTACACAAACAGCAACAGACACAGTACACGGTCATTTGGTTGTAACAGGTGTTGACGTACAAGTTATGCAAAGCAATCAGACACTGAAAATGTTATTGTACTGTGATAATGGCATGTGCCTAATAATCACGAAGTAAAGGAAGCCACGTAAAAGGTGGGTAGATAACATCATAAAAAGGACAAATGTGGCTAATGGGAATGCCACATATTGCTGGCTTTGGGTCATTGTCAATGCAGGCAACTGCTGCACATAAAGTAGCAGTTAAGAAGTTTGACTCGCACAAAATAATTACTGGTTACAGACCGTAGGCGTTCCGGCGTTGACGTAATGCCCGGTGCTCTGTGGTCTGCTTGCCTGTGCAACAACCAAAACTGTCTTAATGAACTGTGTTCCAGGTACATCACCAGCCTACACCAGACGATACATTATTTTCATAATATATGTAATGGTACGAGTGAAATAAAGCTTCATGCGCACTGTGCGTAGTGTAGGCGTTTCTGAGGTGGACTGTAAAGTTCTACAAGGCTACCTGTCAGAAATAACTGTTTAATTGTATGAGTTTCCAACAGTTATTTCTGTTATTATTAATATTACTTACATGGTGCACATTTTATATCACTGGAAATGCAGCCAATGCTTTGAGGGGGACAAGTGCCTATGGTTGTTGCACCCGTGACTATCTGGTGTGTATGATGTTTCTCTTTAGCGTGCTCATTCTGGAACATGACTATTTCAGTTCTACTCATGTTTGTAAAGTGCAATAATGACTGCTTCAGTCCTTTGAGCGCAACGTAAATGTCTATGTGTAATAACAGTGTCAATAATGTATAAATTCTCCATCGTGGGTGAGTAATGTTACAGTGTCGGCAATGGATTACATTTATCCAGGATGCAAGAAAAGTAGTCCAATGGTTAGTTGCTAATGAATTGGAGTGTACTAACCGTTACTGTTACATGATCCACAGTTTGATTGGCTTCGGCCTGTTTTTCGTCCTGTACCTGCACACATTCGGACACACATACAGATTCCTTTGTGCGGATGCTGTTTGCATTAATTAAATAACATACCTAATGTGGATGAGTGTGTACGATACTCAAGCACCAATGATCTTCAACAGACACGAGTCAACTGGCTTTTTACGATTACACCTATGTTACACGTAAACTGGTTCGGGCAAATAGGGCCTACTGGTGCCAATGTATGTTATTTAAACCGAACTGTGCTTAAGTACAAATCGAGTATGCCACTGTAGTAAAACACTGGAATTACTGCTCGCCATGGCTCTCAAACTGATAAATGTACACAGAAAACGAATGTGACCAGGGTCACGTGACCGTGAAAACAGTACCATGGAAACTGCAGCAATGGGACAGATACCCCCCTCCACGGAATATATTACTCTTTATAGTTAAGTTACAGTTACTGTCCATGTCTGATATTGAATGGCTGCGAGTCAAACCTGCGTACCATTGAGGACAAGCTCAAAAGGTGCAACCATCCTGGTAGTACTGTACATAAGAAGAGCAGTGAGTAATGACATTCTAGCGGCAACATAATGTTAGTATAGAACCAGTTCAGCAAATGTGAAATGTATTACAAATATGATTTCTGACAAGTGTACTGTGCCAATCACGGCAAACTGAAGCCGAGGGAAAGCACGTTGCTAATATACAACGAAGAAAAATGTTTGAGCTGCATGTTAAATAAAAATCGGCGAAATTGCAGTCACAAAGTAATACAGTTAACTGCAGCTAATGACACTCGACGCCAGACTTCTACAACAATGTGTTTTAGTTTTTGGCTAACCGTGCCGTGGATAGTCCACGTTACACAATGCATGTCACACGTCTTTACGTATGGAAGTTAAGAACTTCCTAAACCGCCAAAAATGACTAGTATGAGTACAACACACTGGCTTTAACGGGTCGCTGTAATGTAACACAATGGTTAAATCTTAAAGTAATTTTTGCTGTTTTGGGCTGGCAACATATGTCCCCTACGCATTTGTGTGAAATGTATGTTTTTCCATTCATACTGCTGAATTTCGTGCTAATTTATGGCGAAATGACAAAAGTTCTCTACCATGCACACATTAGTCAGAGATATTTTAGACGAAATATTTTCTGACATCAAAATTAAGCGGACAGTGACACTGCACGTGAATTTTAGCATTGCCAATATAAACAGCAGATGAGACGTCTTCTTTGACAACTGTCAAAGTAACTGAAAGTATGTAAACATAATGATCTTGGCACAAATGTGCTCAAGTCTGCAAAATAATTGTTAGTTTCCAATGAACATTGACTGTACTGTTTAATACCGTTCCATCGCAGTCAGACTCATCGGAAATGTCCAAAACTGTCGTAAAACATGACATGATACAAGTTACCAGACCAGACAACGTAATGTGATGATTCTAGTGATGGCAGAATAAAACTGCACGCTTTTCTAACTCTGGGGCTAGAATTGTGATACGCTAATTGTCATAGTGAAATGCATCAGTCTCGAAAAGTGAATAAATATTTATCTACATACTGTCATAACAACTTCATTGACCCAATGTATCCATGCATAGCAGTGGTATTATGGAATATTGGGCTTTCAGCTAAGTATACATGTAACAGACATGACAATGAAGTAAGATCATTGTGGGTAGTTTACAGCTGAATGATGTTACAAAACCAAATGCTGCATCAGAATGAAACAGAAAAAACACACAAATGCTAACGTTTGCACTTTGCTGTATTCATGTATAATACAACGATAAGACGTGTCTTATGTTGCTGGAACTTGTACTGTTTGTGCACGTTTCATCAGCACAACACAGTAATGGCTAATAATTACAGATTTCGTGATAGGAACACACCTTGTCGAGATACATACAGCACGATACGCTGATAATCTTTCATTACTTCGTCCCTGTAATCTTTCAGCACAAACGGCTTCCCACTTTCTCGTAGAGAATCAACGGGCGTGCCGTCGGGATACAGGAGTATCTGAAATTAATGTCAATCATGTGATAAAATACTGTAAAGTCATACGCACTGCAAGTAAATACCTCAAGTCTTGTCATTAATGACTAATTTCAACAGTTGTTTCTGTGCATAACTAAACAAATTACTTCAATCTGCTAATGTGCAAGTAATGGGTGGAGAAAAATTTACTTACTGTTACACGCAATTATCAAACTTGCACATGAACCTCAATTTGACCTGTTCATTAACCTCGTCTTGCGTACATTGGCAGAAGACTGGCTTTGTATATATCACGTAATGCTTTTTTTGTAAATAGAAAAGGCGAGTTGTTGACTGGCAAATCTCCTGCAAGGGATGACGAAGGATGGAAGCGAAAATTGTGCATCCGTAGATTACTCTGCCCCCCCTCCCCCCTCCCCATTGCAATCACCATAAAGTAGAGCCGTTGCCTGTCCCTGAAGCCCAATTAAGTGAAAAAATGTTCCATGTTAACTTTAAACAAAACTATTTGGAATAATGACCAATAGGCTGTGCAATGTTCTGTGTGTTTTTCGTAATGATTATTACTACAGTACTCAATCAACAAATTCCGGCCGATTTCGAGCTGTACAGACAATGTAACCACAATGACCAAGCGGTATAATGATAAAGAACAGCATCATGACATAATGGCCATTGCTAAACAAAGCCTGTGTCATGTCCGCAAGCGTACAGTTGACACTGTGCAATGCTGCTCAATCACGTCAGACTGATGGGCATCAACAAGTTGCGACGGCTGACGGGTGACATATTGTTATGTCACGTTGCACAGCAACTTAACTTTTCCAGTTAACATACAACTGTTCAACAATGGTAACTGTAATATGTTAAGTTTGATTTAAAACTTACAGAACACTGCTCAGGAGTAATTTTCCTGTTGTGGATGGAAATCTTGGCAGTTGCTGCCCGAAGTATGTCATTTGCGGAAGACAGCACTGGCACCTGGATCGTAACGCGTGTGCCCCGTATAGCTCGGCCATTTTCCATGAGTCCAACCTGAATCTGTAATAACAAGAAAGCCTAGCTAACGCTGAGGTGTGCGCGCGACAGCCTGAGCCGTTGTCACCGACGGTGGCGCCACCTTGCGAGTAGGTACGATTAACTTATACTAGTCATTGCCGTACATTTTTCTCACTGGTATGAGGGTCTATCTGCATGCGTTTACCCGTAGTTGTCTCCCAAAAACGTAAAGTAGCGCAAAATTTAGATACAATTTGACCTTTTACCAGTTAAAGGTCATTCAAGGTCATTGATTTTGGCACCAATCGAAAGCGCACATACGATTTCCTATTAGTGTTTAATAGTAACTACGGTCCTATCTTGCACCGTTTCCGAGATACGGCGACTTATGGCCGAAAATTGCCGGTTTTTCATACCCGTCTTATTTGGAACCTCCGCTCCCTATGTTCCCAATGGAATTTCGCTGCAAGGTTCGGCATCAGAAAACTAGAGTCATTGGCGAACATTTTTGTTGCTGGTAGTACGGGTCTATCTGCATTCATTTAGCCGTTGTTGTCTCCCAAAAACGTGAAGTAGCACAAAATTTCGATGAAATTTGACCTTTCACCAGTTCAAGGTCACCCAAGGTCATCGATTTTGGCAC
>Ga0056125_1000340_pt1 | contig 8606 bp, 10 predicted proteins | sample WorMetHEROISLAND_5_FD_71112 | JGI IMG/M metagenome (GOLD analysis project Ga0056125, IMG submission 71112) | Marine gutless worms symbiont microbial communities from Max Planck institute for Marine Microbiology, Germany - Olavius sp. 5 HERON ISLAND ... | reverse complement strand
CATCATCCGCTCCTGCCTTTCGACCCGCCGCAAACAGTCCGACGATCTTTTCAACTCGCTCGTCCTGACGTTCCAAGGGCAACCCCCAATGCCCCAATTGGAGTAGCTGAATAGTTACCGAAAAAAGAACAATCCGCGACTGTTTGCCGATACCGCTCCATCGGGTGTGGCGCGAGTTCCGTGCGTTGGACGAAGAAGAGCTGTGAACAACAGCGTTGGACGTCATTGCAAGAAAGCGACCAGAAGTATCAAGTTGACGTGTTGCTCGTGTCCTCTTTTCGGCGCCGCTGCGCCGGCACGTGACCTGGGTGTAGCCCGCCACATATCAGCCATGGTGCTGGGTGGGTCAATCTCTAGCCGGGATGACAGAGGGATGTGGGCGATGACGAAAACCAGGGGCCGGCCTGGTTGTGATTCGCAGCGGGACCGCTGTACTAAGGCGATTTCTGTCAAATGAAATACCATCTTTAGTTCACTAGTTCCCTAACGTTTAATTGGATAAATTCAGTTGGTTATCGTGGTCGCTCTCGTCGGGATCGTATGCTGTATCGTTAATCGGTTTATTTTAATTAATTTATTTGAGGATTCTGAGGCTCAGAATCTGTAGACTTGTGTAGAAACTGACATCAATTTTCAGCCGCTTCATAATGGCCACGAGCATATAGACGGAAATGGCGATCTCGAGAAGACGAATATACCTGGGAGGAGCACAGGAAAGCGAGGGAGCGTAAGCAACGAGGGGAGTGCGACGATCCCCGCGTAGCCGTAGGGCCGGGTGTTTCGTCGGAGTGCGGCGCGTGAGCGCCGGCGGAGACGAAATGCAAGGCCATGCGACACGGCGTCAAGTCCTTGCGGGAGTCCTGGCGCCGCGCGTAGTGCACGCCAGGACGGACGCAGGACGAACGTGGGCCGCCGAAGGCCATGGCCGTCGCCTGATTTTTCGCGAAACCCGAAATCGGACGGACCCCATTTCGGGTTTCGCGAAAAATGGCGACGTTTCGGTTTTTCTGGTCTTGACGCTTGGCATCGTTAATTTGGTCGCGGAACATCGGGATCGTATATTTCTGTGGTGCATCATCACCTTAGCATGGATTATGCTGCTACCCTTTACGGCCTTCGTAAACGAAATATTCCCATTTGCCGGCAGTGGAGACGACGAGAGCTACTTCCATCTGGGAGCTGCGACCGTGCAGTCCCTTGGTGAAGCATTCGATTTGACGCGTTTTCTCGGGTCGATGGAGCAACCCGGTTACCCTTGGCTGCTTTCGATATTGCATTAATTTTCCGGCCCTGATCTGCTGACATTTAAAGCGCGAACCTTGTGCTTTACGTTTCCTTGATTTTGGTCTGGTTTCGTATCGGTGTTCTGCTCCGAGATAGTGCGTTTGGCCGCAAAGCTACGGTGGTGGTGTTGCTGCTGACACCCCCTTGGTATTACTTTTTTTCTTGCTGAAGGATATGGTGATAACCCTGCTACAAAGCTTGTTTCTGCTCGGACTGGCGGAGCAAAGGAGGGGGAAACCCCTACGCGCATGGTTACTCATCACTATACCCCTTTTCGCAGTGTTTCTGTTCCGCACGCCGCTCGTGCCGCAATCATCGGCGGCATTGATTGGCTCACTGCTCTTGGCTTTCTTTTTCCGTCGCGGTAAGAGAATGATTTCGGCGCAGATTGTGGGCTGGATGGTCGTTGCGGGCATGCTTGTTATTGGCAGCGATTCCGATCTGATGATGAGCATCGGTATCTATGCAGAACATCGCCTTTTGACTTCCGAAGGAATGGGGGGTGTTGTGTTCCGGGTGGGTTCAAAAGCCGAGATGAGTCCTATCGTATTTCCTGCACTCTACTTTTTCAGCGATACGAGGGCATTGGTCCTGAAGACGTGGGCAACGCTCGGGCCGGATTGGCTGCATGGGCTGTTGGTGTTACCCTGGATACTCAGTAGTTATGCCATTTTTCTTTCTAGACACGGTTTGGGTTATGCGTATCCCGCGCGCGGTTTCTTAAGTCGGCGTTTTCGCTGGCGGGATTCTCGGCTAGTCGCAACGCCTTGAGGCACCTTGGTTCTGTTCATTTTTCCCTATGTAGCAATATCCTGGAAGGTCGCAGATACGACGTGCTACCGTACTCCGGATATGCTGGTCATCGCCGTCATGGCCCTAGTAGGATGGCAATGCACGCGACCACCAATATTCCGTAGACAGGTGTTGTGGTTATGGATAATTGCTGTCGTGTTGCTCTATCCTCTCTATTACATCATGTGCGCGATTCTTATGAACTGCGCTTGTTATGACGGAAAAGCTCGCGCCATCGCTCTTGAGTATCCTCATGCTCTGCCCCCAATACCGCCCGCTTGTCGGTGGCTATGAACAGGCCGCGGAGCGTTTGTCGATCGCGCTGGTAGCGCGGGGGCATCGGGTAACGGTTATCGCCGAGCGCCGAGATTCGACTTGGCCTACCCGGGAGAATAAGGGTGGGGTACGGATTGAACGCCTGTGGTGCCGGTATCGGCCTCACCTACATGTGGCAACTTCCTTGCTGACATTTGCCGTTTTTCTTTTGACCCGAGGGCGACAGTTTCAAATCTGGCATGTCCATCAGTATGGATTGCACGCAGCACTGGCCGTGGCACTCGGCAAATTGCTGCGGCGGCCCGTGGTGCTGAAATCGACAAGCTCGAAAGATCAGGGCATACATCGTGCGATTCAGGATTTACCATTTGCCGGCATTGTCGCTGGCCGGTTGCGAAAGGTCGACGCGCTTATCTGCACAAGTCGAGAGACACGGACCGAGGCTTTGGCCTTCGGTGTTCCCGAGTCGCGGGTGCATATCATTGGGAATGGCGTAGATACACAGGTATTCAAGCCGCGAAGCGATGCGCAACGCGCCCGCCTACGTAGGGGGCTTGGTATTGTAGCTTCCTGGGTAGTGGTATTCGTTGGGCGCCTAGCGGAAGAAAAGAATCCGGATGGTCTGCTGCATGCTTGGCAAATGGCGCTCCCACATTTGCCGGAAGGCTGGAGGCTGGTGCTGGTGGGCGATGGCCCTCTGCACGAACGGTTGGCAGCGTCCGTCGAAGCGGAAGGTATTACATCCAGCGTAAGCCTCGCTGGTTATCGGAGTAATGTCGAGGCATGGACGGCGGTGGCGGATGTCTTTGTGCTGACTTCACGTAACGAAGGTCTCGCGAATACGATGCTGGAGGCGATGGCCACCGGTTTGCCAGTCGTCTCGACCCGGGTATCGGGAGCCACGGAGTTGTTGGAGGACACCGGCGCCGGAACCCTTGTGGACATCGGTGATATGAAGCGATTCGCAAAGGCGCTTTGCGATTTGGCTGCTGACCCGGAGCAACGGAAACGGATGGGGCGTGTGGCTCGATCGGTCATCGAAGATCGATATTCGATCGATTACATCGCTGAACGGCACGAGTCCCTCTACCGTGATTTGATTGACGATGTGACAAGTGTCCGGGGAGCATTCTGATGTGCGGGATTGCGGGACTGTTGCTGCATCGAAGCGAAATACCCGCTCAGGAAGATCTACGCTTCATGGCACAGGCCATGAGTTATCGAGGGCCGGATGACGAAGGAGAATACTCTGCTCCGCACATCGGCTTGGTTCATCGTCGTTTGAGTATTCGGGATTTGAGCCTTGCCGGACATTGTCCGATGTCTTCCGATGACGGGAGCACGCAGGTGATTTTCAACGGCGAACTCTACAATTGGCGGGAACTGCGCGGTGAATTGGAAGACGCAGGGCTTAGCTTTAGCAGTCAATCCGATACGGAGGTGATTGTTCAGGGATACCGAGCTTGGGGAGAAGGCTTGATACCACGCCTGAGGGGTATGTTTGCCTTGGCCATCTGGGATGCAACGAGGGATTGCCTGCTATTGGCTCGGGACCGTTCCGGTGAGAAGCCGCTGTTCTATCTTGCCACGTCGGATTTCCTGGCTTTTTCTTCGACCCTGCTGGGCTTGAAGCGTGTGCTGAGCAAGCCTCGGATCAATCCGGTGGCGATTGCCTGCCATCTGGCGCACAGCTTCATCCCGAGCAGCCATACGGCATGCATGGGCGTCGACGTATTGCCGCCTGCCCACCTGCTCAGCGTAAAACCAAGTCATACCGTGGTGGTGACCCGGTACTGGGATTTTCCCCGCATCGGCCCAAGCCGCGCACCCTCGCGGAAATGGGAAACAGCCGTGGGAGCTGTGCTCGATGACAGCGTGGCACGCTGCCTGGATGCCGATGTGCCCGTCGGCGTTTTTCTAAGTGGCGGAGTGGATTCATCCCTGGTTGCAGCGCTCGCGGCGCGCCACCGACCGAGTATCCAGGCCTTTTCCCTCGGATTCGCGGAGGCAGAATACAGCGAGCTACCCCACGCCCGGCGCGTTGCGGAGCACTTGGGACTTGAGCACCATACTACCGAGATCGGCGTCGACGATGTGCTTGCTTGCCTCCCGCATCTTGTAGTGCAGTATGGTCAGCCCTTCGGCGATGCCTCGGCAGTACCCTCCTACTTGGTGGCACGCTTGGCCCGGCGGCACGTTAAGGTTTGTCTGAGTGGCGACGGCGGCGACGAGTCGTTCGGTGGCTACTGGCGCATGCAGTCGGGCGTTTATGCAGCACGGTATGGCGCGATGATCCCACGCAGTATCCGCGAAAAATGGATTCCACGGATTGCCGGTCGACTCGGTGGTATAGGAAGACGGTGGGCGGCCATGAACGAGCTATCATTGATGCCGCCGGGTGCAGGCTATACAAACTCGGAGAGCTGGTTCGTGCGGCTCCCTGAATTTTCCGGGCCGAAACTGCGTCCCGCGCTGGCGACGAATCTTGCCGCGTTGCGCGTAGGGCAGGCATCGAAATATCCCGAGGCCAGCATTGTTCAGCGGTTGCTCTACGATGACTTCCAGGTGCAGTTACCGGATGCCTACCTCACCAAGGTAGATACGGCCAGCATGGCAGCGTCCTTAGAAGTGCGGGCGCCCTTTCTCGATCAGCGGGTAATCGAATTGGCTTGGGGGTTGCCTGATGCCATGAAGTTGAGCTGGGGAAGGCGCAAATGGCTGCTCAAGCGTATTGCAGAGCGCTGGGTACCTCTGGAAGTCATATATCGATCCAAGATGGGCTTCGGCATGCCGTTGGCAGGTTGGTTTCGCGGCAAGTTGGGGGGGGTATTGGAGAACTTATTGCAGGATAGCGTCGCGGTCGGGGAGGGCTGGATCCAAGACGGTCCGGTCGAAGAGTGTTTGCATGCCCATCGCAATGGTGAAGACCATGCCACCCGTCTTTGGCTCGTGTTGTGGCTGGAGCTTTGGTTTCGGCTTGTGGCATGCGAAGAACAAAATTCTCAGGGCATTAATTAGAGTTTTAGTAAACCACCGGCCTTGCCGGTGCGACTAGGAAAGGCTCTGCCGTTCCTGCGGTAAAAAGCCTCCTGAGGAAAGCCCCGGGGCTTGACTCAGGAGGTAACCATGAAAGAACGGCAGAGCTTAGCCCACGTGGGATGGGAGTGTAAGTATCATCTTGTGTTTGTTGCTAAATACCGTCGGAAGGTGCTGTATGGTCGAACACGCCAGCAAATTGGGAAAATTTTGCAGCAATTGTGTCGGCAAAAGGAGTGGAGATTCTCGAAGGACATGCGATGCCTGACACGTCCATATGATATTGAGGATTTCCCCGAAGTTCAGTGTTGCGATGGTTGTCAGGGTACCTGAAAGGGAAATCAGCGATCCAGATTCATCGGCAGATGCTCGGTGTGAAAAGAGGATTTACCGAGAAGCACTTTTGGTCCAGAGGATACTGTGTGAGCACAGTTGGTCTGGATGAAGAAACGGTTCGTGCCTACGTCCGTAATCAGGAACAGCAGGAACAGCAGGATTGGCAGGGCACGCTGGATTTCGGCGACTCATAGCCCCTTTTAGGGGCTTTCTTCAAGCTACCCACTATGCGGGTAGTCTGTGACTTACAAGATTCGAGAAAAGGCAAACTATGACTCAACTGCTATGGACTTTCAGTCCATAGCAATTGATTATCCTCAGCTTGGACTGCGTGATAAAGAGATGTATTACGAGTGGGCCTTATTGGATACGCATGACGGAACAACGGATTTCTATAAGCATCATCGATCGGTAAAGAAAATTAAGAAGTTGTCTGGAAGAACTCCAGGCTTCGGAGATTACTGTACGGAAAGCCGGAAGAAATAGTGTCGAGGCATTTTGTAAGAAACCGGCACAGCACAGGACATGAATTACCCATTAAAATCAGATGGTTAGGTTGATCTTCGTGGTTCTTCGAATAAAGCGAAGGCTTGGTAAAATGCCTCAAGCTTTTCCGTTATGTTGAATAAAATCTCTCTCAGTCAGTCCAAACCATACCTGAAGATACTGATGGCCGGACGGTAATGACTCTTGATTGGGATCAGTTTTTGCTCGTGTAACCATTCCCCGAGGAGATGCGCCCAGCAGAAGGCGGTCGCTAACAAGGTCAGAAGCGTTTCAATACGATCCAACTCGGTCAGATGGGTTGCTTCAAAATCGAAGGAGGAGCACAGGAAAGCGAGGGAGCGTAAGCGACGAGCGGAGTGCGGCGACCCCTGCGTAGCCGTAGGGCCGGGCGTTTCGTCGGAGTGCGGCGCGTGAGCGCCGGCGGAGACGAAAGGCAAGGCCATGCGACACGGCGTCAAGTCCTTGCGGGAGTCCTGTCCTGGCGCCACGCGGAGTGCGCGCCGGGACGGACGCAGGACGAACGTGGGCCGCCGAAGGGCATGGCCATCGCTTGATTTTTTGCACCCGAAATCGGACGGACCCTATTTCGGGTTTCGCAAAAAATGGCGACGCTCCGGTCTCTTGCGTTTGGTGTGGGTAGCGCCATTTTTCCCATCGCGTAGGATAGCCTGCTCCAAGCCTACTCTGTGCCCTTCTTTTCGCCTGTAGGCTCGGACCCGTCGCCGAGCCAAACGTCGGAGGTTTTCACCATGGACCCGTTGTCGTTGTTTACCCTTGCGCTCGGCCTTCCGGCTCCTTGGGAGGTCGTTGACGTGGCCTGCGATCCCAAATCGGGCCGGATCGATTTCCACCGCGCCTTCGCCCTGGGAACACGATGTTCTTGTCCGCATTGTGGGGCGGAACACCAGCCAGTTCACGATACGTTTGAGCGTGACTGGCGTCACCTGAACTTCTTTCAATTCCAAGCCTACATCCATGCCAAGGTGCCCCATATGCGCTGCGGGACCTGCGCCAGGCTACCCCCAGGTTGTGGCGCCCTGGGCGCGCCCTAACAGCGGCTTCAGCCTACGGATGGAGGCCTTACTGGTCACTCTCTGTAAGGCGATGGCGGTCTCTCAGGTCGCTCAATTGTTTGGTGTCAGCGACGGGCGCGTCTGGCGCACCCTCGATCATTACGTCGATCAGGCGTATGCTCAAAAGGACTTTTCGACCGTCACCTCGGTGGGTCTCGACGGACCGCCTCGCGGCGTGGACACAATTACATGAGCTTGTTTCACGATCTCGATGCTCCGCGTGGGGCTCTATGCCTGCGAAGGGAGAAAAGCCCAGGTCGTGGCCCAATTTGCCGATGCGCTCGAGCCTCATGGCGTCTGTGCCGAGAACATCGGCGCGGTCTGTATGGATATGTCGGCAAGCTACCAGGCTGGCGTGTGTAAGCATCGGCCCTGGGCGGCGACCACCTTCGATGAGTTTCACGTCATTCAGCTCGTCAACAAGGCGGTTGACGAAATGCGTCGCCAAGAAGTCAAAAGGGCCCCGGAGCTGCGGCGTACACGCTACATCTGGCTCAAGGACAAGCACGCTTGGAGTAACCGCCAGAAAGCCCCGTTTGCGGAGCTCAAGCGCCGAAACCACTAGTGTCCTAACGTTATGACCGGAAATTCAGGATAACCCATTCATTAAAAAGAAATATTTGGAATTATGCCGGTTACCGACTTGAGCTGCGGTACGCTAAGGTGACAGCCTCTCCCGCAAAATTGCGGGCTGGGAACAACGACGCATGTACACAGGTATATTCGTCTTCTCGAGACCGCCGTTTTCGTCTATGTGCTCGTGGCCATTATCAAGAATCGGCTGAAAATCGATGTCAGTTTCTACACAATTCTACAGATTCTGAGTCTCATCATCTTCGAACAAATTCACTGAAGTCAGATGATTACCTGATCAGAATACAGTCACGACGAGCGAAAATATGGTAACCAACTGAATTTATTCAACTAAACGTTGAAATACTAGTGCGCCGAAACCTTAAGACACACCGTGCCTTCCAGGTCCAGGAGACGTTACGCGAGATCTTCCACAGCGCTCAGAGCGCGGCACAAGCCGAGCCGCTCCCCAACAGATGGTACAGCTGGGCGCGCCGTTGCCGCCTGGAGCCGATCAAAGCGGTGGCCAAAACGCTTAAGAAGCACTGGCCAAGCCTCCTCAATGCGTTCGATTCCCAGCCTCACCAACGGCCGTGTCGAGGCGGTCAGTTCGCTCATCCAGGCCGCCAAAGCCAGGGCCCGCGGCTACGGGACCACCAGGCACCTGATTCCCATCCTCTACCTTGTGGTGGGTAAGTTGACCCCGCTGCCGACTTCTCCGTTCGTCGT
>Ga0056125_1000332_pt1 | contig 8786 bp, 13 predicted proteins | sample WorMetHEROISLAND_5_FD_71112 | JGI IMG/M metagenome (GOLD analysis project Ga0056125, IMG submission 71112) | Marine gutless worms symbiont microbial communities from Max Planck institute for Marine Microbiology, Germany - Olavius sp. 5 HERON ISLAND ... | reverse complement strand
GTCGTCTGCAAGGACCTCTTGTCCGTCACCCCGGCGGTGGTTCTGTCAGTTCTGAGCCGGGAAGATAGAAAGGACTAGCACTCTGGCGAGTTACTGCTAGAGTGGCCTGTGAACCGTCGCTCGGATGTTTGTATGAGACCAAGAGTAAGCGGCGGGTAGGTCACTGACCCACTATACCCTTTATAGCAACATCTGATGCTTGTTGTTCATCAACTTTAGGTACTTCAAAGGTACCATGTGTGCATGCAAGCTTTACTGTTCACATCCGCTTTACTACACTCCAAGTGTTTCCCATTCTTTTTGTGAAGAGTAACTAGATAACATAACTATGCTTATAATAATTATTACTTTTCATAGCAGAAATATTGATTAGCTTTTAGTATGGAAGTCAATAAGATCATAAATAATTGCGTATATTAAGAATACCTGTAAGAATTTGGTGACTGGAAAAGGAAGCGATTTGATCGATGCCATTCGCGCAAATCCTGATACTAGGTTAGTGTCAGATTGGGAGATAAAGAAGCGAGATCGATCTGCGAAACTGACTCGAAACAGATGAATCACCTGGCGAACCAATCTTATTCATCAACGGGGTTATTCGGATAGGTTCTAATAATTTCCCGGCATTCAGTGGATTTCGGGATCGTATTGACGGATAGACATCAATAAATGGCGATAGGATCGATAATTGCCTGCACGGTGTACGCAGCCTGGATGGGCCGAGCACGAATAGAAATTCTCAGGCTTTGTTCTTGACTAATTGCCCCGTATTCATGAGATTCAGCACGTAAATGCCGTTTTCCTTGATCAGGGTTATGTGGTCTTGAAATGGTTGGTCTTTTTTCTCAGGTGGGATTACGTCCACATCCCAAGTGTCGGTGCCGACGGTGAGCACGCCCCTTTCTTAGCCAGGGCTACCGTCCACGTCCTCGGCCATGTCCGGCTCACCGCCGATTTAGGCCCTGGGGTTGGTGGGCAGGATGTGGTCGGTCCAACCTGTATGAAACCGCACCACGTCGCCCTCGCCGAGGGTGATGCCCTGTTTCTTGGCCATGATATCCATGTCGGCGGTGGTAAAAAACTGGCCAGCCTTCATATTCCTGACATCAAGGTGGCTGACCATGACCATATCCAGTACCGCGCCACGCGCCACTCATGCCGGTGGTCTTGGTGATGTCTCGGCCCTGCAGGCAGTTGTAAAACTCGTTCTTGCCATCGTGGGCGTGGCCGATATGGCCTAGACCAGCAAGCTGCGACCCAATGCCGAGCCAGTTGATGAAAATGTCATCGTTGTAGATCATGCCGTTGGGGATGCGAGGCTCGCGTTGGATGTAGTCAGGTTAAGCGCGTTGTCCGAACCAAAAGGCCAGCTGCATCGTTAGCCCGACACGTCTGATCCCACAACCAATGCTGAATAACCTAGAACTGCGCCCAGATAAATGCAACGTGACGCGACATAGGTTATTAAATAGGTTTTTAAACCACCCGAAGAGGGGTGGTGATATGCTTAAAGAAAGAATACAAAAAGGGTGGTTACCAGCCGTGACCGCTACACACTGGTCTTAAAATGGCCAGGTGACGCTTCTGGCGTTAGGATTGTGTATAGATTGTTACAGGCGAAACTTGCGTCTTTTATGGCTTCATCGTTCTCGGTGCCTACCTTACGTTGTTAGCTTCCCCGTATCTTTCCGTGGTACTGGCGTCCTTACAGACATCTTGTAGGCCCCTTTCTCCTTGGTTGGCATCTGCGGTGGATCTGGGATATAGCATCGTAGATGCTGTGCCGATTTGTTCATAGAAAGAAAGCACGATTTTTAGCAGACTGCTGGATGCTACGGCGTGGTCTATTCTTTTCCTACGGAAGATGCTAAGAACGGCGGGATGATCTGAATGGTTAACATCAATGATCAATTTTCACTATTCCTAGAAAACCTCTGGATTATCGCTTTTAGCTGTGTTGGATATGCGTAGTTTGGCGAGACTCAAGTGGAATTCTAGTCCTTACTTTCGTTTTCAGAAGGGCTGTTTGTGCTCCCGCAGTGAGCACGATGGTTTGCATCGATAGTACTCCAAGTGCCACCTTGTGTAGGCGTTTTGGGATACCTCCGTCTTACTGGCCTTGGTCTTTGGTCTTGGGCCCAGTCGATTTTTCTCTCAGTTCGGCTTGACGTATACGTAGTTTCGGGGTTCAGTCGTTCACTATCTTTTTCCTCCAGTCGTTTGTTTTTCGTTTGTTTTGCAGCGCCAGATTTTCTCTCGCACGTGGGGGGCTGTCGTCATGGCTGATGACCTTTGTTGAAGGTAATAACTTGTTTTGAATAATTTTTTTCTTGTTGGTGGCTTGGCTTCAGTCGTATTTTCTATCGCCGGATGTTTTTTTCCTATCCTTAGATTTGAGTTGTGTTCTTGGTGTCTTTGATTCGGAGGGTGACTTACGGACAAGGTTACTGTGATTCATACTTTGTCTAATTTTGGATGGAGGTTTCGCGTACTCAAAACTTGCTAGTTTCTGTGCTATTCCGGAATGTCATTTGTGGGTGAGGTATTTATTACTAGAGGAATTATTTTTGATGAGTTTTCAGATGGTCGAAAAAATTATCGGACTTCGTATTGTTTTTGCTCCAATTATAAATTGCTCTCCGCTTGACATCCAGGTGATCTGTTAGATCGGTTGCGGTTGTAAGTTTTGGTTTATAGAGCTGATTTCCTAAATATCTTGTGCATTTTTGACGAATCTTTGTTGTTAGTTTCGATGGTTGCATTTCTTATTTCTTATAGTTGAGGGTAAAAGCTTTCCTTTGCTATTTTAGCTTGCAACTAGAAAAGTATACTGTGGTGTACTGTCTTGTCAATATTTGTTTGGTTTTTTTTTATTTGTTTGTTTGAGTGTATTTGATTGTGATGATTTTGTGGTTGTGGATGAAAAAGTTATCTGAATAATTTTATGATTAGAAAGGAATGACACTTATTCGTTTTCCACATGACACTTATTCTCTACAGAAAAAACCCTGTGTCGGGTTGTTTCAGTGCATTCTGCATATTCCGGCGTGAATGCTCGGAAGCAAATGAAAAGAGCAGGGTCTTTCGGCCCGTTTCGGTGGTTGCGGGTAATAAACGCCCGTGGCGGTGTTTCGTTCTCCGCTCGTTGATTCATGTCCCCCGTGATGCAACGCTAGGTAGGTAACGATTGGGGACTTCGGTAAACGCCCGGAAGCAATCTCTTGGCTTCCGCGTAGATTTTATCTCGGTTCCAGTCCGGGTGTTCCGTCAGGATATCAAGTGCGAGTTTCGAGAGGAGCGCTTTGGCTTCGGGGTTGAGCTGAGCAAGGTATTTGCTCACTGGATCGAGGCTGCGGGTTCCGGTCGTGACGTCGATGACGGGCGTTGGCCAATTTTTAGATGCCTTCTCCCGGACCTTTTCGTCTGCATGGCGGGTATGACTTGTTTGGGCCATTCCGGCGATTTTCGCGGTCAGCCGCTTCATCATCGTTGCCTCTCTTTTGGCGCATGCCTTTTCATAGGCTTTCTGTTTTATCCTGAGCCGCTCTCTGGCTTTCGTGCGTTCCTTGTCAAGCCAGCCACGGAGTCCCAGAGCGTTGAAGAGCGTGGTGGAAACGATCTTGATCGCGGAAAAGCTTCTGTAGGAGCCATCCTTTAGTCGTTCCCGAATTTGGGACACGGCGAGATACCCAGCGTCCTTGAGCGTCGCTACGATCCGCGCCGCGCGCCTTTCGCCTAACCCCGCCCAGGTCGCTAGGTGGTCCATGGTGTAGTTGAAGAATCCATTTTCCGTCGGGAAACCTACGCGCCCGGTAGCTAAATCCATACGCAACACCAGCGCGACGAGAAGCATGCCGATGCCGTCACGACGCTCGCTGCGGACTTTGCGTCCGTCGGCGTGGAAATTTAAAACCGGCAGTAATCCGGGTTTTTCAACGTGCGACAGTAACTTTCTTGCCGCTTCCTGGATGAGTTTTGGGTGTCTTTTCGGTATCGGGATGTCGAGGAGCTTTGGATTTTTCGGATCGTGCCCGCAGCGGTTACCGCTTCTGCGGGGCTTCTCGCAAGGCGTGGGGGCTGGGGAAGGGGTGGAAGGAAGCGCACTCGCGGGGCGCTGAGGGCCGCCTAAGGCGGTTTCCGACCCCGACCCGAAGATGGCCTGCTTTAAGGAGGACTCGAAGTAATCCTGCTTCTTAAGAGAGGCTGCGATTTTCTTGGATAGCCTGGACTGGAAAGCGCTATTCTTCCGTGATTTCCGGGACTTTCGGGATTTGGAGGCATCCAGGCTGCCCGCTGGCGCAGGGATGCCGACGGTAAAAAACCTGTTATCAACTAGGTTGAAACCTAGTTTAGGAGAGCATACAATTTTCATCGCTACTTGCTGTCACAAATGTAGCTCTCCCGGCAGTGCGGACAACACTAACCGGGAAACCCAAAGGCCTAGTGACTTCGGTCACTGGGCCTTTATTTTTTGCGGGGTCGTCTCGTAACCTGAGAAGTTCAGGTACGGACGCTGAGAGGTTGCGGGACGGATAGGCGAGCACTTCAACCACCGTATTCCGGCGAGCCCTTGGATAGATATCGTGAGGACCTGGACAGAAGCTCGCGTTGCGCCAACGCGTCTTTTCTCTCTTTCCGTTCCTTCTTTTCCTTTTTCAGCTTTCTGTCCTGCGACAGGAAGGCCGCCTTCTGCGATCTCCGAGGCATGGCTTCGCCTATTGTTGCCCTATGCGGAATTCGATCGCCTCGATAGGATCGGGGTCATCCACCGGGAAATGCCAGTCCTCATAGGACTCAACGAGGGTCGCGATCGCGTCAAACTCGTCATTCTCGGCCGGTGAACGCTCCCTATCCATGAGCGCATCAATGCAAGCAAGAGCGCGGGCGTAGTCTTGCTCGGTACGGATTGGTCTTACACGAGACGCACTCATATCAGGGAATCGGGATACATCGCAAGCGATTGTGGAATTGGCACGGATGGAAGAATACCAAAAAGGATTGATGCGGGGCGAACCAGCCCTCCCGGTTCCAGCGCCGGACATCGCTCGAGCGGTAGTCATCGGTGGTGGCAGTCCAACTCCGGGTCCGTCCGCTACCAATACCATCCATTCTGGCCTCCAGTGGCCCATGCTACAGCTACAGTTACTACAGTTGTTTTTTTTGTCGAGATCATTTGGGTAATCTACTATTCGTTGGTGGGCAGAAAGCTTTCGCAATAACGCCGGTCCGTGTCCCACCATCCGGCGATGGCTTCCGGCTTGCCTTTGGCGCAGTGCCCAAGGTGGGGATGGTCGATGCGCTCGAAGTGGATGCAGTCTTCACAGCGAACGGAACAGGGGCGCGGTATCGGCTTGTCAGCTGCCCGGTTCCAGCATCAGGGGCAGTCCAGAACTTCGCCGGAGAACCACAGCCAGATCGGGCCGCAGTGCTTGCAGGTGGCCGGCTCGGTGTAGTGGGCGGGGCGTTTTCTCCGATCCATCTCTCAGCGTTGGACCAGTGACCGGGCAAATGCGGCCAGGGTATCGTTGCCGATGGCACCGTTGCGCCATTCCTCGATGTCCTCTGGCGCCAGTTCTGCCTTTACTTCAACGGGCGTGATGTCGAGCCCCCGGCAGGCGTCGGCCAGGGTCTCCAGCAGGTTGGCGGTCATGCGCTACCCCCTGCTATCCATACGGCCAGATCGTTGAAGTCGTTCAGGTGCTTGGGCGCACCCTCCGGCCATTGCGGCAGCGCCAGTAGCGCCCCCGATACAATGGCGGCGGCCTTGGCCTTGGTGGCTCCGGGACCGCCAGCGGTCAGCCGGTCATCGTTGCCCGCAATCACCAGCTCGGCGGACGGCCAACGGCAGCCGGCGGCCAGGGCAACGAGTTCTAGGTTGCCCGCATTGATGGCAGCCAGAACCAGCACGGCGGGTTCATCCTCGGCCAGGGTCCGGTGGCCCACCCCTCATAGATGACCACGCGGACGGGGTGCGTCGTGCCCCCGGACACGGGAATGACACAACCCCGCTTGCGACCACCGGCGAGCAGTCGCTTGCTACTATCGGCCGCGATAAATTGCAGACTGGTCAGCCTGCCGGTGAAGTCCTTTACCGGCAACGTCAATGCACCCCTGTGCAACCTCGCGCTGTGCGGCTGGATGTGCTTGCGGATCAGGTAGGAGTGGTTTGCAGGGGCGGATGTTGCCGCATTCCAGATCATGGCGGCCCGGTTCGCGGCCTCGGCCTGCCGGGTGCGGCGCACCGCCTCGGCCTGCTTCTTGGCGGCCTCCACCCGACAGGAGAAGGTCTCCCGTTCGGCTCTTGAATAGGGCTTGTCCCGCTTCGCCTGCCAGGTCTCGGAGAGGCCGGAAGACCAGTCGCCGAAACAGCCCCCCAAGCCGTCCTCGAACAGCAGGCACCAGCCAGCGGTATTGCCGTTGGATTTATCCACGCCGGGAAAGCGGTGAAACTTGCCGGGCTCGATATGAGGGGGCGGTTCCAGACCGGCGGCCCGGATCGCATCCTTGAACGGGGAGAGTGCACCGTTCATTGGGCAGCCCTCCCCTCATGCGCGGCCTGACGGCTGTGCTCGATTTGCCGGTTCAGCCAGGCATTGATTTCCGCCTCGATCCAGCCGACGGCGCGGCCTCCAAGCGATACGGGTTTTGGAAAACGACCCTCGGAAATACGCAAGTAGATCGTGCTGCGGGAAAGCCCGGTGCGGGCCTGGACGGCAGGTAGCCGCAGAATTTCGGTGTCCATACAAACCTCCTACTGTGGTTTTAGGAACAGTGGGAAGCCGGATGGATGGGCGATTTGGGCGATAAAATACCCGGTAATGTCCACCTGGGTTTCAGTAAATACCCTGTAAAACAGAAACTTATAATCTGATGCAGGATTGCTGGTCGATCTATCCGTGTACGAAGGAGCGTGATGGATACACGGGAAATCAGTGGGTTGCCGGCAGGCGAGTTGGGAGAAAAATTTCCGCCCAACTTTTTACGGCTTCATGTGCTTGCGGATGGTTTCCCAGCTCCTTCCTTTTTCTTGGGCAATATCGAGCTTGGCAATCTGTTTGGCTATCCAGCTATCCGAGTGGCGGACGGTATCGGGGTATTTGCGGCGAAGCCTCAGATATTCTTTCCGCCAGTCTTCGTACATGGCTTCGGTCTTCCGTTTTCTGGCCTCCTGTTTATCTGTCGAGGGGGTGTACTTTTTCCCGGTGCTGGCGGGTGTCTTGTCGATCAACTGGTCAATGCGCATCCGGTCTATGGCGAGCGCTGTATCCTCAAAGAACAGCACCTCTTCCAATGGTAGGGAGTGGTCATTGATTTCCAGGGTGAGGGGGGATTTGTTCAGTGACAGACAATGCCTTCCATTCTTTCCCTTGACCATGCCGATACGGATATTGCCCCGGCCGTGGCGATCTCCTCGGCCTTGCATTCGATACCAATCAATCCGGCGATCACCTTGGCCAATTGAAGCGCCGTTATCTTCCATTGCCGAAGCCGTTCCGGAGGGATTGCTATGCGGCCCATCTGTCCCTGCATTTCCGGGTCGTCGCAAACGACAAAAGAGCGTGTGGGATTTTTGTCTCTACCGGGTATCTGATGTACCTCCATGAAACAGTGATTGGCGCACTCGTGGCACTCTATGGACAAGGCGGGATTTGCCTTGGAGAGGACACTTGTCTCCAACAAATTACCAAGCAGATTGTCTGGCCACTGCTGAACGGCATCCCAGCCTACAAGGTGGGTCTTTCCAGTGGTCCCAACCGCTTCCAGTAATGACAAAAGAACATCATTCGGTGTCAGCGTTGCCGTCATCCTTCGGCGCCTGAGGTTCAATGCCGGAGGCGACGAGCATCTTCCGAATAAGATTGTCCCGTCCCTCATGATTAAGGCTGCAGAAGTTGGGATAGGTGACGTTGAAGGTCTTGCTCCCGGAACGTTTGCCCGGCTCGTCCTCAAACATGGCCTTTATTCTCACTTAGGTGATGTTAGTAAGGCGGTGGGTCGAGTTCCTTGAGCGGGTCGTAAACTGCCATGCTGTTCTGCTTGGTATCGGCCTCCAGTACGATGCGCCGCCGCGAGCTGTGCTTCAGGGTCAGCCGAATCTTAGTGAGACAGCCTTGCTGATGCCGGATCCGGGTGGAAACTGGAACTCAAAGTTGGGATCGGCCAGTGGATTGAGGTCATAGACCCGCTTGTCGATGGTGCCGTCGTCCAGGGTATTCAGTTTCAGGATGGCTTTGGCGAAAATCTTTTGCAGTTCCGGTACGGCCTTGGTGTTTTTGGGCGCGTAGATGTCGAGTGAGCCTTCCGCCTCGCAATAAACAAAGATGACCTCGAAGGCCGGGTGTCTGGAGCGGATGGTAAGATTTTTGTGCTCCCACTCCACGACGGACTGGCCATAGTCCTCGGGGTAGGCGAAGAAATACTCTTTCCCCGCTTCTACCTTGCGGTAGGGCTCCACTTTGCAGTTGCGGCCCCGCCCCTCAGTCTTGTTGAAGTAGTGTCTGACGGCCTTGGCCAGTTGGTCGATGTCCTCTTCGTTCACATGGGTCGGTGCTTGGGGCAAGTCGTTACGCTTCTTCCAGAACCGCTCCGCGACCGTGTTGGCGTGGAGCAGTGCCGATGCGCCCTTCCAGTATTCCGGCTTGTGGAGAAAGGCCCACATAACCTTGGCGTGCAATCCGTCAATGCTGGAGATCTCTTCCGGGAAGGTTGCGTCCTCGTAGAATGCCGCTTCATTACGTAGTGCATCAATGCCGCCGTCGTTGGCCAGTGCGTTGATGTCCTGGAAA
>Ga0056125_1000326_pt1 | contig 9026 bp, 6 predicted proteins | sample WorMetHEROISLAND_5_FD_71112 | JGI IMG/M metagenome (GOLD analysis project Ga0056125, IMG submission 71112) | Marine gutless worms symbiont microbial communities from Max Planck institute for Marine Microbiology, Germany - Olavius sp. 5 HERON ISLAND ... | reverse complement strand
CGAGGTCCTGCGCTTCCTCACCGACCGGCGCGTTCCCTTCGACAACAACCAGGCCGAACGCGACCTTCGCATGCCCAAGCTCAAACAGAAAGTCTCTGGCTGCTTCCGCTCCGATACCGGCGCCGGGGACTTTGCCATCATCCGCTCCTACCTCTCAACTCTCCGCACAATCCGACGATCTTTTCAACCCGCTCGTCCTGACCTTCCAGGACCGCCCCCAATGCCCCAAATTGGAGTAGCTGATATAGTTACCGTTGGCGCTTATTTGCGGCTGAATTTTCTTCCCGCAGCCTTTACTCGATATTTTCCGGTAGGCCGCAGCCTGCCCCCTAAGCAATCCCCGCCGGTGCGATCAACCTGGCCACGGAGCTTTTCGAATCCACGGGGCGGCGTGGATCACGTCTCAGAGTGAGGCGACGTGATACGGAGTTCCACAAGGGGTCCGAAAAACCGGTCTCGATTCCCGGATTTTCAACGCCCGGTGTTGTTTCCGGTGTTGTTTCAAAAGAGAACCCACCCCACCGGGGGGTAGCGCGCTGTCGCGCAGCAAACAAGTGGCAAGATAGGAGCCGCGGGGAACCGAGACCGTTCAGGCACTGGCGTGAAGGCCAAGCATCTCGGCTTTACAGTTCGTGAGGCCGCTTGACGTGTACGAATAAATTCTATTTTAAAACAGTATGTTATGATGTGTTTGATGAGAGACGCGCCCTTTGCCAATTGAGCTGGCTCCTATTTTCGGACTCGGACCGTCCCTGATGCCCTGTCCGGAAAAATAGGGACCGGCTCGAATCGGACGCCACCGATTTTTCATGGGGCCCTGAATTTTTCCAGGTCCCCCGAAGCGCCCGGACCACCCATACGGTGGAACCACTATGCATAATAAGTTCAACAGCATTTCCATTGTTTTGCCCGCCTTCAACGAGGCACAGAATATCGAGACCTCCGTAACGCATAGTCCGTGACGCCATGGCCGGGCTGTTTGAAAAAATCGAGATTATCGTGGTCGACGATGGCAGTACCGACGATACCGCCGGCATCCTCGCGGCCCTGCGGCGCGGGTATGACGACCTGCTTATCATCCGGCATGCGGAGAACCGGGGCTACGGAGTGGCTTTGTATTCAGGGCTGTTTTCCGCCAAAAAGGATCTGGTTTTCTTTACGGACGCCGACCGCCAATTCGATCCGCGGGAGGTCCGGCGTCTAGTCACGTGGATCCATGACTATGACCTAGTGGTCGGCTACCAGAAAAACCGTGCCGATCCTTGGCATCGACGCTTCAATGCTCGGGGTTGGAATCTATTGGTGCGCCTGATACTCGGGTTGCAGGTGAGGATATCGATTGCGCATTCAAATTGTTTCGCCGCGAGATTTTCGACCGGATCGAGCTCGTGTCCGCAGGGGCCATGATCAATATCGAGCTGCTTGCGCGGGCATGGCAGCTTGGGCTGCGGTTCAAGGAGGTTCCCGTAAGCCATTACCCGAGGGCGGCGGGAAAGCAGTCCGGGGCTAATCCCAAGGTGGTTCTTAACCGCTTTCGGTGAGCTGATCCGTATCCGCAGGTGTTTACGTTGCTTGCGGTAATCTCAAGATATCGGTGCTGATCTGACACAGCTCGGTCACTACGCGATCCGGGACCACGCCGGTGCAATCGGGATCCTCCTTACGCAGGCGCAGGGAACGGGCGTCACCGGCAAACAGGGCGGTCCGGCAGCCGGTCTCGGATGCCGGTCGGATGTCGTTGCGCAAGTCGTTGCCGACGTAGAGTATTTGGCTCGGTGCGATACCGTGGGTCCGCTCCAGACCGGCCAGGGCCACTTGGTAGATCCGGGTGGAAGGTTTAGCCTCCAGCAGGCGGTAGGACCAAGCGCAGCACGCCGCATCGAATCCTAGATCGGTGAGGGAGGAGCCGAGGAAGGCCTCCAACATCAGGGGGGTGTAAAACTGGGCGTTGGATACGATGCCCAGAGCCAGGGGACGCTGGCGCAGGTCTTCCAGCAACTGGGCCAAGCCCGGCATGGGCCAGACCGGATTCACACGACACTCGTACTCCACCGCCAGCCGGGCGAGCCGATCCTGGGACGGTAGCAGGGTGCGCCAGATCTCCAGGATATCTACCTCCGGAAACTCGATTCCGGCGGCCTTACGCCGGGCATGAGCGGCCCGGATCGCCTGCTCGATCCGGGCCGGACCGAAGGTGGCCGTTAGGCCGACGGCGGCCAAGGCGGCGGTAAAGGCACTCGTCGGGTCCCGCTCTCCAGCCAGCCCGATGTCCCCGGATGCGGAGATGACGAGGGTACCGTAGATGTCGAACAGCACGGCTCGGATCCCGGGCAGAGGATCGAGCTTGGGGACCAAGTGTGTGGGATGTGGCTCCAGGGGGGAGGACAAGGGCCGGATACGGTCGACCAAGTCCGGAGGTGAAGGCTGGTGCATGGCGGTTGGTCAGGTGCGCAGGAGAAACAGACGCTCGGGGATCAGGAACCGGTCGAGCAGGGTCGTCCCGTCGGCGGTGTCCAGGGTCGGATCTACGGGTGCCTGCACCAGGGACTCATAGATGTACTCCAGGCGGCGTCCATAGCCGGCGATGGAGTAGTCGCGTTCGGCCACTGCCCGATTGTGTGCGAGGCGGGTCCCGGAGGCGGCCTCGGGCAGGTGTTCCGGGCGTAAGGCATTGCGGTCCTGGGGGTGGGCGACCAGATGACGGATGATCTCCTCCTGGGCCGTCTCGTCCAGGCGCCCGAAATCGATGTGCCCGTCATGCACGGAGCTCGCCCATAGGCGCTCGCGAACGGTAGGCGTCTGCGCGCGACCGTACGCGGCCATCCGGTCGGCGAGGGCCCGGTCCATGGCCGTGCGCAGGCGGTCCCGGTCGAGCCAGTCCAGGGGGACCTCCAGGCGCTCGTAGAGGCCCTCAAGGTCGAGCCCGGCTGCGACGAAGTCGCGGGTGATCTCGGGCAGGTTGCGGCCGACCAGGGGACGTCCCATCAACCAGGGCTCGAGGAAGGCGAGGCCGAAACCCTCGGCGACGCTGGTGGTGATCAGGGCGTGGGCTCCGGCGAGGAGGGTGGAGAAATCGTTGCTGCGGGCCCCGAGCTCGAGCTCCAGGGCCAGCCCCAGCTCTTGCGCCAGCGTCACCCAGCGGCGGTAGAAAGGCTGCTCGGCCGGGTTTTGCGGAGCTTGGGTGGTTGCGAACAGGTCCTGTTCGGTGGTTACCGTTGACCAGAGTAACAGCTCACCCAGGTTCTTGCGCCGGATGGCACGGGTGGGATAGAGCCACAGCCGCCGGCCCGGAAACGGGTCGGCGGATCGGTCCGCCGGCGGCGGCAGGTGCACCGCATTCGGCAGCCGATGCAGGCGATCGAGGGGAACCCCGGCGGCGGCTAGGAAGCTGTGGTCGCGGTCGCTGAGGACCGCATAATGCACGTGTGCGGCCAGGGGGTAGAGCAGGGCGGAGAGTCGCGTCGCATCTCCCCCGCCGAGCTCACCGAGCAGCCTTGCATAGAGGCCCGGGCGACCGTCCTCGGCAAAGTCGTGGGGTTGCAGCAACAGACGTTGACCCTGTTGCGCCAGTAAGCACAGGGCCTCGGGAAGGGCCAGATTCTTACCTAAGCAGTGATTGTGGATATGCCACAGATCCGGCCTATCCCCGAGTCCCTCTCGGGCCGCGCGTATCAGCTCCGCCGCAAGCTCCATAGACCCCACTGCCGGTCGATGTTCTTCATAGGCTAATCCCGGTACCTGGGCGAAGACCACACCTTTCGGTAAGGGCTGCCGGGGCGGCTCTCCGGCAACGACCAGCACCCGATGGCCGGCAGCGGCCAGAGCCGCGGCGGCATGCTCGATGACGCGGGTGACGCCACCGGTCCGCAGGTGGAAGTGACTAATGAGGATACGCATGCGAGGAATTGTCGGTAATTGGAGGGGGGTGTTTTGTTTCAGGTTGCTTCCTGAAGAAAGCAATCCAAGGTACCCGTAATCATGACGGAGCATCACCCAGTTTGGGGTATCGTCCTGGAACGTGATATCTGCATAATTTCAGGTTCCGAAGCTATGCTGCTATGGAAGGTGTAGATGTCACGTCCCAGAACGATGCCTTGTTAGGCAGTGCGTTCTCTGATTCAGGGTACGATGCGCAGAGCTCGCCCAGCAACTTTCCACCTTTTTCATCACTGGTATGCATTTCACGATGGGTGGCATCGTGTAGCGATCTTGACAACCGGATTACGTAATGGTCGACCCGGTCCTCTGAAATGTCACGAAGCGGCTTACCCTCGGTCTCTATGATCGAATCGACAACACGCCGAATCAACTCGATCTGACGGTCCGTGAGCCTGGAGTCTTCGCCAACGGCAAGCTCGTCGCCCGCACGAGCCGAGTAGCATCCCTGGATGAGATGAATCACATGATGGCTGACGTTGTAGCCTATCGCTCGCGTCGATTCCGGATCGAAGAAAGGTGTACACCAAACGTAGTGTATTCCCCCGTAGAAGCACTCTGCGATTGCGTAGGCGAGCTAGGTTACGGTGGAGTAGAGGATGAGCGGTCGACTTGTTGGCTCGATCACAGACCGATTTTCCCTCTTGCGTTTCGATGCCACCTAATCGGGGATAGGGAGCGAAACTTTGCCATCCTAAGTTCCCTTACCATAACGCCCGTATAATGAAATCACAACTCCTCGCGAGTATAACCGCTCCGAGGGAGTATGTTCGATTATAGGCCGCTTGCGCACGACGAAGAAAATGCCTGAAAAAATCGGTTTTGTCTCGACACGGTTCGCCGGTACCGACGGAGTCTCTTTGGAAGCGGCCAAGTGGGCAGAGGTGTTCTGGCAGGACCAGCACGTAAGCTACTGGTACGGGGGGATGTTGGACCGTGATCCGGAGGCGAGTCTGTGTGTCCCCGAGGCCTTCTTCGGGCATTCGGAGAATCGCTGGATCAACGAGCAGCTTTGGAACCGCACGAGTCGTGGCCAGGAGGCCAGTCGGCGGATACGCGAGCTGGCCGAATATCTCAAGGGCACCCTCTACGACTACCGGGAGCGGTTCGGTCTGGATATCCTGATCCTGCAGAACGTACTCACTATCCCCATGCATATCCCGCTCGGGGTCGCGGTGACTGAGTTTCTGCTCGAGACCCAAATGCCCGCGATCGCCCATCACCACGATTTCTACTGGGAGCGCCAGCGGTTTCAGATCTCGGCCGTGGGGGACTATCTGGAGATGGCCTTCCCTCCGCGTATCCCGCACTTGCAGCATGTGGTCATCAATCAGGCCGCCAAGGATCAACTCGGATGGCGCAAGGGGATCTCCAGCATGCTCATTCCCAATGTGCTGGATTACGAACATCCACCCGGCCCGGTCGACGACTATGCGGCCGATGTCCGCGGGGAGATGGGGCTCGCCCCCGGGGACCTGCTGATCTTGCAACCGACCCGGGTGATTCCCCGTAAGGGCATCGAGCACGCCATTCAACTGCTGCGACGTTTGGGGAATCCCCGTTGCAAGCTGGTGGTGTCCCACACAGCCGGGGATGAGGGGCACAGCTACTGCGACGAGATCTGTGAGTTGGCACAGGATGAAGGAGTGGAATTGATCCTGTTCGGGGGACGGGTCGCCGACCGTCGCCAGCTCGATGACAGCAGATGTAAGGTCTATATCCTCAAAGATCTCTATCCCCATGCCGATCTGGTCACCTTTCCGAGCCTGTACGAGGGCTTCGGCAACGCCCTGTTGGAAGCCATCTATTTCCGCAAGCCATTGGTGATCGGAAATTATTCGGTCTATAGCCGGGATATCGAGCCCAAGGGGATCTCGCTGCCGACCATCGATGGCTTCATCGACCGTGAGCTGGTGGAGCATACCCGACGGATCCTGGAGGATCGGGAACACCGGGAGACGCTAGTAGAGCACAACTACCGGATTGCGGAGCGCTACTTCAGCTACCGCGTATTACGGGATAGCCTACACTTGCTCATCGCCAACATTCGCAACCTGACGGAGTGAGCCATGCTGATCGTCGATCGCGCGGTCTATCAACGCCTCAGGGCGCACCTGTCCCAACTCTACGGAAAGGAAGCCCTGCCGCGGATTCTGAGTCGGGTCGACCTGCTCGCGGGGCGTTACGGCGTCGGTACCTGCCCGGACGAGCATTGCGGCCGGACCCTATGGGATCAACGCGATACCGTGCTCATCACCTATGGGGACATGGTGCGCGTCGCAGGAGAGCCATCGTTGCGTTCCCTGTCGCGCTTCCTCCATGAGCATCTAGACGATGCCCTCTCCGCGGTCCATGTGCTGCCCTTTTTTCCCTATAGCTCGGACGACGGCTTTGCCGTCATCGACTACCGGCAGGTGGATGGGCCCCTCGGTGATTGGGACGACATTCGGGCCTTGAGTGCGGATGACCGGTACCGGCTGATGGTGGACCTAGTCATCAACCACGTCTCCAGCCAGAGCGCCTGGTTCTGCAACTTCGCCAACGGGGTCGCCCCGGAGCGTCATTATTTCATCGTGGTGGAGCCGGATACCGACCTGAGCACCGTTACCCGTCCCCGCACCTCGCCGTTGCTGCGTCCGGTGCAGACCCCTTCCGGCGAGCGGCTGGTCTGGGCGACCTTCGGCCACGACCAGATCGATGTGGATTTCAGCAACCCGGACGTGCTGTTCGAGTTTCTGGACATCCTGCTGTTCTACGTGCATCACGGTGCCCGCATCATTCGCCTGGACGCCATCGCCTACCTGTGGAAGGAGATCGGCACCGATTGTATCCATCGGGAGCAGACCCACCTAGTGGTCAAGATCCTGCGCGATGTGCTGGATCTGCTGGCACCGGGAATCGTCCTGCTTACCGAAACCAATGTTCCCCATGCGGAGAACGTCGGCTATTTCGGGGCCGGGGACGAGGCCCACATGGTCTATCAGTTCAGCCTTCCGCCGCTGTTATTGCATGCGCTGGAGACCGGGCAATCCCACTATCTTATGGACTGGATCGCCGGGCTCGAGCCCCCGCCGCCGGGTTGTACCTTCTTCAACTTCACCGCTTCCCATGATGGCATCGGTCTACGCCCCCTGGAGGGGTTGCTGCCGGACACCGAATTCAATGCCCTGGTGGAGCGGATGCGGCAAAAGGGTGGGCGGGTCTCCCGACGGGAGAATCCGGATGGCTCCCAGACGCCCTACGAGCTGAACATCACATACTTCGATGCCCTGAGCTTCCCGGGAGAGGCCGGCACAGAGCTCGGTATTGCCCGTTTCCTGTGCTCCCAAACCATCCTGTTGAGCCTCCAAGGGGTGCCAGGTATCTACTTCAACAGCTTGGTCGCGGCTCCGAACTGGCCGGAAGGGGCGCGGGAGACCGGCCGCGTGCGTACCATCAACCGCCGGAAATGGGAGTGGGCGGAGCTAGAGCATTGGCTCGCGGACGCGACCCGACCGGCCGGTCGAGTGTTCGTCGAGTACCGTCGTCTGCTCGGGATCCGACGCCAGCAGGCCGCGTTTCATCCCGATGGTCCCCAGCGGGCATTGCCGTTGCCGGCGGGGCTGTTCGGCGTCGAGCGGACGGCCCCCGACGGCTCCGAGAGGATCTCGGTTGTGGCCAATCTCGCAGCGGAGTCGGCGGAGGTCCTGCCGCAGGCAATCGACTACCGCTTCGCGCAACGGCGATGGCACGAGCTCATTCAGGATTGGTCATGTATTGGCACCGAGCTCGGGGTAATCCGGCTTGCGCCTTATCAAGTCATGTGGTTACGGAATGAATAGGCGATCATTCATGGCAGCCTTGAAGAATTCCAAGGGTAGAGCTTTCCGCCAAGCCTTCATGCCGGTCTCAGGTTTGATCGGGTCCGCAATCCTTATGCTCGGCCTCTGTGGGTGTGGCGGTGGGGGGATGGGCGGGCGGAAGAGGGTTTGCCCGTGCACTGTTTGGATGAGCCGGATCCGGGTCCCTGTAAGGCACGGTTTACCCGGTACTTTTACGATTATCGCTACGATCGGTGCCGTGAGTTTCATTACGGAGGCTGTCGGGGGTGGGTTCCGTTCGAGACTCAGGAGGCCTGTGAGACGACCTGTACCGCGGGTGGCTCGCAGAGGACACTAGGCCGGGGGGCCGATGACCGAAAAGAGGCTCTCTTACGGGTTGTGTGGGTAGGATGGAAAAGAAAACCATCCTTGACAGGCTGGACAGGCGCAGAAGAGGGGTCTGCATGAGGGGATCGGGGCGTTTTGGCCGCGAGGCCACGCATCACGGTAAACTCAGCAACAGCAGGACATTAAGCTTAATTCTCCGGGTGTCCCGATCCCTCTTGCCCGCATCTTGCTGCGCCCATCCAGCCTGTTAAGGACGCAGCCGTTACGCGGTGGTTTCCTTTTCCACCCACACCAAACGTAAGAGAGCCAAAAAATTTAGCCGCAAATAAACGCTAATGAACGCAAATCTATTCAAGCAAAGTCGACGAGCCGGAGCGTTGCCATTTTTTGCGAAACCCGAAATGGGGGCCGTCCGATTTCGGGTTTCGCAAAAAATCAGGCGACGGCCATGGCTTTCGGCGGCCCACGTTCGTCCTGCGTCCGTCCCGGCGCGCACTCCGCGCGGCGCCAGGACTCCCGCAATGGCTTGACGCCGTGTCGCATGGTCTTGCATGTCGTCTCCGCCGGCGCTCACGCGACGCACTCCGACGAAACGCTCGGCCCTACGGCTACGCGGGGATCGTCGCACTCCGCTCGTCGCTTACGCTCCCTCGCTTTCCTGTGCTACTCCAGATAAAATAATGAGTTATAATATATACCTAGTCTGACATAGAAAGATTAGATGCCAACCAGGTCGAGCGGCGGAGAAGCGCCACAAAACGGGCGGTATGCACCTCAGCGATCACGATCCCAGACAGCTTGACGAAGCCTACGTAGGAACGTTCTCACAGGAGCAGGCGCAGGCTTTGCTGATCAAGGCGCTGGCGGATCTGAAGACGGCGCGCGAACGCCTTGGGCAAAATCCTTCGAACAGTTCGCGCCCGCCAAGCTCACGTGCGCCAT
>Ga0056125_1000325_pt1 | contig 9085 bp, 12 predicted proteins | sample WorMetHEROISLAND_5_FD_71112 | JGI IMG/M metagenome (GOLD analysis project Ga0056125, IMG submission 71112) | Marine gutless worms symbiont microbial communities from Max Planck institute for Marine Microbiology, Germany - Olavius sp. 5 HERON ISLAND ... | reverse complement strand
CAACGGGATGATCACGCACTGGTCGGGGTGATCGACCAGGGAGCGAGTGACACCGCGTCGGCCCGGTTGTCCACTGGGCTTGCGCCCGCTTGGTTGGCGTTGCGAGCATGGTGGCGGCTTCTTGAACGGTGAGTCCGAGGATGGCGGCCGGCTGGAGTTGTGGCTACCCTTGGCCCGGCGCGCTTCCAACTCCTGGACGCCCTCGCGCAGATGCTCAATGAGCGCCGTCTGCTCCGCAACCCGTTCACGCAACCGCTTAATCTCGTCGTCAGGGTTTTCCGAAGAATGGGTTAGGGTAGTTTGTTCCAGCATGGGAATAGATTACGTGTGTAGCCTGCCACTTGGCAAAAGGTCCTGAATAGTTACGACCGCAAAGGCCAATACGCTCGGTCCGTATTGTACCGGGGCCTCAATCCCTGCAGGAAACGTGCTGCATTGCGCGCGCCCACAGGCACAGGTTCCACCGACAATCGACAATGCGATACTCGATGACCTTACGCTGGATCTCCACCTCGACCACCTGGTGTCGCTCCGCGAGCACTGTAGCCGCGATCCTGGTGCCGCAACGTCCGCAGGCGCAGGTCCCCGTCAACGGGATGATCATGCACTGGTTGGGGTGATCGACCAGGGGCGAGTGACACCGCGTCGGCCCGGTTGTTCGCCGAGCTTGCGCCCGCTTGGCTGGCGTTGCGAACGTGGTAGCGGCTTCTTGAACGGTGAGTCCGAGGATGGCGGCCGGCTGGAGTTGTGGCTATCCTTGGCCCGGCGCGCTTCCAACTCCCGGATGCGCTCGCGCAGATGCTCAATGAGTGCCGTCTGCTCCGTCACCCGTTCACGCAACCGCTTAAGCTCGTCGTCAGGGTTTTTCGGAGAATGGGTTAGGGAAAGTTATTCTATCATGGGATTAGGTTACGTGTGTAGCTTGCCGCTTGGCAAGAGGTTCTGAATAGTTACCCACCAAGATCACTAGTGTCCCAACGTTATGACCGACAATTCAGGATAACCCATTTATTAAAAAGAAATATTCGGAATTATGCCGGTTACCGACTTGAGCTGCGGTACGCTAAGGTGACAGCCTCTCCCACGAAATTGCGGGCTGAGAACAACGACGCATGTCCATCAGGCATATTCGTCTTCTCGAGCTCGCCATTTCCGTCTATGTGTAGGTATACGCTCCCGACGAGCGCTACCATGGTAACCAACTGAATTTATTAAACTAAACGTTGGTACGCTAGTGCACCAAGATGGTATTTCATTTGACAGAAATCGCCTTAACCACCATCGGGAATCCCGCGCTTGGCAAGCTGGTCCGCCCGCTCGTTCTCGGGGTGTCCGGCATGACCACGTACCCAGTGCCATGCAAGCTCGTGCCGTGCGGCAGCCTGGTCCAGGCGTTCCCATAGATCTCGGTTCTTGACCTCTTTGCGGTCCGCCGTGCGCCAACCGTTACGCTTCCAGCGGGCTATCCAGGCGGTGATGCCATGCTTCAGGTATTGGGAATCGGTCGTAATGTGCACGCGGCTGGGGCGCTTCAGGGCTTCTAAGGCCCGGATTACGGCCATCAACTCCATTCGGTTGTTGGTGGTATCGGTCTCACCGCCCCAGAGTTCCTTCTCGTGCATGCCGTAGCGCAGCAAGGCTCCCCAACCACCGGGGCCCGGATTGCTCTTGCAGGCTCCGTCGCTGAAGATCTCCACCCGTTCAGACATGAGCGCCTGCCGCCGAGCTGTTGCACCGGACGCCGCAGCCGGCGGTCTTCCAGGTGCTCGGCTCTATGGCCCCGGTAGCGAGCAGTGGTCGCCGGTTGCTCCAGGATGGCCGCAGCGGCGTCAAGGTGGCTACCCGCTTAACGGCCCGAATAGCATAGACACCGCCGAGCCCTAGCCAAAAACGGCGCCCCAGGGTATCCGGAAACGGGAAATAGCGTATCAGGGCACGGTGCCAGGGCGGATGGAGCAGCACCCTTTCCTGCCTCTCGATATCGAAGCCGAGCAGCGACAGCCAGTCACCGAGGCGGAAGGTGGTCAGGAATTTACCGCACCAGGGTACGTTTTTCGGTCCTCGCCGCACCAAACGCCAGAGGCCCCACAGGCTCAATGTGTTGAAGCCGATCACGATCAACCGTCCTTCGGGTATGAGTATCCGCTCCGTCTCTCGCAGTACTTGGTGGGCATCCTCCGAGAGCTCCAGCGTGTGGGGAAGTACCACCGCATCCACACTGTCAGAGGCAATGGGCAATTGGTCGGGGGCGGCGACGATTTGTAATCCGAGGGGGGGATGGGTAGCGGCGGTAGCGACCCGGATACGCCGGCGGATATGACTGGTCCGGATCGCGTCCAAGAAGCTGGCACTCCCACCGACCTGGAGTAGGTAATAGCCGAAGGTATTATGGAGCATGCGCTCTACACAGTGTGCTTCCTGCATTGCCAGCTCCCGACCCGGGGCCGAACGATACCAAGCATCCAGGGGCGAGCCCGGTGTTTGCGCGTTGCTGTCGAGGCGATCGATCATGTCATTCGGCGGCCGTACGGGAAGTTGGAGGGCGTCTTGAAGAATTGATGGCACTCGATTCTCGAGTGGCCGGCTTTCTGCCGCACCTGTGTCCTTCGATGGCATCATCGTACGATCACCAAGTGTCGAACGTCCACCGACGGAGTAAGTACCGAGGCTCCTTTTTTGCTTTCCTTCTCCCCAATCCCTATTTCCGGTAAGGAATGGGGCTTTTTGGCAGTCGGAATCCCGATCTGAGTGGTGAACTTCCCGCCGCGCCTATGCTCTTTGAAGGAGAGCAATCATACGATCACTACGTATTGAGCGCTACCGAAAAATTCACGGAATTTTTTAAAGGTTCCCAGGGGAGGGGCCTCGGTAGGTTTTCCCGAAGACCGGTCTATCCGCATCCGACCGGGACAGGGGTTTTGTTACAATCCGGGCATGTGATCAGTCCTTCCGCTTGGTAGGCCAGCATATACCGGTCGTCTCCTACTGAGCACGGGAGACCCGTGCTTGCTCCCGGACCCAGCGCCCCTGGCAGCTAGGCTGACTAGGGCCGGCTTTTTGGGGCCCCCTCTGGAAGGTGGCGGAGATGTATTTGCCGTGGGCGAGCGTTTCTTGCAGCTAGTAACCTTCGCCAGTTGCTCGGTTCGGACCGAGCTGTCGCCCACGGGCGATGTGCCCTTCTGCCATATCCGGCTCACCGGTCCTTTCCCGCAACCGGTATTCCTGAGTGGCCGTAATACCCGTCCGCCACGGTGTCGTAGCTGTCGCAGCCCATTGCACGGCTGGAGACAAGCCGTATCCGACCGGGAGCAGACCGGGCCGGTGCGGATCCCCTGTCCGACCTGCCGCGAGACGAGCTCCCCCTGGGATTACGACTGGAAACAGCAGGCGGGATTCGGGCGTCTGTTCATTCGAGTCGAGAAGGTCTTTCCCGGGGAGGCCGTGCCGACACCGGCCCTGTTGGCCTTGCTCGCCGATACTGGCGGGGTTCCATGGCGGTATTTCTATATTCAGGATGCTTGATAGGGCTCGAGGTCCCCTTCGGTAACCAACTGGACACCCGCGGGGAGTGCCACCTCCATACTCAAGGGCAAATGGTCGGAAACCGAACAATCGAGGACCCGTGCCCCCACGATGCGTAGGTTCCCGGAGACGAGGATGTGATCTAGGTTGCGCCGTGGGTACCAACTGGGAAAGGTCTTGAGCTCGCAATCGAGCCCGCGCAGGCCCGTATTCGCCACTAGGTCCCGGAGTGCACGGGAGCCGCAATCGCAATTGAAGTCTCCCATCATGACCAGATAGGTATAACGGGTGGCCAGCCCCCGGATATAGTCGAGTTGACGGCGGCGCGCTCTCCACCCGAGGGCCAGATGGAAGATACAAACGACTAGGACCGATTCGTCGGTGGTTGCGAGCTCCACGGTCAGGGCCCCCCGACCGGGGGGACCGGGCAGCTTGTACTCGGTTATTCCGAGTGGGCGTATCCGGCTCAAAATCCCGTTGCTGTGCCGTGCGATCTTGCCCAGCTTGCGGTTGACCTGCTTGTACCAATAGGGAAACCGGGCCTGGGAGGCCAAATACTTGGTTTGGTCGACAAAACCGCTGCGCAGGCTGCCCGCGTCCACCTCCTGCAGACCGACTAGGTCGAACTCGTGCAGCATGGAAGCGATGCGACTCAGATTGAGCAGGTGCTCGCGATGCGGCAGTATATGCCGCCAGCTTTTGGTCAAGTATTCGCTGTATTGGCGGGTATGGATACCTGCTTGGATGTTGTAGCTGAGCAGCCGCAGCTGGTGCATGGTGACTTGGATCGGATTGCGGATTGTGGGGCGGTACCGTATGGGGTGGGCCAGCGAGGACTAGGAAAAATCCCATCCCCGGAATTCTTCCCATTCGGCGGAGGCGCGGGTGTCTTGAAAAATCAGGATCGGAGCGAAATCCACATTTTTGCTCCGCAACTTGAAAAAATTCGAGGCACCAGCAAGCACCGAGGTTCTTCTCTCCTCAACCTGTCTCCCGGAGGGCGAGGGGCTTTTCGGAAGAGGGGATTCCGGCGGAGTTAAGTTCGGGGCGCCTCGACGAATTCAAGGTGCCCATACGAGGCGGGAACGCTCCACCAGTTTTCAAACAGGCAAGTGCTTGAAAACTGGGAGCGAGGTGGAATCTTCTCGTGCCAAGCCTTGGAAAATTCCAGAGATGGAATTTTTCAGGGTTCCCGATAATCTGGATCGCTATTCCGTCGTGAGACCCTGTAAGTACTGAGACACGTCAGTGATCTCCTTGTCGCTCATCCGGGCGGCCACATTCCGCATGGTACTATTTTGGTCATTGGCCCGCATTTCGGCACGAAAGCCCTTGAGGGTCGCCTCAAGATACTGAGCGTGTTGTCCGGCGATGCGCGGGAACTTGGCTGGGCCGATACCGGCGCCTTTCGGGCCATGACAACCGGAGCAGGCCGCCATCCCGGTGGCTGGATTACCGCTAAGGTAGATTTGTTTGCCCTGCTCCGCTACTGCCGGGTCGGCAGCAGGCCCCGGCGTTTGCTGTTGCTTGGAGTAATAGGCGGCGATGTCCCGAATATCCTCATCACTGAGGGCCGCCGCCTGGGGACTCATTTGTGGGTTTTTCCGCGCGCCGCTCTTGAAATCCATCAATTGCTTTTGAGTGTATTTGGCATGCTGCCCGGCCAGCTTGGGCCAAGTGGGCACCAGCGAGTTGCCGTTCGGACCGTGACAAGCTTCGCACGTCCGCACTCTGGTCGCGCCAATAGCCGCATCCCCCGCCGTGGGGCCGCTCGCGTCGGCGGCAGCCTGGATACCGCCGGAAATGAGCACCGCCGCTACCGAAATCGAAATCAGTCGAGTCTTCATGATAGGTATCGCCTGTCTCCGGTTCGTGAACCATCGTGGCAACCTTTGGTTGCCCGCTGTGAAAAGGGCATCTTAAAAAAACCAAGATGCCCACGCGGGGCAGGGATGCCCCGCCGGTTTTCAAGCATATGAGGGATTGAAGAATTTTAAGGATGAAGCAAGAACCGCGTCCTCGCTTTGTGGCTTGAAAAATTCCTGGTAAGGAATTTTTCGAGGTCCCCGAAAACCCGCGAAGGTATATCAGGGTACCTCGGAAAATTCAAGGCGCCCATACGGAGTCGGGCGGCTTCGCCGGCTATCGAGCAGGTAAGAGCTTGATAACCGAGAGCGAAGTGAGATATTCCCGTATCGAGACTCGAAATATTGCAGGGACGCGATTTCGCAAGCTTCTTCTTGCAAGGTGTTAGAGAGACCGCCCTCCAGGTCACCGGCCTGTGGCCGACCGGGGGGGCGGTTCGGGCGGAATTCTCCAGACCTCGGGTCGGTTTCCTTACCGCTCAGGATAATAGCGTTGTTCGCGTCGTCGATGGTCAGCTTGTAACACCCGAGCACACTCATACCGACGGAGGCCGTTGCTGCCGAGCTTTTCATCCTCAAGAAACGCCGTATCCACCTGCTTGATTCGGGTCTTGCCCAACCAGAGTGACGACAGGACCCCGATCTGTGCTTCGACCTTCCCGTTGGCGGTCTGCATCGTCCGCTTTCGGGGTGTGCTCCGATCGACTTGGAGCTTGGCGAGGAGCGAGCGGGGAAGGACCAGATAGTCGGCCCCCGTATCTGCAGGTTAAGGGCGCTCGATCCGGGAGCCATCCTTGCCCACCAGTGTTGTCCGTACGTAGGTGCCGGTTACCTCGGCGTTCGGTCGTGATCACGATGTCGCCATCCTCGGTGGAGTCGGAGGCGGCAGCCGGCAAGCTTGGAGGTGGCTCGAAGGGTGTTTTCTCACCGAGCACGATTACTCGCTCCGCGCCTCCCGTCGGCCCCTGGACGATGACATGGTCAAGCCATCGAGCAAACGGCACAGCCGAGGATACAGGGCCTCCCCTTCGGCCTAGCCGAGCGCTGCTGGGGTCCGCTCCAAGCCACTGACGGTAAACCCGTGTATCTCGGCTAGGCGCCTCAGCTCATCGGTCACTCGTACCTGTGCCGCGGCAGATATCGGGGCCGAGAGCAGGTCGAGCAAGAGGACGGCAAAGCCCTTCGGCAAATCGGGAGTCATGCCGGTGTCCAGCCGTTCGAGGCCCTTGGAGAGGGCGAGCCCGACCTGCTCGATCCGAAAGACGCAGGTCCGGGCCGCCGACCGGGGATCGAAGGTTCCGGGGAGGAGCACAGGAAAGCGAGGGAGCGTAAGCGACGAGCGGAGTGCGACGCCCCCCGCGTAGCCGTAGGGCCGGGCGTTTCGTCGGAGTGCGCGCCGGGACGGACGCAGGACGAATGTGGGCCGCCGAAGGCCATGGCCGTCGCCTGATTTTTTGCACCCGAAATCGGACGGCCCCCATTTCGGGTTTCGCGAAAAATGGCGACGCTCCGGATTTTGCCGCCATGGTCAGGATTCCGTTATGCTGAGGGCCTTGAACAGCTCCGTCCATAATTGTTCAGTCCCCCTCTATGATTGTGGCTCGATTCGGATGCAACCCTTCAATCTCCGGTTTTCATAGTCGGAATTTAATGGAGCAAGCCCTCCTTCCCCTCTCCCCAACCCCTCTTCCGCCAAAGTGGAGAGGGGCTTATGGCGGCCGACGGATTGGCTTGGCGGAGTCGAGTATGACCAAGATAGCCTGTTCCCGGAGGGGCATTTGCTGTCGTCCCTGTGCTATCTCCAACCGGATTTACCCCGAATGATGATCGATTGGAACGCCGTTGACACGGTTTTTCTGGATCTGGACGGTACTCTGCTCGACCGCCACTTCGACAATTACTTCTAGCGCGAGTATGTCCCTCGGTGCTATGCTCGGGCGCTCGGGTTGCCCCTGACCACGGCCCGGACCGAGCTTTATGCACGCTACCGTGCCCATGGAGGCACCGTGGCTGGGTATTGCGTTGATCAATCATTGGAGCCGCGAGCTGGACCTGGACATCGCGCAGCTCAAGCGGGAGGTCGCCCACCTCATCGCCCTACATCCGCGGGTGATTGAGTTCCTGAAGGCCCTAGCCGCCTTGGGCAAGCGACGAGTATTGGTCACCAATGCTCACCCGAAGTCAATCGCGCTCAAGATGGAGAAGACCCGTTTGGCCGATTATTTCGAGCATCGGATCTGCTCCCACGACTTGGAGCTTCCCAAAGAGGCAGACGGCTTCTGGCCCCGGTTGCAGACTATCGAGCCGTTCGACCGCGCCCGGACCCTGTTCGTCGACGATAGTCCCAGGGTGCTGCGGGTGGCAAAAAGCTATGGGTTCCGTTGGCTGTTGGCGGTGCTTGCCCCTGGTTCTCGAAGCCCTGCCCTCGTGCCGGGGATGAGCGGCGAGTTCCCCGCCATCCGCTATTGTGCGGACCTGTTGTCGGACCTGGACGCCCGGATCGGAGAAAGGGCGCTTCATAGCGTTCGAAGCGGTCGTATTGGGGTAGGGATGGCCAATCCGCCCTCACAGTACGTCAATGTTATGAAGACCGGGAGCAGAAAGGGGCCTTGGTACATGCGGGAACCTGCGAGACCGCCTCTCGATCTCTCCTGAAAGGTAACTATCCAAGACATCTTGCCAAGCGGTAAGCTACACACGTAATTTATTTCCATGCTGGAACAACCCACCCTAACCCATTCTCCGGAAAACCTTGACGACGAGCTTAAGCGGTTGCGTGAACGGGTGGCGGAGCAGACGGCGCTCATTGAGCACCTGCGCGAGCGCTCCGGGAGTTGGAAGCGCGCCGGGCCAAGGATAGCCACAACTCCAGCCGGCCGCCATCCTCGGACTCACCGTTCAGGAAGCCGCCACCATGCTCGCAACGCCAACCAAGCGGGCGCAAGCCCAGTGGACAACCGGGCCGACGCAGTGTCACCCGCTCCCTGGTCGATCACCCCGACCAGTGCGTGATCATCCCGTTGACGGGGACCTGCGCCTGCGGACGTTGCAGCACCGGGATCGCGGCTACAGTGCTCGCGGAGCGACGCCAAGTGGTCGAGGTGGAGATCCAGCGTAAGGTACATCGGGTACCGCATTGTCGGCGGAACCTGTGCCTGTGGGCGCGCGCAACGCAGCACGTTTCCTGCAGGGATTGAGGCCCCGGTGCAATACGGACCGGGCGTGTTGGCCTTTGCGGTCTACATGACCCAATACCAGTTGTTGCCCTACCAGCGTACGCCGAGGTGCTCAATGAGCTGGCCGGCCTTGGGATTTTCACCGGGCACCCTCTCGCGTGCCGTACGGGTGGCCGTCACCCGCCTGGAGACGCCAGTCAATGCGATTCGCCGCGCACTCGTCGCGGCGCCAGTGGCCCATGCTGACGAAACCGGCCGGCGCGTGAACGGCAACCTGTACTGGCTACACGTACTCAGCACCGACCGGCTTACGGCCTACTTTCCTCATCCCAAACGTGGTGCCGAGGCCCTAGATGCGTTTGGCTTGTTGGCGCCGTTCGCTGGCGTACTCATGCATGATCGCTGGTCAGCCTGCCAGCGCTACTCATGTTGGCATGCTTTCTGTAATGCCCATCATCTACGTGAGCTAACCGCGATCGCTGAGAGGTCCCCAAGCCAGCCGTGGGCAACCGATATGATCGC
>Ga0056125_1000322_pt1 | contig 9120 bp, 13 predicted proteins | sample WorMetHEROISLAND_5_FD_71112 | JGI IMG/M metagenome (GOLD analysis project Ga0056125, IMG submission 71112) | Marine gutless worms symbiont microbial communities from Max Planck institute for Marine Microbiology, Germany - Olavius sp. 5 HERON ISLAND ... | reverse complement strand
CTTGGAACGTCAGGACGAGCGAGTTGAAAAGATCGTCGGACTGTTTGCGGCGGGTCGAAAGGCAGGAGCGGATGATGGCAAAGGCATCTCCGCCGGTTTCGGAGCGGAAACAACCGGAGATTTTCTGCTTGAGTTTGGGCATTCGGAGGTCGTGTTCGGCCTAGTTGTTGTTGAAGGGAACGCGTAGGTCGGTGAGGAAGCGCAGGACCTCGTTGCGGTGCTCGCGCAGTCGCCAAATGAGGTTGCAGGCCGGGGATTGTTTGACTCGTCCGCAGGTGCCAGGACGGCGGGAACGAGGAGGATTGTCGGCTTCGGCTTCGGCTTCGGCTTCGGTGAGGATGGTGTCGTAGCGGGTCTGCAAGCGCTCGACGTCGCCGGTGGGCAATGCCTTGAGGTCCTGGTCCTCGCCGACCAGGGCATTGGCTTGGCACAACTGCGCTCGCGCAGATGCTCAATGAGTGCCGTCTGCTCCGCAACCTGTTCACGCAACCGCTTAAGCTCGTCATCAGGGTTTTCCAGAAAATGGGTTAGGGTGGGTTGTTCCAGCATGGGCCTAGATTACGTGTGTAGCCTACCGCTTGGCAAGAGGTCCTGAATAGTTACGGCATAAAGCTGAAAAACTTACTTCTTCGGCAAGCAAGCCGACCTCTCTTGGTTGCCGGTGATTCGCGACGGTAATGAAAAAAGAGATCGGATTTATAACACCGTAAAAAATCGAATCGGAGCAAACAATGAAAGTGATGGATATTTCTCGAATCGACCAACTGACTGTTCCGGAAAAGATCCTTCTTGCTCGAGGACATATGGGAAAATATCACGTCGGATGAGACCAGTGTTTCTGTCCCTCCTAGTCATCGATGGGAAATAGAGAGAAAAGTATTCAAAGTACAAGGCGAATCCCGGAAATCTTTTATCTCTCGAACAGCTCTGGGATGGGTATAGAAAAAAGAAAGTGACCTATACCTTAAGCTTCATACCGGAAATCGAAGAAGACGTGATTGAAGGTTATTCGTGGTATGAAAATAAAGCTAAGGGACTTGATGAGGAATTCATACGTTTGTTTTATGCTTACGCCCATAATAGCAGGACAAACCTCAATACATTGATTTAAAACAAGTATTTTTTTACAGTTGAGCTGGGCGTTCAAGTCACCCTTGCCGAATTTTGGCATAACCCTTTAAGAATAGATAAATTTTTTCGGAGGGCTCCAACGATGGAATCAGAATGTCGCCGCTCTTGTACCTCTGCTGCTTGGCTATTTCGGTTGGAACTTGGCCAGAACCAAATGCTTGGCTGGTCTGATTATCGCTTTGATCAACGTCAGAACCGTCAATTTCGCGCAATTAGCCACCGCTCTTCCCGGTGGCGCCTTGTTAAAGACTCGAAATATAAATGTATTCAACGCCTGTTCAGAACCTTTCCTCTCGACTTCTCCACCGTGGCTCGGTTTATTGTTCGTCAGTTGCCCGATGGTCGACCCTGGATCGGACCAACTAGAAATTCGGTCAAACCAATATCAATATTCTGTGCTTGGCGATCATCCAGCAGGGTGTGGCGATCCCCGTGTTATCGATCCTGTTAGATAAAAAAGGCAATTCCAATACGGACGAACGCATTCCACTCATCCGCAGGTTTATTGAGCTATTCGGGGTGGAAAAAATTGATGGCTACTTCGCCGATAGAGAATTTATCGGTACGGGGTTTGTTCGCTAGCTCATTAAAAATGAAATAAACCCCAGGATTTTGCATTAAGCATGACACATGCGTCGCTCGGCGCCGGAATGGTACGGTACCGGCCCGCAGTTTCTTTCGTAACTTGGCACGCGGCGAAGTCATCCAATTGAGGGGACAACGGGTTGTTTGGGACCAGGAGCTCTCGGTTACGAGAACGCGCTCGATGAGTGGTGAATCCCTCATCATTCTCAGTCCGGGTGCCTCTCGGGTCACCGCCATCTTGAGCGACGATAAACGGCGTTGGGAAATCGAAACCTTAATTCAAAGCCTTGAAGAGCCAAGGATTCGATTTTGAAGCAACCCACCTGAGAGGCGTTTTACCAGACCGTCGCTTTAATTCGAAGAACCACGAAGATCAATCTAGACGTCTTATTTTAATGGGAAATTTGTGTCCTGTACTGTGGCTTGCGTAGTTGAAATTCCACGAAATCCAGTTATCTATGCAAAGAGTTTTGGAAAATTTAGACGTCGTCTTGTGGGGAGCTGACTAAGAATTAAACTATTGATTTTCATAGAACTGTGACCATAGGGTGGGCTGTGCCCACCGGTTAGGCGTAGTATTTGGTGGGCACAGTTCACCCTAACAAGTTAGTTTTTAGGCGGATTCTAAGGTAACCGTTCAGACCCTCCCTCTAAATTCCCGGTCTTGGCGCATACTTGATTCCACCGACCGATCCCTAGGCTGCGGCTATAAACCCCTCTCCCCTGGCGGGAGAGGGGTTGGGGAGAGGGGGAGTAAACAGGGGCCCGAATACCGGCTCTATTCGGTGGGCGTCGATATAAGGGTGGTGTTATGATTTCGTTGTTTCCGGTGTGTAGGGAACATGTAGGGGCGATTCATGAATCGCCCTTACATGATCGGCTAGTCCGCGGTTGTTAGGGACAATCCTTGCGATTTTCCATTCTCGGAAACAACAAAATAAGAACACCGACAATTAGTCGTGTGATAGCTCGGTTGCTTCCAGGTATCCATAATCTAAAAACATCTCTGATATCGAATCCTAGAACTACCAAATCAATAACACTACCCGGATAACGGATAACGGATAACGGATAACGGATAACGGATAACGGGACGATAATGGACCAGGAGGCATCGCCGATGGCGGGTCGATCTTGATCCATTTGCGTTCATTGGCGGCAAGAAAGAGCTTCCGATGGAGCAACCGAACCCATGTTAATCGGTATTTCAGTACGGCTGTACTAACCTGTAAAAGACCCGCGGCAAACCCGATCCCGCTGCCTAGCCTACCCACTGCGATCGACCACTCGAAGCCTAACAAGATCCCGCGTCCGTATGAATTGCTCGGCCCAGTAGCCACATGCGGATAAAGAGAAGTGATGGGTCTGAAACCTATGAGCCAGAGTCGGAAGAAATACAACATCTTCATCAGCTACGGCTGGGCGGACAACGAGCGATTCGGCGGGCACCCGGATTGGGTCAGTACCTTCGTCGACCGACTGCGCAATCACCTGGAACAAAAGCTCCCGCGCCAGTACCACGAAGACGGGATTTTCTGGTTGGATTACGAGCAACTGCGCGGCAGCGACTCCGTCACGGCCAGCATCTGCAGCAAGCTCGAGGTCTCGCGCATCCTGCTACCCATCCTCTCTCGCAGCTATCTGGACTCACCCTAGTGCCGCGAGGAGCTCGAGACCTTCCTGGAGCGGCACGGCCCGGGCGCCGGGCGCATCTTCCCCGTATGGATGTCGCCCACCGACGATCTGCCGCCGCCCTTGGACGACCTGTCGAAGTACAAATTCTGGTACCAGGACGAGCGCAAGCAGCCCCGCACGTGCTGGTTTCCCGATGTCGATGCCACCGACCGGGAATACGGACGCCTACAGCAGGACTTGGCCCGGGACTTGGCCGCGCGGCTCCACAAGGAACACGGCATCGGTGCTCTCGTGCTCCTATCCGCCCTGCCGGACAAAACCGGGCTGAAAAGCTCCGACATCACCCGCGACCTGGGTGACAAGCTCCAGCTCTGTAGCGCGGTGCTGATCGTCTACAAGGACGGACCGGCGTACCAGATCCACCCCAGATCACCGAATTTCTGAAGGCGACGCCGCAGCATCCTAAGGACAGCCTGGTCCCCACTCTGGACCTGTGCCACTCGGCCGACAGCCCCCCGCCGGGCGTCTACCTGCCGCAGATAAGAGACTTCCCCTGCGCTAGGGACTGGGCCGCCGACTGCGCCCAGCAATTGGCCGCGGTGCTGTGAAGTGATGATCACCAGTCCCTATCCTGGCCTGTGTCCCTTCGAGCGGCATGAAGACCAGCTATTCTTCGGCTGCGACGAGCAGGTCGACCAACTGCTAGACAAGCTCGACGAGCCCCATTTCTTGGCGGTGCTCGGCACCTCGGGCTCCGGCAAGTCTTCCCTGGTGCGGGCCGGCCTGCTGTCGGCCCTGGACGGTGGCTATCTGGCCGGCGCCGGCGCTCGCTGGGCCGTCGCCGAGCTGCGTCCCGGCAACCAGCCGTTCCACCGCCTAGCCAAGGCACTGATCGAGGACACGGACTGGGGCTGGGCCCAAGTGGATACACAGGACTCGATCGCCGACACGGCCTCGGACACCGGCAGCGCCGCCGCGGTATCGGCTATCGCCGGGCTCGAGGTGGACCTACGCCGTGGCAGTTTGGCACTGAAATTGGCGCCTCGGGGTGCAACCCCTTCCCGTGGGGACCCGGTTGTTGATCCTGGTGGACTAGTTCGAGGAGCTGTTCCGCTACCACCGCGGCGCTGAACGTGACGCCGCCGCCTTCGTCACCCTGTTGCTTAGCGCCGCGACCCACCCGGATTTCTACTTGGTCATCACCTTGTGCTCCGAGTTCCTGGGCGATTGCTCCCTGTACCCGGACCTGCCCGAGGCGATCAACGCCGGGTTCTTCCTAATGCCGTCCCTGCCCCCAAGCAGATGGCCGACACCATCCAGCTTCCGGCCTAGCTACCCCAGCTCGGTGGCGAGGTCGATCCGGACCTAGTGCGAGGGCTACTGGCAGAGGCACGGGGCCGGACTGACCAGCTCCTGCTGCTACAGCACGCCCTGATGCACCTGTGGGACCACGCCGGGTCGACCAAACGTCTGGACCCGGCCGGAGCATCGCCATTTTTCGCGAAACCCGAAATGGGGTCCGTCCGATTTCGGGTGCAAAAAATCAGGCGACGGCTATGGCCTTCGGCGGCCCACGTCCATCCCGGCGCGCACTCCGCGCGGCGCCAGGACTCCCACAATGACTTGACGCCGTGTCGCATGGCCTTGCCTTTCGTCTCCGCCGGCGCTCACGCGCCGCACTCCGACGAAACGCCCGGCCCTACGGCTACGCGGGGGTCGTCACACTTCGCTCGTCGCTTACGCTCCCTCGCTTTCCTGTGCTCCTCCCCGGGCTCGAGTCCCTCGACGGCCTGAGCCGCTGCCTCGATACCTATGTCGAGGAGGCCTATGTTTCCCTTGGCGCCGAGCCGCAGCGCATCGCCGAGATACTGTTCTGCGGCCTGACCGAGCGCACCAACGGCGCGCGCGATACCCGCCGCCCAGTGCGTCTGGGCGAGATCGCCGCCCTAGCCAGGGTAGACCCGGTGCCGGTCATCGCCGTCGTCGAGACCTTTCGCCGACCCGGGCGCAGCTTCCTGATGCTCCCGGCCGGCACGCCGCTGACCCCGGACAGCCTGCTCGACATCACCCACGAGGCCCTGATCCGCCAGTGGCGCCGTTTGCAGCAATGGACCGAGAACGAGGCCAAGCAGGCCAAGCTCTATCAACGCTTGGCAGCCGCTGCCTAGCGCCATGAGCGGGACGAGGGCGCACTCTGGATCGATCCGGACCTGCAGATCGCCCTGAGCTGGCGAGAGAAGCATCGGCCCAGAATGCCCGCTATGGCGGTGACTTCGTCCGGACTATGAGCTTTCTGGACACCAGCCGCAAGGCGCGTGACGTCCGGCAAGAGGCCGAGGAGAAGCGCCGCTGCAGGGAGATTCGGCGTACCCGCCTCGTCGCCGCAGTTTCCGTCGTGGCCTTCCTGGTAACTGCCGTCCTGGCGGCCTGGGCCCTGCTGGCCGAACAGGAGGCCGACCGATAGGCCCAGCGCGCAGGAGTGCACTGAGAGTCTGTTCGACTCCGGCCTCACCCATGCCACCCTGCTGGCGCGGGTCGAGGATCCCGCCGCCGCCCGCGCCACCCTGCACGCGACCGCGAAGCTGGACTAGGCCATCGTCGCACCACGCCGCCACGCTCGCAACCTGCTAGCGGGCTGGACATCCTGGGGGCGTGGCGGACAAGGTCTATGACGGTGCCAGTGCCGCCCTTGTAGGCGGGGGGCGTGAGTCCGGCCGGGCGCTTGCTCGCCGTCGCCGGTGAGCGCGCAATCCTGACCCTGTTTGACGCCCAAACCGGGGAGCTTCTGCGGTGCCTGGAGGGGCATGATCTATCCACGGGGAAGGTTGGCGGTGTCACTGCCGTCACCTTCAGCCCGGATGACGATGTCCTCTACAGTGGTGGCGAAGACCGGCGCATCATCCGTTGGTCCGGCCGGCGGGTGACAAGCTCGGTGAATGGCCGGCGCCGGACCTAGTCTTAGCCCTGGTCCTGAGCCCGGACAGCGAGACCGCTAGCGAGCGGCGGCCAAGACGACGCGATTACCCCCTGGTCCATGGTCCCGGGTAAAAAGTTGTGTTCGCTGGAGGGTTGTCCAGGTCGATCGCGCATGGCAACAGCTTGGCGTTCTTCCCGGACGGCCGCCGGCTGGTCAGTGGTGGCTACAACCGCGATGTCGGCATTTGGGACCTGGAGACCTGCACCGAGCAGGTCCTACCCAGGCTGCACACCGATCAAGTCAACGCCGTCGCCATCAGCCCGGACGGCAGACGGATTGTCACCGGCGGTAGTGACAAGCGCATCGTCCTCTGGGACGCGGCCAACGGCCGGCCTCTGCGCCTGCTGCGCGGTCACGACAATAGGGTACTCGGCCTAGCCTTCGACGCCGACGGCTCCTGTCGGCGAACCGGGACAAGGATATGCGCCTCTGGGACCTGGAGACCGGCGTCACCTTGCGGATCTACCAGGGTTATAGTGCCGGCCTTTGGTCCGTCGCCCGCCACGGCGAGACCCTCTATACCGCCGCCAACGACGCCACCGTCCGCCGCTGGTCTTTGGCCACGCCCGGGCAGTGGGTCTGGGACCTGCCCGGTGAGCCGAGTTCTGTTGCCGTGCATCCAGCTGGAGATTTCGTCTCGGTCGGCTTCGCGAACGGGACACTGCGTCTCTATGCCCTGCCTAACACTGGCGGGCTACTCGCCGAGGTAGAAGACGTGCACGAAGTTGACGTACAAAGGCTGGCTTTTGGCCCGGATGCGAATCTGCTTGCCAGTGCGGGCTTTGACAACACCGCTAAGCTCTGGCAAATCGAGCGCACTCCGGCCGGCCCAGCCCTCACACTGGTCCGCACCTTCGAGAGCCATAGGAGGGCTGTCCATGCCGTCACCTTCTCCCCGGACGGCCACACCCTGGCCACCGTCGGCTATGATGGTCAGGTGGGCTTGTTCGATGTGATGTAGAGACTGGTGAGTCACGTCTGTTCGATTCGGCGGTCACCGGTCGCGTGCTTGCCGTTGAGTTCGACCCGACCGGGAATCGGCTTATATCGATCAATAGGAATGATCGCGTCATCCGCTTTTGGGATACCACTCGGATCTGCAGGAGCCCGTCGTCGGGCTTCCCAAGCTGCGGGACCTGCCGATGTGGGCTAGCCTGAGTCCCAACGGCCGCCAGCTCGCCGCTGTCGGCCGCGAGGCCGTCGTTACCCTCCACGACCTGGGCCCAAACGCCACCCCGCCCCGACGGCTCGTAGGCCACGAATCGACTGTCTACCGCGCCATCTACCTACAGCCCCGACAGCACCCAGCTCGCAACAGTGAGCGCCGACGCGACCGTCCGCCTCTGGGAACTAACCACCGACAAGGCCCTGTTCGTCCTGCGCCTGCCCGCCGAAATCCGAGGGTCAAGTCCCCTCTGGGATTTCGACTTCCGCTGTCTCCCTGACGGCCACTGTTGGATCGCCGTGCCCCTGACCATGGGCCGCCTCGCACTTTACCGACTACCCTTATCGGTACCCACCGGCCTCACTAAACCAATGATACCTATCCCATCTTAGCCTATCGACAGAAGCATTGGGCAGCTAAGAGGCTATCTATAAAATAACATTTTGATTTTAAAAAAGAATAAATATGTACATTTTGTGGTTTTATGCGATGTAATCCCGGAGTTTTCCAGGACTGAAGAAACGATTCAATCGGCTGTCAGGTACCCGAGTGAACTCACCGACGAAGAAGGGGAAATCCTTGAGCCCCTCATCAACGAATTGGAATCCTATACCATCGGACGCCCACAAAAAAGTGATCTTCGCGAACTCCTAAATGCCATTTTTTATTTGAATCAAACAGGTTATCCCTGGCGGGATCTACCAAAAGACTTCCCTCCTTACAAGCTCGTTAATTACTACTATAATAAGTGGACAGATAATCATTTGCCAGAGAAAGTCAATATGGTGTTTCGTCAGCGGTTACGCCAAAAAAAGACCGAAAGCCAGATTCAACGGGAGCAATTATTGATAGTCAAAGTATCAAGGGAACCCCGGAATCCTATGTAAGAATCAGGATTTAGCGGGGGCAAACCTGTTAAGGGCAGAAAACGTCCTATCGTTGTCGATACAATCGGTTGCGTGCTCGTCGTCTGGGTACACGCCGCCAATATGTTTGACGGTAAAGCCGTTCGTCAAGTCATTACGAACTTGTTTTCGATCCTCCATACCGTCAAAAAAATCTGGGGCGGTCGTGCCGATTCCGGTGCGGACCTGTCTAACTGGATCTTGACCCAATTCGAGTGCCTGCTCGAAGTTGTTAGAAAGAAAAAAGGACAGCGAGGTTTCCACGTTTTACCTCGCCGCTGGGTGGTCGAGAGAACATTCGCCTAGCTGAATCGATGGCGTCGATTGAGTAACGATTATGAACGGAAACCAACTTCGAGCGAAACACAGGTTTATTTCGCATCCAGTCGTTTGCTTCTCCGGCAAATCTGTAATTATCAGACACCCTATAAAATGGCTATTCGTTGAGTTTTCATATTAATAAATTTTTAGACGGCCTCTGAAAATTCACCCGGATAGGCCCACCGAAACGGCTTGTCCTTAGAAGCTGTCCAAAAACTAACTAACCTGTAGATACTCTAAAAGAGCCCCCCTGATCCTTCTTCCTTTCCCCGCAATAGATTGATTTGCGCCAATAAGGGGATCGATAACCAGCTTCAGCTTACGGCGCATGAGACTACCGACGACGGTGGAATCCCGGAGCACGGGTGGAGCACCCTGTAACCCTAGGCCCGAAAGCAGGC
>Ga0056125_1000311_pt1 | contig 9339 bp, 18 predicted proteins | sample WorMetHEROISLAND_5_FD_71112 | JGI IMG/M metagenome (GOLD analysis project Ga0056125, IMG submission 71112) | Marine gutless worms symbiont microbial communities from Max Planck institute for Marine Microbiology, Germany - Olavius sp. 5 HERON ISLAND ... | reverse complement strand
CATCGCCAACGGATCGACTCCGTTCCTGCCGACGGACCAGTTCTTCTTTAGTCCGGTCATTCCTGCCGCCCTTCCAACTTCTCCATCACTCTGTTGGGGGCTTCCGGCGGGAATTGCTGACAAATGTGTTTAAGGGCACCTTGAAAAATTCAAGGTGCCCGTGCAGGGCAGGAATGCCCTACCAATTTTCAAGCCTGTAAGTGCTTGAAAAATTTGAGAGAAGAGAAAATCGCATTTTCGCTTGCGACTTGAGAAATTCCAAGGATGGATTTTTTCAAGATCCCCTTGAGATAAAGTCGACGAGGATGACCCCTTTTCTCGGAGTGCTATCAGGTGTGCATTCGAAGTCGGCAAGGTTTTGGGTCCTGGGTCTTTTTCGCTGAGAAGAACAACTCACGCCACGGCGCAACGACGCCAAGTCAAGGCCGTACCTGATAACCCGTTGCGTCGCAGCGCCGTGGCGTGAGATAGGAAAATCAGAGCTTCTCCCGGCTTTGTTATTTCCAGCATTCGATAGCGAGATTCCCTTACATTATACCTATACCCGAAAACAACAGATTTATAACACTACAAAATTTTCAAGGTCTCCTTTAGATATCGGAGTCGAAGCCATGCCCACACCGACCGAGTTCAACCTACATCGCCAATCCCGAACCCTGGAGATCACCTTCGACGACGGCTCCCATTTCGACCTGCCCTGCGAATACCTGCGCGTCTACTCCCCCTCGGCCGAGGTCCAGGGCCACGGACCGGGCCAGCGGGTGCTCCAGCTCGATAAGGAAGAGGTCAATATCGAGAAGATCGAGCCGATGGGCAACTACGCCATCTGCCTACACTTCGACGACACCCACAACACCGGGATCTACTCCTGGAACTATCTGTACCAGCTCGGCACCAACCGGGAGGCTTGGTGGCAGGAGTACCTGGACGAATTGGAGAAGGTCGGACACAAGCGCAAGTAGTCTTCGTAGGGGCTGATAAGTTCCTCTCCCTTGGTGCTGGCCTTTACACACACTTGACTCCTAGCCCCTATCCCCTGGCGGGAGAGAAGTTGAGGGGAGCCCCTCTTGCTTGATTCCACCAAACCGAAATGCGAGGGCGACCGGCCGGTCGCCCCTACTTGCATGTGTCTAGCATGACGCACAGGCCGCCGTTCCAGGCGAAGCCTGGGACAAAATGGTCCACCGTTACCGGACGGAAGGACGACGTCAACAAGGCAAGGGCATCACCGGAGCGTCGCCATTTTTTGCACCCGAAATCGGACGGACCCCATTTCGGGTTTCGCAAAAAATGGCGACGCTCCGGGTCTCATTATCTTCGAACAAATTCAATGAAATTAACCGATTAATGACGAGGCATACAATCCCGATGAGCGAGACTACGATAATAAACTGAATTTATTCAACTAAACGTTGGGACACTAGTGACAGCCGATACCAATTCATACCGCCTCGCCACCGAATTAAGCACAGCGGACATTTTTTAGGGCAGCAATCATGCAAAGTGAGGTGACGATATCCCTGTTCGGGGTCGTGGGTAGCCCTCTGTGTGTCGCATCCGGCGACGGGCAGAAGGTTTATAAACGTCTATCCGCCGCGCTCGGGGAGGGTGGATAGGTCACGCTCTCATTCCATAATGTCTCCACCTTGACGTCGGCGTTTTTGAATGCCGCCATCGGACAACTCTACGGCCGGTTCGATTAGGAGCGGATCCGCTCCTTGCTGAAGGTGGAGGATATCCAGCAGGACGATCTGGCGTTGTTGCAACGGGTCGTCGAGACAGCCAAGCAACACTTCAAGGACTCTGAAAGATTCGATCCAGCTGTCAGGGATGCGTTGGAGGATGGAGATGGGGTGTGAAATATCGAGGATCACAGGTTACCCATTCTCTGCCTCGGATAAACTGTTGCCGGACACCAATGTCTGGTTGTTGATCTATGCCCCCACAGGCCCGATGACTCTAGGGTCATCGTCTATTCCCGTGCCTTCGCCGATATCCTGGCCGCCGGAAGCCGTATCCATATCGACGTATTGATCGTATCGGAACTCGTCAACAGATACGTTCAGCTCAAGCACAAGCTCGTCTCGTCCAGGGTCGGGCTCAGGGAGTTTCGCAGAAACAGGAACTTTGTGCCGGTGGCGCAAGAGATTGCCGTCGATGTCGCGCGGATACTGAGCCACTGTACGAGAGTGGGAAGCGGTTTCGATACCATGAACGTCGCTGGACTAGTCGACAAGCATGCGAAGGACGATTCCGATTTCAATGACTAGGTAATCGCCAAGCTGTGCCGGGAGCGGGGATTGAAGCTGGTCATGGATGATGGGAGGTTCAGAGGACGAGGAATCCCCCTGGTTACCGCAAACAGACGTTTACTGGATTGAACCATGGCACTGCACAAGGACCTCCCCGATTCTCCCCACACCATTCTCGATCCGGAAATTCGCTAGTTTCCGGCAGATGAAGCCCTGCGCGCAACGAGCATGGACAAGCTGATGCCTCCATTGGTGACATCGCTGCGCAAGGAGGTAAAGGAGTTTCGCGACAGCGGCTATATCGGGGCGACCGACACCAGCAAGGGCCTGCTGAGCTGGTGGTTCGATGAGCCTCACCTGTTGCCGTAAGCCGATGGCAATATGGAGACCTTTCGGTATTTCTTTGCCCAGCGCGAGGCGTTGGAGACCATCATCTATCTGTACGACTTGGTGGGGGCAAAGGACAAGTTAGACCTGATGCGCTTCGACGGCAGCGGCGCGGTTTCGACACGGATGTTCGACGAGAGCTGGCGGCGCTGTGGTGAAGATGGCCACTGGCAGCGGCAAGACCAAGGTGATGAGCCTGGCGCTGGCCTGGAGCTTTTTTCATAAGCTCTATATGAGCCGGATTCTGAGCTGGCGCGGAATTTCCTGGTGATCGCGCCCAATATCATCGTGCTGGATCGCATCTACAAGGATTTCGCGGGGCTGCGTATCTTCTTCACGGACCCGGTGATTCCGGATAACGGATTCGATGGCCGCAACTGGCGCGATGATTTTCAGCTCACCCTGCACCTGCAAGACGAGGTGCGGGTGACGCGGCCCACCGGCAATATCTTTCTGACCAATATCCACCGCGTCTATTTCGGCAACGAGATTCCGCCCTCGCCAGATGATGACAACACCATGGACTATTTCTTCGGCAGAAGGCCAACCGGAGCGACTACGGATTCCACCCTGGACCTGGGCGACATCGTGCGCGACATCGACGCATAAGAAGCTGGGTAAAAAGGCTATTCTGTCCGTGATGACCGATGACACCAAAAACTGTGATGACGTGGCCGAGTATCTCCGAAGGGAGCTACCCCGATCTGAAGGATACCGTCCTGTGATTTACACCAAGAACAACGGTGAGATTACCGAAGCGCAATCCGGCAAAGCAAAAGAGGAGCTGGAGGCATTGCGCGAGCAGGCCAATAAGCCGGAGCGTCGCCATTTTTCGCGAAACCCGAAATGGGGTCCGTCCGATTTCGGGTGCAAAAAATCAGGCGGCGGCCACGGCCTTCGGCGGCCCACGCTCGTCCTGCGTCCGTCCCGGCGCGCACTCCGCGTGGCGCCAGGACTCCCGCAATGACTTGACGCCGTGTCGCATGGCCTTGCATTTCGTCTCCGCCGGCGCTCACGCGCCGCACTCCGACGAAACGCCCGGCCCTACGTACGGCTACGCGGGGGTCATCGCACTCCGCTCGTCGCTTACGCTCCCTCGCTTTCCTGTGCTCCTCCATCGATGCGATGGAGAGTCCCTATAAGGCCATCGTTTCTATGCTGAAGCTCAAGGAAGGGTGGGATGAGCGCAACGTGCCCCCCATCGTGAGCTTAAGGGCCTACTCGGCCAAGAGCAATATCCTGCCGGAGCAGACCTTGGGCCGGGGACTGCGCAGGATGTACCCCGGCGACGTGGAAGAATATGTCAGCGTGGTGAGCACCGATGCCTTTATGGACTTTGTCGAGTCCATCCAGGCCGAGGGGGTCGAGCTGGAGCGCAAGGCCATGGGCGATGGAACCAAGCCCAAAACGCCGTTGGTGGTAGAGGTCGATAAGGATAACGACAAGAAAGACATCAATGCCCTGGATATCGAAATCCCGGTGCTCACCCCGCGCGTCTATCGGGAATACAAGAACCCTGCCGATCTAGATTCCGGCGCGATGACTTTCCCGACGATTGACTATCGGCAATTCACCGAGGAAGAGCAGCGCGAGATCGTTTTCAAGGACACCACCACGGGAGAGGTTGCCCATACCACGATACTCGATAGCACCGGGATTGCGGATTACCGCAGCGTAATCGGGTACTTCGCCCAGACCATTATGAAGGTGAAGGGTTTTGTACGGAATGATTTGTTCGGCCAAACCGTGGAGCTAGAGGCGCCGAATACCTTGCGCAACCTTTCGGAGCTAGCCGCGACCAAGACGGTGATCGAGACCTTCAAGAAGGCGATTAACGACCTGACCGTGCGGGACAAAGGAGACGCGGAGATTCAGGATAGAATCAAGTTGAGCCACACCCGGCCCTTCGTGGTGAAAGACCAGGGGTACATGATACCGAAAAAGAGCCTGTTCAATCGCATGATCGGCGATAGCCATTTCGAGCTGCAATTCGCCGGCTTTCTGGAGGGTTGCCGCGATGTGGTGTCCTACGCCAAGAACTATCTGGCGGTGCACTTCAAGCTGGATGATGTCAACGCCGGTGGCGACATCTCCAACTATCACCCCGATTTTCTGGTGAAGTTGACCGATAGTCGGGCGATCGTGGTGGAAACCAAGGGGTCGGAAGACCTGGATGTACCGCGGAAGCTCCGGCGGCTGCGCCAGTGAATCGAAGACATCAACGCGATGCAGGCGGATGCGCGTTACGACTTCGTATATGTGAATCAGGAAGGATTCGAGAAATATGCGCCGAAGTCGTTTGCCGATCTGTTATCCGGGTTTCGGGATTACAAAGATTGGTAGTGTTTTTTGTTGTATCCGATGTAGCACCCAGTTTCGATTGACACGGGGGTGTACAACTCACTGTGTATCCGGTCATTGTAAGCGGACAAAGAAGAGAACCCAAGATGACCACAAGCCAGTTGAGAGCCTACCTTTTTAGACAGGCCCTCTCACGGTCTTCTTCGACTACCCGCCTGCGGTCCGCTAGGTGATCTATACCACCAACGCCATCGAATCGTTGAATGACTCCCTGCGTAAGGTGCTCAAGAACCGGCAAGGCCTTCCCCAACGACGAGTCCATTCCGAAAGTCTTCTACCTCGCCCTCAACCGCGTGGCCAAGCAGTGGACCCGACCGATCCAGGACTGGACAACCGCCCTCGACCAATTCATGATTTTGTTCCCGGATTAGGTCCCAGGATAACTCGGGATACACACTTTAACTTGACACCATCAAACCACTAACAAATCGAATTCGGGTGCGGCTTTCATCAAACATCTCGTGAAATACTGTTTTACAATTGAATTTATTCGTACACGTCAAGCGGCCTCACGGACTGTAAAAGCTGAGATGCCTAGCCTTCACACCAGTGTCTGAATGGTCTCGGTTCCCCGCGGCCCCATATCCTGCCACTTGTTTGCTGCGCAACAGCGCGCCACCACCTACTGGTGGGGTGGGTTCTCTTTTAAAACGACACTGGGGATCCAAAATCCGAGAGTCGAGGCCGGTTTATCGGACACCTTGTGGAGCTTGCGCACCATCCATATCACGCCGCCTCACCCTGAGACCTAGCGATCCACGCCGTCCCATGGATTCGAAAAGCTCTGTGGTCCTGTTGACCGCACCGGCGGGGATTGTCTAGGCGGCAGGCTGTGCCCATCGGAAAATATCGAGCAAGAGCTGCGGGGAGAAAATTCAGCCGCCAATGAACGCCAATGTATTCAAGATAAAGTCGACGAAGATAAGCTACCTCTCGGCGTGCTCTCGGGTGTGCATTCGAAGTCGGCAAAGTCTTGGGTCCTGGACTCTGGGTCTTTGGAGTCCGTGTACGAGAAAGCTTTGTGCATCGAGCTGGCCGAGCGCAGACCTCAGCCGAGTATTATTCGGCCCATTTGCGTTCATTCCCGTTCATTTGCGGTAAAAAAGAAACTATCGAGTAAACCCAATGGTGGGCACAACTCATCCTATGGCCGGCTGAGCCTTTGTCTCTGGGTTTCTCCGCGTCGTTTCAAAAGGGCCGCACCCATCGAATTCGGCATCTACTTATCATTCGGTTGTTCCGGGCGACCACGGGAGGTGTCCTTGAACCTCGACACCTCCCGCAAACTAACCGCCTCGCGCTTCCCCGGCAAGCAGTGAGTGCATCCCTACCTCACCGGCGGGTCCTGAGCCATCGAGTACTGCTCGGCATTGCTGGGGAGGAGTCGATCAGGCGGCTTGTTTTTTGCTCGATCCAGACGGGTCTTCGGAGGCAATCTCGCCTAGGCCCCACCGCATCAAACCGGCTAGCGATATACCATCCAAAAAGCCGAAGATTTCATCGCTGAGCCGATCCCAAAGGTCATGTGTGAGGCAATGGCCGCCGTCGTGGCAGTTTTTCCGTCCATTGCAACGCGTGAATTCGACCCACTCATCGACGGCACAGATGATATCCGCAATGGAGATCTCATCGGGAGCCTTTCCCAAGTAGTAGCCGCCACCGGGACCGCGTACTCCCCGAACCAACTGTTTACTACGTAAGGCGGCAAACAGCTGCTCCAGGTAAGAGAGAGAAATCCCCTGTTCCGTGGAGATGTCGGCCAGGGTCACGGGCCCTTTACCGGAATGTAACGCCAAATCCAGCATGGTGATAACCGCGTATTTTCCTCTAGTGGAGAGTCTCGTGGTGGTTTTCCCCGCCCAGGTCAGGCGGAGAGTGGGGCGATGCAACGAGATCAAGCGGAAATTCCGACCGTTCCCAGCGCTTCCGGACGGGTGTGGTCGATTTCTTGAAGAGGCTGTCTAAAAAGGCAGTCTTTCAATGAGGCCGTGGCTTTCGACCGCGGAAGAGGAGGGTTTCCGGCACACTTGCCGGCTTGTTCAAGATCCCATCAAGGCCCCGATCGGGACAGAGTCGGGACCAAGGACCTCGATTTCCGAGTCAAAGGGAGTACCCGGCTCGGAGGAGAACCCATGTCCTCGGGTGAGACAAAAGGCCAACCATTTGGACAGGAACAGGTTGCACTTGGCTTCCAGAGTGGAACACAGGTGATGGGCGCGAGTCGGCAGCATCGTCTGGCGCAGATCCAGCACTTCCACCTGACCGGCGTCATGATAGGCCCGAAACAGGATATCCGGATCGGAATCCGGCACCCCGTGGACCTGACCGTTGTTATGGGGAAAGTAATAGGTAAGTCGCAACAAGGTAGTGTAGGGCGACTGCTCCAAGACTTCTAAGAACAGGTCCTGATCCCGGGTCGACTACCGAACGCTCTTCGCCCCGAATCCTGTGTAGATCGGGTATCAACTGCAATAATGCCTAGTAATTCTCCTCGCACAGGGCCATCAGCTTACCAACCGTAGGGCGCCCCGAGCGAATCAAGGGGGGTCGACCAAGGGGACTGGAGCACCGGCATGATACGGATAATCGGAGTCAGGCGGTCGTCTGCTCTTGATCTGAGATCTGTTTCCGTACATCTGCCATGTCGAGCGCCTGCACCTGCTCCAGGAGCTTACGGAAAGCACTCTCGGGCAAAGCTCCAGGTTGGCCAAAAACGATGATCTGCTCGCGGAAGACCATCAGGGTGGGGATGGAACGGATTTGGAAGTGAGTGGCAATTTCCTGCTCCTCGTCCGTGTTGAGCTTGGTGAACAAGATTTCCTCATGGTCTTCCGCAACCTTCTCGTATACGGGGGCAAACGAACGGCAGGGTCCACACCAGGGCGCCCAGAAATCGACGACCACGAAATCCCGCTCCTTGAGCATCTGCTCGAAATTGTCTTTGTTCAGCTCTATGACACCCATTTAATTTTACCTGTAAGTACGAGAAAGACAAGCCGCGATACTACCAGAATCTTTTCCCTACCGCAGACCACCCAGCGTTTCCGATAGGGCTACCGAATGATAATTCGATAGAAAGCAATAGCTTATTGATTTCAGATGCCTAAGCACGCAGAGGGACTAAAATAGCTGCCATCAGTTACCCGTTGTTAATACGGATTACCGGTAATCTTGATCGAGCAGGATTTTTATGGAAATTTCAGCCGCAAATGGACGCAAATAAAGGTTATAGAGACGGTCTGGGATCTCCCCTACAACAGGCGGCTTTATAAAAATTAGCACTTCGTTTCCAAAGCTTTTATCTGGAAAGAGCCTGTCTAAAAAGGCAGGCTCTAAGGGGCTAGGAAGCGTCGCTGATAGCGGGCCAATCTCGACCGATTTGCGTTGATTTGCGTTCATTGGCGGCCAAAAAAAGCTTCCGACTTACCTACCAACAGCTTGTTCCAGCAGTGATTATCAGTACTTATTCAGCTACTCCAATTGGGGCATTGTGGGGTTGCCCTTGGAACGTTAGGACGAGCGAGTTGAAAAGATCGTCGGACTGTTTGCGGCGGGTCGAAAGGCAGAAGCGGATGACAGCAAAGGCATCTCCGCCGGTTTCGGAGCGGAAACAACCGGAGACTTTCTGCTTGAGCCTGGGCACTCACAGGTCGCGTTCGGCCTGGTTGTTGTCGAAGGGAACGCGCCGGTCGGTGAGGAAGCGCAGGACCTCGCTGCGGTGCTCGCGCAGTCGCCGAATGCGGTTGCAGGCCGGGGATTGTTTGACTCGCCCGCGGGTGCCAGGACGGCGGGGACGGGGAGGATTGCCGGGTTTGGCTTCGGCTTCGGTGAAGATGGTGTCGTAGCGGGTCCGCAAGCGCTCGACGACGCCGGTGGGCAACGCCTTGAGGTCCCTGGGCCTGGGCCCCGCCGACCAGGGCATTGGCTTGGCACAACAGCGCGATCATATCGGTTGCCCACGGCTGGCTTGAGGACCTCTCAGCGATAGCGGTTAGCTCACGTAGATGATGGGCATTGCAGAAGGCATGCCAACATGAGGAGCGCTGGCAGGCTGACCAGTGATCATGCATGAGTCCGCCAGCGAACGGCGCCAACAAGCCGAACGCATCCAGGGCCTCGGCACCACGTTTGGGATGAGGGAAGTAGGCCGTAAGCCGGTCGGTGCTGAGTACGTGTAGCCAGTACAGGTTGTCGTTCACGCGCCGGCCGGTTTCGTCGGCATGGGCCACTGGCGCGGCGATGAGTGCGCGGCGAATCGCGTTGACTGGCGCCTCCAGGCGGGTGGCGGCCACCCGTACGGCGCGCTGGAGGGTGCCCGGTGAGATCCCAAGGCCGGCCA
>Ga0056125_1000305_pt1 | contig 9580 bp, 8 predicted proteins | sample WorMetHEROISLAND_5_FD_71112 | JGI IMG/M metagenome (GOLD analysis project Ga0056125, IMG submission 71112) | Marine gutless worms symbiont microbial communities from Max Planck institute for Marine Microbiology, Germany - Olavius sp. 5 HERON ISLAND ... | reverse complement strand
CGGCTTACGGCCTACTTCCCTCATCCCAAACGCGGGGCCGAGGCCCTGGATGCGTTCGGCCTGTTGTCCCAATTCGTGGGCGTACTGGTGCATGACCACGGGTCAGCCTGCCAGCGCTACCAATGTCGGCATGCCTTCTGCAATGCCCATCATCTGCGCGAGCTGCCCGCCATCGCTGAGAGGTCCCCGAGCCAGCCGTGGACAACCGATATGATCACGCTGTTATGCCAAGCCAGTGCCGTGGTTGGTGGGGCCCAGGCCCAGGACCTTAGAGACGCTGCCCGCCAGCAACGGCGAGCACTTGAAGCCGGCAATCCTCCCCCTCCCCGCCGTCCCGGCACCCGCGGGCGGGTCAAACAATCCCCGGCCTGCAACCTCATTCGGCGGCTCCGCGAGCGCTGCAACGAGGTCCTGCGCTTCCTCACCGACCGGCGCGTTCCCTTCGACAACAACCAGGCCGAACGCGACCTTCGCATGCCCAAGCTCAAGCAGAAAGCCTCTGGCTGCTGCCGCTCCGATACCGGCGCCGGGGACTTTGCCATCATCCGCTCCTACCTCTCAACTCTCCGTAAACAATCCGACGATCTTTTCAACTCGCTCGTCCTGACGTTCTAAGGGAAACCCCCAATGCCCCAATTGAGTAGCTGAATAGTTACCAAAAAAGAAGATATCAAATAAGCCCAGTGGTGGGCACGGTTCACCCTACAGTCAGCTGAACCTTTGTCTCCGGATTTCTCCGTGTCGTTTCAAAAGAACCGCACTCAAATCCAATCAAGGTGGATCAATCCTCAAGGATCATGGGGACCTTGATTTTCCCGAGGTGCCCCAGCATCACCGACTCGATCTACCGTTCTCGCGTCGGTGCCCTCGGCCGTCTCGCGCAGTCGATGCGCGACCTTGATGAGGTCCTGCCAAGCCTTGGCTTTCTGCTCCGGGGAACGCAGCAGATAGGCCGGATGATAGGTCACGGTCAGGGGAATCCCGTCGGGGCCGAATTCGAACCAACGTCCTCGTAGTCTGCCGATCGGGCTATCCGTTGCGAGTAGCTTCTGTGCCGAGATGCGACCCACCGAGAGCAAAACCCGTGGCTGCACGAGGGTAATTTGGCGCATCAGGTAAGGGGTACAACACAGGGCCTCTTCCGGCCGTGGATCCCGATTCTGCGGCGGACGGCACTTGAGGATATTGGCGATGAAGACTTGCTCCCGCGCGAGCCCGATGGCCACCAGCATCAGATTGAGCAGCTGTCCGGCACGGCCCACGAAGGGTTCGCCTTGGCGGTCTTCATCGGCCCCCGGTGCCTCACCGACGATCATCAGCTCGGCCTGGCGATTGCCGATCCCGAACACGGTTTGGGTACGAGTGGCGCACAGCTGCTCACAGGCACGGCAAGCGGACACGGTCGCGCTCAAGCGGTCCCAGTCCATCCCGGCAATCTCATTGTCGGGATGGACATCGGATGCCGCCTGGGGTGGTTCGACCCCGATTTCGGAAGGCGCTGCGGATTCGGAAACCATGGTATCTCCCTGGAGTATCGGCGGTGGTGCCGCCGGCGGCTCTTCAGTGTCCGCAGTCGCATTCCGTAGCCGCCACACCGGTACACCCATGGCGTGCAGGTAGCGGCGGCTCAGCTCCGCATCCATCAGAGCTCCCCGACCTGGGGATGCGCCCGTTCACTCGGCCGTAGGGTCTTGTTGCAGGCGTTGATATAGGCCTTGGCGGAAGCGATGACGATGTCCGTATCCGCCCCTTGGCCATTGATGATGCGCCCGCCTTTCTCCAGTCTCACCGTGACCTCGCCCTGGGCATCGGTACCGCTAGTGACGGCGTTGACCGAGTAAAGCCCGAGCACGGCTCCGCTATCGACGATGGTCTCGATGGCCTTGAAGGTAGCATCCACCGGGCCGCTGCCGATGGCAAGTCCGGGCTTTTCCTCCCCATCCATGGCGAGCACCAAGTGCGCCTTGGGGGTCTCCCCGGTCTCCGAGCAGACCCGCAGGGAGATCAGCTTGATGCGTTCGTTGGCGGCGTCCAGGTTGGCATCCATCATCAGGGCTTGGAGGTCTTCGTCGAAGATCTCGTGCTTCTTGTCCGCCAGATCCTTGAAACGAGAGAAGGCGGCGTTGAGCTCCTCTTCCGACGCGAAGTCGATCCCCAGGTCCCGCAGCCGCGCACGAAAGGCGTTACGCCCGGAATGCTTGCCCAGCACGATGCGGTTCTCGGTCCAACCCACATCCTGGGCGCGCATGATCTCGTAGGTCTCGCGGTTCTTGAGGACGCCATCTTGATGGATGCCGGACTCATGGGCGAAGGCGTTGGCCCCGACGATGGCCTTGTTGGGCTGGACGGGGAAGCCGGTGATGCCCGAGACCAGACGCGAGCAGGCGACGACCTGGGTCGTATCCAGATGCGTATCACAGTCGAAGTGGTTCTGGCGCGTGCGCACCGTCATGACCACCTCCTCCAACGCGGCGTTCCCCGCCCGCTCCCCGAGGCCGTTGATGGTGCACTCCACTTGACGCGCGCCGTTGCGCACCGCGGCCAACGAGTTGGCGGTGGCCAACCCCAAGTCGTTGTGACAATGCACCGAGAAGACCGCTTTATCCGAATTGGGCACACGCTCGATTAGGGTACGGATCAGATTGCCAAACTCATAGGGGACGCTGTAGCCCACGGTATCCGGGATATTGACCGTGCGTGCCCCGGCGTCGATGACCGCCTCTAGCACCCGGCAGAGAAAGTCGTGGTCGGAACGCCCGGCGTCTTCGGGGGAGAACTCCACATCGTCCGTATAGCGGCGGGCCCGCCGGACCGCATGCACGGCTTGGGCCACCACCTCGTCCGGGCTCATGTGCAGCTTCTGTTCCATATGGATGGGAGAGGTGGCGATGAAGGTGTGGATGCGGCCGGGTCCGGACCCGGCCAGGGCTGCTCCGGCACGGTCGATGTCTCGATCCAGGGCGCGGGCAAGCCCACACACGATACTGTCCCGAACATTAGTAGCGACGGCCTTTACCGCCTCGAAATCACCCGGACTGGCGATGGGAAACCCCGCCTCGATCACATCCACCCGCAGCTTTTCCAGGGCCTTGGCAACGCGGATCTTTTCCTCCCGGGTCATGGAGGCGCCCGGACTCTGCTCGCCATCACGCAGGGTGGTGTCGAAGATAACCAACCGATTCTGATTGCTCATGTGCTCGCCCTCGCGTCTGCGCATCTGTCTTGCGGAACGGATGCGATCGCTATTTCACTCGCTCGGAAGAGCTTGGGCCTTGAATTTTCCAAGATACCCGTGCGTGCTATCTGTCCCCGCTGGGGTTTGGTTGTATTTTGCCCCTCAGGGCAGCAGCGGGCGTGCGAGCAGGAGCCGACGTAGGAGGGGGGATGCCGGAAATCGGGACGGGGATGCGAACGGAGGCGCCTTGGGATGAATCGTCGTGCTCGACATGATTTTGAAGGATTCTTTCTAAGTTGCAGGACGAATATAGCCCATCCTTTCAGGGGTGCCAAGTGTCTGCACGGACACATCGAAGGCGTCTTGAAAAAATCGGTGGAGATCGGCAAGGTTCGCTCGGTCCGATATACCTTTTCTCTCCCGGATTTCCACAATCATGACATCCCCCCGAATCTTGACCCAGCTCGGCGATCTACACCAAATGATGCGTAGCCTCTTGCAGGAGGCCCCCGCGGATCAAGCCAACCGGTGCTTCGGACCGCAGCTCGCCTCGCTCGGCTGGTATCTCGGTCGCTCGGTGTACCGGGAGACCTACTGGTTGCGGGAGGTCCTTACCGGTGACACAGATCTTACCGACCGCGTGCGTCTGCTGTTCACCCCCGGGGCCATGGACCCGGGGGTGCAATCGGCCCATCTTCCACCGCCGGACCATCTACTCGCTTGGGCGGCCGAGATTCAGGACGAGCATTTGCGGAGATTGGCCACGCCGGGGGAGATGCCGGCAAGCGATCTGCTGCGGGATGATCGACTGCAATGGTTTCTGCTCCAAGAAGCGGCTCGTGACTATGAGCGTATGCTCATGGTGCGGCATTCGGCCCGGATACGGCAGTCGGACCAGGGTTATCGGGTGGCAACTCTGCTGACGGCGCGTATCCCGGCGGCAGATTCGGTTGCCGTCGAGCAGGGGTACTATCGGATCGGGTCGCGGCACGAACCCTTTGCCTACGACAACGAGCTGCCACCCCAGGCAGTGGAGCTTACGGCCTTTCGCATCGCCAAACGGCCGGTGAGCAATGGAGAGTTTCTGGCCTTCATCGAGGCCGGGGGATATGGCGAAGACCGCCTTTGGAGTGCATCGGGTCGGAGTTGGCGAGATGATTCGGGTGCTACCGCTCCGTTGCACTGGTGCCGTGACGGAGCCCAGTGCTGGTACGGTATCGGATTGCAAGGGCCTATGGACCTATCGCCCGACGAGCCGGTGGCCAGACTCTCCCAACACGAGGCGGAGGCCTTTGCGGCCTGGGTCGCCGGACTGGGTGGAGATCGACATGGCGCGATGCTACAACACGAGTACCAGTGGGAGGTGGCCGCCCGTTCGGGCCTGATCTCGGGGACCGGGCAGGTGTGGGAGTGGTGTGCCAATCCCTTCCGGCCCTACGCTCGGTTCAGCCCCTTCCCGGACAGCTCGGTCTCTCAGGCCGACTTCGACAGTGACCGGTTCAGCCTGCGCGGGGCTAGCCTGCACACCCAACGCTGCCTGCGTCGTGTCAGCTTCCGCAACCGTGCCGCACCCAGTGATCGGCACGGATTCACCGGTATGCGGTTGGTCTTCCCCCCGTCCGGTTGAAGTTATCCTGGAAGCGGTCCAAGCTCCCCTCCGATCGTGGGACATGGCTCCGTCCGGGAGAATAGGGAATCCTGAATTGTTACCCTCGGACCACCGGAGCGTCGCCATTTTTTGCGAAACCCGAAATGGGGGCCGTCCGATTTCGGGTGCAAAAAACCAGGCGACGGCCATTGCCTTCGGCGGCCCACGTTCGTCCTGCGTCCGTCCCGGCGCGCACTACGCGCGGCGCCAGGACTCCCGCAATGATTTGACGCCGTATCGCATGGCCTTGCATATCATCTCCGCCGGCGCTCCCGCGCCGCACTCCGACGAAACGCCCAGCCCTACGGCTACGCGGGAGTCATCGCACTCCGCTCGTCGCTTATGCTCCCTCGCTTTCCTGTGTTCTTCCCGAGTAAGGGCTGCGGGGAGAAAATTCAGCCGCAAATAAACATCAATGAACGCAAATCTATTCAAGGTAAAGTCGATGAGGATGAACCGACCTTTTCGGTTCATTGGCATCCATTCGCGTTCATTTGCGGCAAAAAAGAGGCTCTCTTACGCTCTCTTACGGATTATGTGGGTAGGCTGGAAAAGAAAACCATCCTTGACAGGCTGGATAGGCGCAGAAGAGGGGTCTGTATGAGAGGATCGGGGCATTTTGGCCGCGAGGCCACGTATCACGGCGAACTCAGCAACAGCAGGACATTAGGCTTGATCCGCCGGATGCCCCGATCCCCTCTTGCCCACATTGTGATGCGCCCATCCAGCCTGTCAAGGACGTAGCCGCTATGCGGTGATTTTCTTTTCCTCCCACACCAAACGCAAGAGAGCCAAAAAAGAAGATGTCGAGTAAGCCCAATGGTGAGCACAACTCACCCTATGGTCGGCTGAGCCTTTGTTTCCGGGTTTCTCCGCGTCGTTTCAGGAGAGCCGCACCCCTGCGGGCTTAAGTGTCTGTGCGGTTAAAAATCGACAAACCCTTGTTTTCTATCGAGTGATCATTCAGTAGTCCCGACCCTGAGGCCTGTGATCGTCTGCCGGAGTCAAGCGTGTAAAGACCGGGGACCATAAGGTGTCCTATGGAAGCCGGTCGTTGTACCGTTCCATGATGTAACACAGACAATCCTGGCGAACGATAGCCTCCTCGCGGGTAAGCATGGAGGGTATCAGAGGCCGTTTCAGGCGTAATTCCTCCTGGACGACGGAGAAGTAACGGCTGCCGACATCCCGCCCCTGCTCATCCCGGACCTCGAGTCCAACCTCGGTGGACGGATCCACGCGGCCCAGGACGGTGCCGCGGGGCAGCTCCCGAAAATTGAAGCGTTCCAGCTCCGGGTCGAACAGGATGTCGGCCCGTCCCGGTGGAAATCCGAAGCTCAGGGTCTCTGGTATCTTGACTTGAGCTACGGTGTGGAAGAGGTCCAGATCACCGGTGGCTACCGGGTGTTGCGGCAGCGTGGACAGGTGCAGGCAGGCATCCAGGTAGGCACGGGCGTGATCCTCGCCACGTTGCTCCCCCACCTTTCCGCATTCCAGGGTTACCGCCGGGCCCAGCCGCCCCATGGCGATGGATTGTACGCCAAGCGGCCGCATGAAATAGACCACGGTGCGGCTAAATAGGGTGGCCAGATGCAAATATCGGTTGTCCAGAATATTAACGCAACCATAGTGGGGGTTGTAGCCGGTATTACTGTGGATATCCACGCTGGCAAAGATACCGCGTCGGTGCATAGCGGCGACGACCTGTCGCATCATGACGTGCTCCGGCGTAGGCGGGGATTCACTGCCGGGCCAGACCCGGTTGTAATCGGGCTGATCCGGCAGCTGTCTGACCCCGGCGGCTGCCGCCACGACGTTGCCGATAAATAGACTCAGGGCGCGCGGTAGTTGCCGAGTGCCGAAGCCTTGCCGATAACTGGTGAGTAGGGAGCGCAGGGCGTTCCACCCCACGGGCTCGTTGCCGTGCAGCAACACGGATACGAACAGGGGTGGCTCACGGTCTCCGGGCAAGTGGATCAGGGTTGGGCCACCGAGTACGGACGCTAGGTCATGAGGGACCGTTTCCAGAAGACCGGGGGGGAGCCGGTATAGCTCCCGGAGCCTGTTTCGGTCCGGATATGGTGAACTCACGGAACGACAGTATCGGTCAGAGGGGCCATTGGTGAACGGGCAGACCGGATTCCTGGTGTTCCAAGTAGGCGGCGGTCAGGGCCCTTGGGTCCTGTCCATGACGCTCGACCCAGGCCCGTTGCCAAGCGGCCCCGGTCTGTCCCGTCCGCAGCCGGTCGGCGATAATGCCTAGCCACCGGTCCGTCTCCGCCGCCGTGATGCCGAGCGCGGCCAAGCCCTGGGCGGCGCGGGGGAGCAGGTCGTCCACCAATACTTGCCGTAGGGTCGTCGAACATCTTTCGAGCCACTCCACCTCGGCCTCGATCCCCTCCCGCGCGGCGGCATAGAAATTGTTTTTGGCGATGTCGAAGGGCAGACGCCGACGGGGGTGCTCACGCTCCCCGATGAAGGACTGGACGGCTCCGAAATAGAGGGCTGCGTTGGCGATGCAGTCCTTGATGGACGGGCCGGAGGCCATGACTCGGTGCTCGATGCGCAGATGGGGAGTGCCGGCGGCATCGTAACCGATCAGAGGTCGATTCCAGCGCCAGATAGTCCCGTTGTGCAAGCGCAGATGGGCGAGTCGCTCGGGAGGTTCGTCCATGACACGAGGTAGCAGCACCGGGAAGCGGTCCAGATTGGCGCGGAAGCAATCGAGGACCGAATCCTCCGCATAGCGCAGCCCGAAGGTGACCCGCTCGCAGGGCCAGGAGCCGCCGATCGCAGCCGTCTGCTCGAACAGCGGGATGCGGCTCTCCTTCCACAGGGCATGGCCAAATAGAAAGGGCGAGTTGGCGCTGATGGCCACCATAGGTGCCGACAGCACCTTGGACCAGTTATAGGCCAAGGCGGATTCTTCCGGGGTCACCTGCAAATGGAGCTGCAAGGAGGTGGTCGCCGCCTCCATTACCATACTCCGTAGCTTCAGGAACAGATGATCTTTGCCTCGGATATCCACGACAGGCTGATGTCCTTGCCGCAGGTGGAGTATCTGCTCGTTGAGTGCCCGGTAACGATTGAGCGGACTCATGTGTGCTAGGTCGAAATGCTCCGACCGTACCGTCGGTAAGATACCGATCATGGCTGGGCGGGCCTCGAGCTCGGCCGCTACCTGTCGGCAATGTCCCCAGGTAGCTTCCAGATCCGCCGCCAAGCGACTCAGGGCGGTCCCCTCCAGGCGCTGCGGGGTGCTGTTGATCTCGGCGTTGAAGGTAGCCAGCTCCGGCACGACCAAAGGGTTGTCCAAACGTTTCAGGAAGGGCTCGATAATCGGGGCCGGGTCCAGGTTGGCCGCGACCAGATAGGCCTCGAGCTCGAAGCCACCTACCTTGTGAGTCGATGCGAAGACACCATCCCGGAACCAGCCTTCCAGGAGATGTGTCTCTTGGCGCAGACGCTTTTTGAAAGCATCGAAATCGGCCGGCGTAAAGCGAGAGTTATCGATTTCCTGACCCATTATGTGGTTCTGCAGGTTGATGGCCTATGGGCACCTCGGGAAGGCCTTGCTCGATCCGTTTCCCGGATACCGAGCTCCTCACGGATTACCCGGCGCCGAGCAGGTAATCCAAGGCCTGCAAGCGCTCCGGCGTACCGATATCGAACCAAGGCCCTGAGTAGTGCTCGCCGCTCACCAGGGCGCGCGCCATAGCGGCGCGCAGCAAGGGGGCGAGGGGAAAAGCCCCGCCGGAGCAGCCACGGAACAGGTCCGGATGATAGACGCCGATGCCGCTGAAGGTATAGCGTACTGTACCTTGCGCCGATAAACGGCCATGCTCGAGCGCGAAGTCGCCGGCCGGATGGTGGGGTGGGTTGTCCACCAGCACTAGGTGGGCGAGCAGGCCATTCGCCAGCCGTAAACACGCCAAGTCCAGGTCGGTCCAGACATCGCCATTGACCACCGGAAAAGGTCCGTACCCCAGCAAGGGTAACGCCCGGAATATGCCGCCACCGGTCTCCAGGGCGCATTCTTCCGGCGAATAGCGGATCTCGGCACCCCAATCGGAGCCATTGCCCAACGCGGCCTCGAGGTGATGGCCCAAATAGCCACGATTGATGACGATCTGGCGCAGACCGGCCGCCACTAGGCGTTCGATATGGTAGACGATGAGCGGCTTACCGCCGGCCTCCAGCAAGGGTTTCGGTCGATGGTCCGTGAGTGGGCGCATGCGCTCGCCCCGCCCCGCGGCCAAAATCATAGCGTGTCTAATTCGGGTAGACCTCTCGGTTACGATTTTCAGCTATCATTCAGGAACCTTAGGAAAATTCCATCCTTGGAACTTTATCGAGTCGCCGGGTGAGAACACTTCGTTTCGCCCGGTTCTTCAAGCGCCGAGGTGCTTGAGAAATAGTCGGGCATCTTGAATGTCTCAAGATGCCTTGAAAAAAACTGGCTCTCTTGCGTTTGGTGTGGGTAGCGCCATTTTTCCCATCGCGTAGGGCAGCCGCTCCAAGCCTACTCTGTGCCCTTCTTTTCGCCTGTAGGCTCGGACCCGTCGCCAGGCCAAACGTCGGAGGTTTTCATCATGGCCCCGTTATCGTTGTTTACCGTTGCGCTCGGCCTTCCGGCTCCTTGGGAGGTCGTTGACGTGGCCTGCGATCCCAAATCGGGCCGGATCGATTTCCACCGCGCCTTCGCCCTGGGGACACGATTCTCTTGTCCGCATTGTGGGGCGGAACACCAGCCGGTC
>Ga0056125_1000303_pt1 | contig 9647 bp, 8 predicted proteins | sample WorMetHEROISLAND_5_FD_71112 | JGI IMG/M metagenome (GOLD analysis project Ga0056125, IMG submission 71112) | Marine gutless worms symbiont microbial communities from Max Planck institute for Marine Microbiology, Germany - Olavius sp. 5 HERON ISLAND ... | reverse complement strand
TACTGAAGATAATATATGCTATGAGCTGACTTTATGTATTCCATGGCGGCATTATACCGCCGTCGCGCTCATTCATCCACGGGTAAACCCGTGGTATTCTGTCTTCGACCGCATAAATGGGTGCCATGACCTTCCGGGTGCTTGAGCACCTTGATCAGCTTCAAATAGCCGTGCTTGCTCTGGGAAGGCGCTACACGCACCAGACTCCGTTCCAGCTTATATGCGGCCCGCCGCGCGGTACCGCAACCGGCAAACACGATGGCGACCGCGATAACCAGAACCCATGAGCCGATCAGAAAACGATTAAAACCCTTCATCCAAAAACCGTTCGCCTTTCCGTTGTTTGGGAATAACCATTGATAGATACAATCGTTTCTTTCCGGTATTGTCTGTTATGCCGCCTGTTCGTAAAAATATTGATCACCCGCCGAAAGGTCGGCGACGTGATGCGGTTCAAATCCCTGCTCTTCCAGAAAACCGTCCACCGTCGCAGCGTCTTCCCGGTCGGGCGTCTCAAGCCCCTGGAACAGCAACGTCGCCGAACACATCAAGACCCTCGCCGTCAATACCGATGCCAATCCTGTCGGCGGTCAGATCATGGCCCATATTCTCCAGAAAGTTGTCCACCCCTTTCAGAAGGTTCACGGAGCTGCTGGTGATCGCCCAGTCGTCGCCCCCGTCAATGGCAAAGTAGGGCGGCAATCCTTTGCCGCCAAACAAGGCGTCAGCGCGTGCAGGTTGCACACCCCGCCTGTCGGCATAGGGATGCCGACCTACGAAAAAGCAGGGCGGTAACCCTTTGCCGCCGGACAAAGCGTCAGCGCGTGCAGGTTGCACACCCCGCCTGTCGGCATGGGAATGCCGATCTACATAAAAGCCTGTCGGCATGGGAATGCCGACCTACGAAAAAGTAGGGCGGCAATCCTTTGCCGCCGATGAGGGTGGTTAAAGGTCTGGGAATCCATTTTTCGTATTTCACGCTGCGCCACAGCCGTTCCATAAAGATAGTATCAATAGCCCGGCCCTTCCCGTTCATACTGATTTTTATACTTTTGTGTTTTAGAATGTTGGCGAACTCGTGGCCTGTGTATGGTGAACCCTGATCCGTGTTACAGATATCGGGCGTCCCATGACATCTCAGCGCCCTTTCCAATGAGGATATACAAAACTCATTGTCCATCGTGACGGAAAGCTCCCGGAAGAGAACATACCCTATTGCCGGCAGCTATCAAAAAAACCGCTGCATAAGGTGCTGTAATCAGGCGCGTACGCCTTCAGATATCCAGACGGATATTCACGGGTCGTCCGGCAGTTGGGCCTCACGGCGACAATCTTTGACATCCGCCGGGCAACGCTTACTGTTGAAAAATAAGCAGCAACAATTTGGTTTCAGGAGCATCCATGGTCAAGACAAATCCCGATTTAAACATATGCGCCCAAGAAATAAAAGATGTGGCCGGGTATCGCGAGCAGGTCCCTCGTGTGGCCGATTTGATCATTAGCCATTGCGATATCGGCGAATGCTTTACCCACATCGACAACGAGCCGATTCCGTCCAAATCATCGGTCATCGATATATTGAAACAGTTTCGGCGGGTTCTCTTTCCCGGCTATTTTGACAACCAGCGGCTTGATCCGGTCAATTTCCGCTACACCATCGGGCAGATCGCCGCTACGCTGTTTGATGCGTTGAGCGTACAGATCTCCCATGCGATTCGACACGACTGCTCCCGCTACCAAAAAGTGTGCGAATCCTGCGAACAGACCGGTCACCAGGTGGCGCTGGAGGTGTTGGAGGAGATCCCCCGGCTGCGTCACAAAATGGCCGCCGATGTTCAAGCCTCCTTTGATAATGACCCGGCGGCCAAAAGTGTGGACGAAGTGATTTTCAGTTATCCGGGTATATTCGCAATCATGGTTTACCGCATCGCCCACGAGCTCTTTATCCGCAATATCCCGCTTTTGCCCCGCACCATGACCGAATATGCCCACAGCGTCACCGGCATCGATATTCATCCGGGGGCCAAGATCGGTGAACGCTTTGTCATTGACCACGGCACCGGCGTGGTGATCGGAGAGACCACCATCATCGGCAACCGCGTGCGCATCTATCAGGGAGTCACCCTGGGCGCGTTGTCGCTGCCGCCGGACGCGGTGGAGGATCTGCGTACCCAAAAACGGCACCCCACTATTGAAGATGATGTGATCATCTACTCCGGCACCACGATTTTAGGGGGCGAAACCGTTATCGGTGCACGATCGGTGATTGGCGGCAACGTCTGGCTGACCCGATCGGTGGAACCGGACACCACCGTTTTCATTGAGGCGCCCAAACTGATTTATAAAACACTGCAAGAGAAAGCTATGTAAAACCCTGTCGGTTTTTTCAATTCATCCAAACGGCTGTTTTAGGCGTAATTAAAGCTGAAACGGCCTTTTAAAATTCTAAGGAGAAATCATTGCATATCCATCAAGACATCGTCGCCGCCATTGGCCGGACACCGTTGGTCCGGATTGTAACTGAAGATGTTCCCGCCGACGTCACCCTGCTTGGGAAAATGGAATTTTTCAATCCTCTGGGAAGCGTTAAAGACCGCATCGGCGCGGCCATGATCGAGGCCGGTGAAAAGGCGGGAGAGGTCACGCCGGAAACGGTGATTATCGAGCCCACCAGCGGCAATACCGGCATCGCCCTGGCCTTTGTCTGCGCGGCCAAAGGCTATCGCTTGATCCTCACCATGCCCGACACCATGAGTATTGAGCGACGCAAACTTTTTACCCATTTGGGGGCCGAACTGGTATTGACCCCGGGCGCCAAGGGAATGAAAGGGGCCATCGCCAAGGCTGAAGAGATGATCGCCGCAACCCCCGACGCATTTATGCCCAATCAATTCGCCAACCCGGCCAACCCGGAAATCCACCGTAAGACCACCGCCGAGGAGGTTTGGGCGGCGACCGAGGGTGGTGTCGATATTTTTGTATCCGGTGTCGGCACCGGCGGTACCATCACCGGGGTGGCGTCGGTGATCAAAAACCGAAAACCCGGTTTTACGGCTGTTGCCGTGGAACCGGCCGCCTCACCGGTCCTCTCCGGCGGAGATCCGGGCCCCCATAAAATCCAAGGAATCGGCGCCGGGTTTGTCCCGGAGGTTTTAGACACCGCCCTTGTTGATGAGGTGGTTCAGGTTGAAAACAACGACGCCTTTGAAACCGCCCGACGGTTAGCGAGACAGCAGGGGATCTTATGCGGCATCTCATCCGGCGCAGCGGTGAAGGCCGCAATTGCCATTGCAAAACGGCCCGAATCGGCCGGGAAGACCATCGTAACCGTTCTACCCAGCACGGGCGAGCGCTATTTGAGCACCCCCCTTTTTGAGACGGCTGAGGCGCAACCTGTGGAACCATTTTCACCCATTACTGACCCCCTGTCTTGATGCAAAAAGGATGTATCATGATCAAAAAAAGCATCTTACTTTTATTTCTGACGTTATTGATACAGGCGGCCACGGCATTCCCGTTATCGGCCCAAAAGCAGCCGCCGCCGGCCACGGTTCGCGTAACCCGGGTGACCGAAGCGGTTCGGGCCGAAAACAGCGGTTTGGTGGGTGTCCTCTATTACGATCGCATCAGTCATCTTTCGGCTGAGGTCTCGGGCCAGGTCCGGAAGGCCCATTTCAGCACCGGCGATAAAGTGGAAAAAAGGGCGCGACTGGTACGCATCAGGACCGATTTTTTTGATCAGGATATCGTCGTTGCAAAGGCGCGCATCGACACTATCTCCGTCAAGATTGAAAACGCGGCCAAGGATATGGCCCGCTATCAATCGCTTTTGAAAAAAGAGGCGGTCAGCCAGTCGGCGTATGATACCCTCTATTTTAACCACCAGGCGCTGATCAAGGAACGGGAGGCCGTCCGGGCGGGATTGGCCAAGATCAAGCTGATGCGCGCCAAATGCACCATTCGCGCCCCGTTTAACGGCATCATTTTGGAAAAAACAACGGAAAAGGGTGACTGGGTCACCCCGGGCCGTACCTTGTACCGCATTGGGTCCACGGCCGACCTTTTTGTGAAAGTGTCGGTATCGGAAAATCTGGCGCTTTACAGCCTGCCGGGCACGCCGGTGGAGGTCCTGCTGACCGCCACCGGCCAAAAGGTCGGCGGAAAGATTATCGGGTTGCTGCCGGTGGCCGACGCCCAGACGAAGAATGTCACCGTCAAGGTGCGGTTGGAGGAATCCGCATCGACCCAGCCGGTGGCGGAAAATATGTCCGCGACGGTCTTTTTGCCCACCACCGCCGAAAAAACGTTGAAAATGATCCCCCGGGATGCGTTAGTCAACTTTCAAGGCAAAAATTTTGTCTACACCATCAAGGACGATAAGGCGGCCATGCTGCCCGTAACCATTGTGGCCTATTTTAAGGATCAGGTGGGTGTCACCGACCCGCATATTGCCGTCGGTATGCCCGTGGTGGTGGATGGCAACGAACGGCTGCGTCCCGATCAGCCGGTGATGATTGATGGAGAGGGCCAATAACGTGGATCTGATCCGTTACGCCATTCAAAAACCGATTACCGCTGCCGTTACGGTTATTATGGTGGTGATGTTCGGGATGATCGGCTTGACCAGTTTGCCGCTGCAGCTCACCCCCGATGTGGAAGAGCCCAAAATCACTGTCCGCACCGTCTGGGCCGGCGCCACCCCTTATGAAATCGAGCAGGAGGTTATTGAAAAACAGGAAGAGGCGCTCAAGGGGGTTCAAAATCTGATTAAACTGGAGAGCGTCAGCTATAACAGCCTGGGGGAAATCACCCTGACCTTTAAGGTGGGCACCGATCTCAACGTCGCTTTGCTGAGGGTCTCCAATAAACTCAACGAGGTCTCCGATTACCCGGCCAACGCCGAAAGACCCGCCATTGACGCCGCCGGCGCCCAGTCCAGCCCCATCATCTGGACCATGCTGAAAATGAAAAGCGGCGACCCGGTGGAAATCCTCAAATTTGAAACCTTTTTTGAAAACGAGGTTCGCCAGCATCTGGAACGAGTGGAAGGGGTCGGCTCGCTGTTTGTGGCCGGTGGAACGGCCAATGAACTGCATGTGGTGCTGGATACCGCCAAAATGGCGCGCCACAACATCACCATCGATACGGTGATCGCCAAAATCCAAGGGGCCAACCAGAACCTGTCGGCCGGAATTCTCAATATGGGCAAGAAGGAATACCGGCTGCGCACCATCAGCCAGTTTCAAACCGCCCGGTCGCCGCTGGATGTGGTGATCTACGACAACGGCGTCACCCGTATACGGCTAAGGGATATCGCCGAGACGAAAATCGGTCACGAAAAGCAGACCACCTCGGTGATGCACAACAAGCAGGAAGGCATTGTGGTGGGTGTCCGCAAAGAGCCGGGCGCCAATGTCATTGAGTTGACCCATCGCCTCAAAGCGGTGGTCAACGACTTGAACGACGGTATTTTGGCCGAACAAAACATCTTTATCGACTGGCTTTATGACCAGGAACCTTACATTAACCGCGCCATTGATATTGTTCAGCGCAATGTCTTTTTGGGCGGTTTTTTGGCCATCGTGGTACTACTCGTCTTTTTACGCTCCATCACCGCCACCATTACCACGGCCGTGGCCATTCCCATATCGGCCGTCGGCACCTTTATCTTTTTGTGGGTGACGGGTCGCAATATCAATGTCGTCAGCCTGGCGGGCATCTCCTTTGCCGTGGGGATGCTGGTGGATAACGCCATCGTGGTGTTGGAAAATATCGATCGCCACCGCAAAATGGGCAAAAAGGCCTTTACCGCCGCCTATGACGGCGCCCGGGAGGTGCTCGGCGCGGTCTTTGCCTCCACGGTCACCACGGTGGCCGTGTTTGTGCCGGTGATATTTATCGAAGAAGAGGCGGGGCAGCTTTTCCGGGACATCGCCATCGCCATCACCTTTTCGATTCTGCTCAGCCTCTTTGTTTCGGTGGCGGTGATTCCAACCCTCTTACATCAATTTTACCGACGCATCAAACGGCCCGACCCCAGCAAACCGCCCAGCCTGATTGTGCGTGTGGGGCAAACCTTGTCCAGCGGAATCCTCTATTTTTCTAATCTGACATTGAAAAATGTTGCCACGCGCCTCGCGGCGGTGGTGCTTTTTACCGCGCTTTCCGTGGGATTGGTGCTGCTGCTGATTCCCAAGGCTGAGTATCTGCCCCAGGGCAACCGCAATCTGATTTTGGGCATTTTGGTGCCGCCGCCGGGATTGTCGGTGGACAAACGCAAGGCCAACGGCAATTTTATTTACGAACAGGCGGCCCCATATATGGGTGAGGGGGAAAAAGAGGGAGGGCTTCCCGGCATCAAGAACCTATTTTATGTGGCCACCCCCAACTTTAACATTTTCGGCGCCTTAAGCCACTTTGAGACGCGGGCGCGTGAGTTGATCCCGCTCTTTACCCGCATGATCAACGCGATTCCCGACATGTTCGGCATCAGCATCCAGGCAGGAATTTTCCAAAGCGATATCGGCGGCGGACGCACCGTGGATGTGAACCTTTCCGGAGAAAGTCTCACCGCAATGATTGGTGTGGCGCGGCAACTCTTTGGGGGAATCATGGGGGCGATTCCCGGCAGCCAGGTACGGCCGATACCGTCTTTGGAAATCAGCTATCCGGAGGTGAGCATGGTGCCCGATAAAACCAAGTTGGCCGCCAATGGGCTCACCGAGGGTGATTTGGGTATCTATCTCGATATTTTAATGGACGGCCGCAAAATCGATGAGTACCGGCCCGAGGGCCAAAAACAGATTGATCTGATTTTAAAGGGGCGCGACAGCACCTTTAACACCCCCGAAGAGCTTTTAAACGGCTTGATTGTCAACCGCTCAGGCAGCCTGATCCGCGTCGCCGATGTGGCCAGGGCCGAATACGGGCAGGGGATGACCCAGATCAACCATCTGGAGCGCAAACGGACCATTAAACTCCAGGTGACTCCCCCGGACAAAATGCCCCTGGAAGCAGCCATTGAAACCATCGAAGACAAGTTGATCGCCCCCATGCAGGAGAGCGGGCAACTGAGCCAGGTTCAGGTTAGCGTGGGCGGCAACGCCGATAAGCTTGATCAGACCCGCCAAGCGCTGCAGTGGAATTTTATCCTGGCCGTGGTGATCACCTATCTTCTCATGGCCGCGCTGTTCGAAAATTTCTTCTATCCGCTGATCATTCTCTTTACCGTGCCGCTGGCCGCGGCCGGCGGATTTCTAGGGCTCTTTTTGGTCAACCGGCTGGTGGCGCCCCAGGCCTTTGATGTACTGGCCATGCTGGGTTTTATCATCCTGGTGGGAACGGTGGTCAATAACGCCATCCTGGTGGTGCATCAAGCCCTAAACAACATCCGCATTGACGGGATGGAAGGGGTTGCGGCCATCACGGAGTCGGTGCGAATCCGCATCCGGCCGATTTTTATGAGCGCCACCACCAGTATTTTCGCCCTCTTTCCGCTGGTGGTCTCCACCGGATCGGGCAGTGAACTCTATCGCGGGCTGGGCAGCATTTTATTGGGCGGATTGGCCATGTCAACCATTTTTACCCTTTTTGTAATTCCGGCCCTGTTGGCCTTTTTTATCGGATGGGAAAAACCTGATGAAGCGAAAAATGAAGTCACGTAGCAGCGACCCTACCCCGATTTGCCGATCCGGCGCGTCACCGCGCCGCTTGCCCGCTCTTTTTTACGGCCTGCTGATCAGTTGGTTTTGTTGGGCCGCGCCTGTGATGGGGCAGAGCCTTTCCGAATTGCACCACCAGGCGGTGCAAAACCGGGCCTTGATCCAGAAATACCGCCTGGCCCTGGAAAGCGCCCGGCGGGAAGAGGCGTATCAAAAAGGGAAATTCTGGCCGTCGGTGGATATCGGCTACCGCGCCAATTCCCTCGATGAAGCGACCCGCTTCGAAACCAGGGAGAACAGCCGCTTGGGCGGGTCCATCAGCTATAACCTTTTTAACGGTTTTCGGGATCGCCACGACCTAGCCGCGGCTCAATTTGACGCCGCAGCCCAGGCGTATCTTCTGGAAAGCGTGGCCCAGGATCTCCAGCGGGATATCGCTTTAACCTATCTTGATCTTTACGAAAAAAAGGCCTTCTTGCAGATTACTGAGGATCAGCTGGCCCTTCTCGAACAACGTCTGGCAGACACCCAAAGCCGTTTTGAGGTAGGGCTGATCCCTAAAAACGAGGTGCTGCGCATCACCGTTGAAAAAAACGAGGCGTTGCAAGAGCAGCGCCGAGCCAGGGCCGATGTGGAAAAGAGCGCCAACCAACTGGCCTTCACCACGGGTACGGCCATAGACCCGGCCCGGTTGACCTTTACCGAGTTTGGCGTACTGCCCCAAAAGGAATCCCTGGAGGCCCTGAAAAAGACCATGCTGGACCGGCGCAGTGAAATCAACACCCGGAAAAAGCGAGTCGCGCTCCTGGAAGAAACGGCCCGAAGCGAGCGCTATACCCTGTGGCCCACGGCGGATATCTCCGCAGGGTACAATCGTTTTGGCGACGACTTTTTCCTGGAAAAAGATGACGAATATGAAGATGAAACCCGCATTCAGCTCAATTTGAACATGAATCTGTTTGACGGCTTTCAAAAGTACGAACGCATCAAACAGGCCAAGCTGGATGTTGAGCAGGCAAGGCTTGATTTAGCGGAACTTGAAAACCGACTGACCACCGACCTTCAAAACCGCCTGCTCGATTTAAACGTGGCCCATGAAAATTTGACCGTTGCGCAATCGGCCATCTCCGAAGCCGAGGAAAATGTGCGTATTACCGAAGAGGCCTTTAATGCCGGGGTGGAAACGGCCACCAACATGCTGGACGCCATTTTGAACCTCTCCACCGCCCGGTTTAACGAGACCACGGCCCGTAACAACGTTTTTCGCAGCCACTTTCTGCTCCAGCGCGCCATCAACGGTTTTCCGGCCCGGCCCATTGATGAATAGAATAGGGGTCTGCTCTTGACTCTTCTCTATGGCCATTTCCATCTTCAATAACCCCTTACACAGTTCCGGTTCGTTCACAAGCCTTTTCTTCATCCGCGCAACTGCTGCTGACCGTGCTGCCTGTGGAGATCTCAGACGCCCGGGCAATTTGACCCAACGTATCGCGCCGCAGCTTTCTGACAAGACAGATCGCTGGGTTCCGGGGTTCATTGAGACACCCGGATAGCGTATCATATTTTTCGCCACATGTTGAAAAAGCAGTCTTCAATCCGGCTGGTTTGGGTTACCAAAAGCATAAACCCGGATTTTGCATGAAATTTTACCAACTGTTGTCAATGTCAAAACACCCAAACGGTGTCTAAGAAATAACAGCAAACATATTGATAGCAAGCTGAAATATCAAATATAAATAATTTTCTGGTAAAATTTCATGCAAAATTCGGGATAAACGATTACCATCAGGAGGGCTGCGGATGCGCCTTAACAGACGCGTACGGTCAAAAAGAGGGTGGCGCGCCCGGAGGGATTCGAACCCCCGGCCTACGGATTCGAAGTCCCCGCCAACCAACATTTACCCACTGTTATTTTTTTGTATAACTATTGACATCATTGAATATACCGACTATTCTTTATGTATAGGGTTTACCGAATATGGGCCT
>Ga0056125_1000285_pt1 | contig 10062 bp, 7 predicted proteins | sample WorMetHEROISLAND_5_FD_71112 | JGI IMG/M metagenome (GOLD analysis project Ga0056125, IMG submission 71112) | Marine gutless worms symbiont microbial communities from Max Planck institute for Marine Microbiology, Germany - Olavius sp. 5 HERON ISLAND ... | reverse complement strand
ACTAGTACACAATCGCTAACAGTCCACTACAGTTTAGAGTGACAGTGTTATTTTATTAGTATTGGATCTTCAAGTGCATGCCACTAGCAAAAGCTAAGAATGCAAATCTTGAAATCTGCGGAATTGCATTGCACACTACTGTTTGTAGAAGTGTAGCTTAGGCACGACGGCGGCTCAGCAGCGGACACATGTCACAAAGATGAACAGTGATTGAGTGGCAGGCACTGGGGGTGGGGGAGGCTAGGTGGTGACGGACATGCGAGAAATCGCGAGAATCGTCACCAGCAACGCCGTGAGAATCGATCTGCTCATTTGGCTACGATCGGAGCCCTAGGTCAACATAGTTGGATTCAAATATTTGTGGCGACTTACTTTCAAGAGTGCGTTCGTTAATGACAGCAGTTAATGCCAATTCATTACAACAGTGCATTAGACATATTTCTGCCACTTTCTACCAGTAAATTTCTGTGGTTGTGCTGAAAAAGTGCCCAATTGCTCAACGAGTTCTGCATAATATTTATTTATCAGTGTGTTAATTAGTTATTCACAAAAATGTTTTTCCTACATGTTAGTCAAAAACTCTGCCTGCTTTATTTTGTTACAGATTATTTGCGATTAATATGATTAAAACATCTGTTAGAACACCTGCAATCGTAGCACAGTCATACCATGGAGCGCTTTCGGCTTTTGCCGGTTTAAACCAGATGTGTGGCAGAAAGAGATGTTGCCCGCCGGAAACCCAACCCCAAAATTCAATACATGTTAACATTACAAAGCCGAATGCAAGATCTCCGCTGTGTACAGTGAGCCGTTTAGTATGTATTCAGATGCAGGCCATTTTGGACATCGGTGTATGCCATTACAGAAATGGACAGTGGACAATGGAGTACTGCAGTGGTTCATGGACTGTTGTAGCTAAGCAGACATTTCACACTTCATTAACGCTACGTGTTGAGGCTGACACTTTGTGACACAATAAGCTCAGCCACTGCTGTGTAGGCGATCACATTCCCTGCAGGTAAGCGATCAGCGAGAACACTGCTGTAGGATGTCTATGTTAATGCTATTCGTTGTTATCGCAGCGTCTTGACGTGTGAATAATGTCGTTAATATGTTAATACAGGCACTGTTACAATACCAAAATGGGGTACAGAGCCGGGTGTCAATTACAATTTTCCATCAACTACTCGCAAATTGTCAAATCGGTGGTTAACTGACAAGTTTAGGCCTATGAGTGGGTGGAATGGCAAAATCACATTGCAGTCGGTTTCCTTCATGCGTTAATTGCGTGTCTGTTTCAGAACACACCCACTCCCATTCACGAAATCCAATCACGCGTGAAGAGCGACTGACGAAGAAATTACATCAAGGCAGGCCAACAGTAAGTAAGCTCTGTGATATTAAGACAGGTGGTCATGACAACCTCACGCTCGCATTCTCTTTCAGTCGTTTTTTGACGGTGCATTTTCAAGTTAAACGATACATCCCACAGCAAAAGTGTATGAATAGGCAAACAGAAAATCGCATGCGAGGAACACGCTGGTATAAATTTTGGCCAGTACAACGACTTGAGAACCACAAGGAACAGCGTAACAGAAAGACAGACAGACGGGCGAGAGGATGATGCCAAAAGCTGATCACACTGTGTAGCGGTACGATCGGCTACTTAACTGCTGTTGTAGAACACTTACAGCCAAAGCTACCGGTATTTTAAATGCATGTGAAAAGAAACATTTACCCATTTATCATCACGCCATAAGGACGCAGCTTGTCGTACCCATCGACATGCCATGTGTCATTTGGTCCTCGACTTACGTACGTTCTTCGTGACAAACGATGTTGACGCCTGTTCTGCACACCAACAGGATCAGCCTGAAGCAGTAAGCAGCGCACTGTTTCACGCGTAGTACGCAAATGGTACTTCCGAAGCAGTACACGCCACATTGACCGGTAACCACCATGTCGATCTGAAAAATAAACACATCTTACTTACAATACAGTAACTGAAGTGTCCGCAACAATGACTACAAGCAGCATTTCTACTAAACTGAACTGCACAACTCCACACCAAAAAACTCAGTATGCCCACGCAAGCTCTGTAATAATAAAGCAAAGCCTAACACCGACCCTGACAGTGAATGATGACAAATCTGACTCCGAAACGTATCATTATGATTATCATTATCAACGATGTATGCTGCATAAATGACTATCATGTATGCTATTATTGGCTAGTTGTCTCTCCAATGGACTGCATAGCAGCATTTGAATGTATTATCACATGTCGTGTTCAGTCTCCAATATCCGACGTCCAATCTCCGGCATCTATGGACAAGTCTGTGATGTCATTTATGGACTGATCTTCACCACATTTGGAACGTTGCTTCAATGTACCATAAGCTAGGAGGCTAATTTTCTTCAGCAGTCCGATTGAACGTGGTATAATTGCATTTGGGACCATTGCCGGATTGACATAGGCATACAAGTGTTACATAATGTTGTTACTGCTGAATACAGTTAAATGAAACGTAAAAAATTTCATCTTAACTCTAGGCCTAATGTCACTATTGACAATTCAACGATCGATGCAGCAGCATGATCTGTGGCAGTCATTGCAGACTGCAGATTGCGGAGTCACGGACTGGCTCTCGCGTCACGGTAGCGTGTCATATCGTTGCAGAACGATCCGAGTGATTTCGACTCTTACAGTCTCTCAGTCTGATTGTGCACAAACATGTAAGGTCTCCGCATTTCGTTTCTCGCACTGTGTTATCTGACTAAATGATAATTACGACAGCAAAAGTGTATGAAGGGACAAACAGAAACACGCCTGCTAGGAACACGCTGGTAAACCTTTAGCGCCATACACCAACCACGAAAGCCACAGTATCCAGCGTCACAGACAGACAGACGGACGACAGGATGATGCCAATAGCAGATAACACTGTGCATCAGTGCGATCTGCTAAAAATGCAGTAACGTTAATTTGCTGAGTAACATTACGTTGACATATTATCAAGTTACTGACATCACAATAAACACCTGCATACCTACAGTTTGTTGTAGCCTAAAGGTAGGTAGGCATACTTACTACAGAGTCACTGGACAGACACAGTGTTCGATCAAACATATATTTTGTTGAAACAACACTGACGATGATAGGCTAGTTATTGGCCAATAACAAATAATCCTCACAGTGCACGTAGCACAGAAAAGCAGTTGTAAAGTTCCTTACTTGGTCCATTAAGCTCCATCTGAATTGCATTCCACACGGACAGCAGAGGTGCAGGTTGAAGACGACGACGTAAGCCCAAATCTGCAAGTCGTCGGAAGAAAGTCCTAACAATACCATGTATCATTCCGTTATTTGATCAATTATCTAATGAGAACTTCGAAATCAATCAACAGAAATCAATCAATCACCACAAAGTAAGTGCGTAAGAAAGTAAGAATAATTCAATCTATAATTTACAACGAGTCACCAACACAAAGCACTGTGGTCAATACGCTTATGAGCTACGGGTAATACACCACCCACCCGTAATTGGGCAAGGCCATTATTTTTCGGGCCAACACTACACTGTGGGCGCAGAAGCCATAAGGAAAAAATGAAAAAAAACTTCTTAATTGATAAAAGTAAAAAAAATGAAATTCATTCCAACTAGCGATATACAGTGCCCTAAATTTGGATTTTTAAACAAGAAATACCGGGTGGGGTGTGTGGGGCACAGTAATATTGAAAGTTCGACATGCAGTTGTTCGCATCAGCCCATTCGTAGATGTGCATCAGCTCAGACTAGCGTGTGTCATCGACACTTCAGGACACTGTCGCAGTCATACATTGGCTGCAGGTCGGCAGATGTCACAATGAATGACGCCGGACCCAAACCAGAGTTCTGTATGATGCTGGCCAGAATAGTTGTGAGTTGACAGAAGTGTCTGCCGTATCTCGTAAGGTACAATGCATCCGAATGCTGTAGAGATCTTGTATTCAGTTGTAGACCGCATCCAGAAGGTTCATCTTAGACAGCTTGTCCAACAACTCGCTGTGTTGGAACGTGTCAAACGCCTTACAGAAATGTATAGTAGTGCCGTGTGAATACTGGTTTTCCATTTCGAATCGAATAGAATCGAAAACTGTGCGTATTATGTTTAATTTCTAATCGAATCGAATATTTTTTGCCGTTCTAAACCAACAATTTGTAGTAATTTTCGGCGACTACAGTCGCCCTGAACGGCGACAATTTTGGCAAATGTAGTCAGCCGAAAAGGTGACTTACTATATTCGCCATTTTACTGACTGTATTTGCTGAAAACGACGTCTATAGGCGCCAGAGACGGCGACAATTTGTTGTGTTTTTGGCGACCGTAGTCGCCGTTGTAGTTGTGAAAATCATTTTATGGACGATGTTTAGCCGGAATTTGTTTCGAATTGAGTCTGAAATTTAACTAACTATCGAAAGTTCCCCATATTTTCAAATACTCGTACAGCACTACTTTCAGCGATGTCACTCATTGGTACGGATGTGTGACAAGACTGTACGTATCAGTGAGATGAGTACTGCAGTCGTTGAGACGGACGGACGGAAGGCATATAACTGATACCGAAAGTCCAGTCCAGCCGGTGTGTCTTGAAGCTGTGATGGCTGACTGACTTCAGGAATGGGCATGATAACAGCAGCCTTCCATTGTTGCGGCAAAAATTCGCCAGCAATGAATAATGTGAACAGGTTTGCAGATTTGTAATGCTGCAGAATTATGGCTGAAGATAACTGTTAGTTATTACCTGATGTAGTAAACAGTCATAATTATTGCACTATTGTCAAAGTAAATAACCAAATACAATTACCTCCGACTCAATGTAACTCCAAAGTAAACAGTCAAGAGACGAAGAATGAGTGCATATTGAAATCCATTCCAGAAACAGTCAGATACAAAATCAATAACTGCCCTGTATGACAAATCAACAGCAGTCCGTTTAAGCATGTAGAACAAAATATACCACGTCAATCGAACCAAAAATCGTGCACAGGTAATGTTTTTTTCATATTCGTAAACAGTCCACATTAATGTGGAGCGCACGCCGCACACAACAGTAATCACAGTAAACAAATGTGACACACATAGTACAGTCAATAAAAAGTGCATAACAGCACTCTGAGTACATATGCCCCAATTACAACATAACTACCTGAAATCACCCTACACTGCAATGATCAGATAGACAAGAGTAATTGCCACTGACATTAAATTTTCCGACCTATATTTCTCTAGTGGCATGTGATGTTTAGATGTCTATATCATACAAAATAGACTGGCATAACAAAGAGGTTACCTTTTGAAACCAAACCGGCAATGAGGACGCCTAAAACCGCAAATTTTGGTTCAGTTCAGTGTTGAAAAAAACACGGTTTTGGTTACTGTAACAACACTAAACAGCAAGACGAGTGTCAATTGTATAAAAGTGTCACTTGACTAAGCACGGAATTAACTTTCAATGGTGCAATTTGCCCACTGCATAACTGCTAAAATATACTTACTGAGAATCCATCAACTAACTCTTGTTTGTTGCTGCTGAAGATAAAGCAAACAGCACCTACAACAGTACGAAAACGAATATACAACAGCACTACAACCAAAATTGTGATTGAACAGATAAGAGGTTAAGAACATTACATAGTATTGTTCATTATATGTCTCACACACTCACGCTATTGAAAAACTTATGGTGTGGTAAAATTTTGTAATAACTGATTTTTTGAATTATGTTCAGTCGGCTTAGTATTAGTACCGGCGCTGCTAGACGTCAACTGCATTACAGCACTCACCTTATTCAGTAACTGAATAGGGCTGCTCGTGCTAAAATGTGTGATCCCCGGTACTAATACTAAGCTGTTAACTCTTGTTGCTGTAATCTATTGCAGTGTTTTGTCTCAGTGGATGTATCCACATATGTAGCCGTCAACTGTGACCTCATTAGCATATACTGTTGCGCGCAATAATTGAAGAAGCAATGCTCAAAATATGGCTTTTTGTGTTCTATATACCGTAGGTCGGCTTATCACACACCCTTTTGAAATAAAATTTCAATCTCATACAATATGCATCAACAGTTGTTATACAGTCTCAAGAAAGCACCAACTTTCAAACAGTACAGCTCAAAATTATAAGGATCGATTGCGATCACACTGGACAGAAATGTCCAAATTAATCCGCAATGGAGAGCATGTGCTTATATTGTGGTGTGTAGGTTTGCAGTTGCACTTTTATCAGCTTTGTCTTTCTAACATGACCGTAAAATAATGCGAATGTCGTAAGTTAGACATCCTGTTAACATGGCGTCCTTAACTGAAGAACATTTATGAAGTCTGTATAAATATAAAGGTCAAAATGCACCGCAGTAAACAGAGTTTCCGGATAACGGTTAAATGAAGAGCATAAGCAGGGTATGGTTGAAGATGATAATGTTCGGAACAGTTGACTCGTACTTTTCATCAATTCCGGTGATGCAATTTAGGATGCATGTTAAGTAGTAAGTTTCTGTAGCGTATGCAGCTGTGACACAGCCACTCTACCACGAAATAAGATGCTATGTGGAGGGAGGATAAGTAAAGGTGTATCAGAAGTACACCGGTAATTAATTTTTGGTTGTCCTATCTGAAAGATGAAAAGTTGATAAAAAATGCATGTGTATGAAGAAAATGACAGATGCAAACCCTATGAAACATCACAATAAGGCGCAGCAGATGGTGTCTTTGAAACATTTCCGACGAATGTCGTCGAAATTGACCCTGAAAATTTCAAGCTACACTGTTTCACAGTTGATGCATTTTTCGGCCACAGTGCAAATGTGCATGCCGTATGTACAGTGAATTGGATAATGCATTTCAAGAGATACAGCCACTTGAAACTTTCAACATGACTGATGGCTGGGCTGCCACTTTGGATGTGATCCAACCGAAAATGGTCCCATTCAATCTGCTTTCCCCACAAGACCCAACCGAGAATGAAACATGCGTTGGATCTGATGGTGCTCTAGTGAGTTGTATCCGTTCGCATTATACAACATGTGTGCATGGGCCCTGAGGTCGGTTGCGGGTAGCTTGATAATACAAATGTATACTTCTTACACTGATCTCGTACAATACACTTCTGCTGTGTTAGGAAAGTAACTGCGCTCAAAATATGTGGATAGTTCAAGCTGTCACAAGTGAACTAGAAGTCCTCTCTGCGACTGCAGCTCTTCACTGAAAACGATAACAGATGGCCGAATAATGTGCCACGTCAGTAGATGTTGAGAAATTGGCAGAATGACAACGGCAATGTCTGTGTTGGAACAGTAACTCCACTTCTTTCTCGGTTAGTAGTATGCAGCTTATTAGTTTGTGACACTTCAAAGCAGTCGGCCAGACTGTGCTGAAACAAACCAAGCTACATCACATTAGTCACACCATTTTATACAATACATTTTGTACAACGCACTGTACCGGCCTCAATTGCAGTAAATGAAAAAAAGCTAGTATAAAAATAATACTTAGCACAAAAAGTACGTTTTCAGCTGACGCCTAAACATGTCAACACTCAGTGCTGGGTCACGAAGTCTGTCAGGTAGCGAATTCCAAGCTAACCGGGGTATACGCTTATTCCAGCACCGGCCATATAGCTGTGCTGTAAAAGCATAGCAGGTCATCTCTGCCGACGCCTGATCACTTCAGCTGCTTCAGGAAATAGAGGTGCGACGCAGCCTTGGATGTGATGACTTCGACATGCTGTGTCCACTTCAGGTCGTTGGCGATGTGCATGCCCAGCAGCTTCGAGGTCGTGACGCGTTCCACTGGCGTGGCACTCAGGGTGACGCACAGTGGCTGGTCCATGAGAATTGAGCCCATCAGTACCTCCTTCGTCTTACGGCCGTTCACAATCATACCTGCCTCAGTTGACTGCTGAACGAGTTCGTCAACGAATGACTGCATGCTGCTGTCTGCTTCCTTGTCCAGTATCTCGGTCATCGTCGTGTCGTCGACGTACTTGTGGGTCAGGCAGCCAGGCCGTAATGTGTCAATGAAGATGATAAATGCTACCAGATGGCATCTTTTAAGGCTAAAATACACCAAAGTTTATTTCAGTTGTGACTTGCCGTTTTGGCTCAGCCCCAGACCCCACAGGGTGGGTTAATAGTCACTAGACCGAAGGGTGGTGCGATAGCTCAGTGCTCGACTTGGGATACGAAGGTCCCGGTTCGGGCCCGTGGGCCGCAGATGGTCGCATAGCAAACGTGGGACAGTTGCTCTTTGGCAGTCTTTGCACCCTGGGCCTGGGCTTACTCAGCCCTCCATCCTTAAATAATCGGTATACGAGTACTGGCTACGGCTGGGAAAGCTTAAGGCAGGTATGTGCGACGCTGCTTGGTGCACGCCATGTACCTGTGTCTCCCGGCGGTGGCTTAGTCTATTTGAGGCACTATAACAAATGTCCACCTTTGCCTTTTTTACTACTCCAGGGGGTCACTAGTCCACAAAGTGACAGGCGCTTACTCAAACCCTAACCATTACCATTACCCTAACCATAGCCCAATCCCTAACCCTGAAGTGGCGTTTAACCTTAAGAATAAAGAAACACTGAACAGCTTTTCATATGTGCATGCCATAAGGCCATTCAGAAATTAGGACTAGTGACCCTTCGGACAAGTGAACCTTGGGACTGGTGAACCGTCACCACTGGCTGAGCTTACAGTGATCCCCCAGCTGGATTTCAGCCATTCAGTGGCCTACTTATAAGGGAAGGAGTGAAAAGGATGGGGATGAAAGCGAAAGGAGAGGTGGGCAGGGGTAGAGGAAAGTGTAAAGGAAAGAAAGGTAAAGGAACGGATGGGGAGGAGAGGGGAAGGAAAATTGAGGTGGAGGAAAGGGGAGGGAGGGGAGGTGGTTGGGTAGAATTTGCAACAGGCGGGGCAAATAAAACCTTAGAAAACGGGTTATTACTACTATTGTTATCAGCAGTAATATGTGTCCAGTGCGCATGAGCTTAGGACTAATTCGTGCGTTCATGCTGCCGCAATGTTTTCCAACCCTAACCCTAAACCTAACCTAATTGCCAACCTTGACCCGGCCGCCAGCGGTTATTGGACGCACCAGACGCATTTTACCTACACCCGTTAACGGCCGAAACTTTTCAGACGATCAACTTCCAGTCTTCCGCTGACTGCCGGACGGCAGATGCTGACGGCCGGAAATGTCGGCGATTGGTGTGCAGCTGTTAACAGACACAGGGGATGTAGTAACTATACAGTAACTCATACGGGCAGGCTTAGGCTCCTACTTACACATTTACCAAAACGAACACTTTACTAACCAAACGTGTTAAAAAGCTCTACACGGGATAACTTAAAGCGACATTACCAAATCAAAACAAAACAGCGCAGCGCCATGCGAGCGATGCCACTTCCGGCAGTCCGCACTAGTCACTCCCCACTTCATGAATATTAATGAGCATTTCCGTTGTGTTGTGGCATTCGGGGGGTGTTGTGAGTTTCGGAGGGTGTTGTGAGTTTCGGGGAGTGTTGTAAGTTTCGGGGAGTGTTGTGAGTTTCGGAGGGTGTTGTGAGTTTCGGGGAGTGTTGTAAGTTTCGGGGAGTGTTGTGAGTTTCGGGGGGTGTTGTGGCATTCGGGGGAAGGGTGGCACTTACGGGCCACCGTAGTTTTTCGGTGACGGCGTAGTGTAGTGTAGTGGTTACTGGTTAGCGACACTGGTCCCGGCAACTGCTTGGATGAGTGTCTGGGTATGTTTGGACCTAGCAATATTAAATGGCGACGGTGGATTTAGTTTCCTAGCAGTTTCAGGCAGGTCTATGACTCAAGTCCATCAACTTGGTCCAAATGTCGGCAGCCACCTGGCGCTGTTCTGCATTCATCGCGTGAACCGGGTGAACTCACGCAATGACTATTACAATGGTTATTACTGAATTGACTTGACATATAGCAAATGTTCCGGTATGGCACATGTTATCTATTTTATTACAATAAATGAGCACACTGTGAGAAAAAGACAGTTAAATATCAGTGT
>Ga0056125_1000279_pt1 | contig 10379 bp, 11 predicted proteins | sample WorMetHEROISLAND_5_FD_71112 | JGI IMG/M metagenome (GOLD analysis project Ga0056125, IMG submission 71112) | Marine gutless worms symbiont microbial communities from Max Planck institute for Marine Microbiology, Germany - Olavius sp. 5 HERON ISLAND ... | reverse complement strand
GCGCGTGAACGGCACTCTGCACTGGCTGCCTGTGCTCAGCACCAACCGGCTTACGGCCTACTTTCCTCATCCCAAACGCGGGGCCGAGGCCCTGGATGCGTTCGGCCTGTTGTCCCAATTTGCGGGCGTACTGGTGCATGACCACTGGTTAGCCTACGAGCGCTATCAATGTCTGTATGCCTTCTGCAATGCCCATCATCGGCGCAAGCTGATTGCCATCGCTGAGAGGTCCCCGAGCCAGCCGTGGGCAACTGATATGATCACGTGCCAAGCCAATGCCGTGGTCGGCGAGGCCCAGGATCTTGAGACGTTTCCCGTCAGCAACGTCGAGCACTTGCGGACCCGCTACGACACCATCCTTAGCAAAGCCGAAGCCGGCAATCCTCCCCGTCCCGGTACCCGCGGGCGGGTTAAACAATCCCCGGCCTGCAACCTATTCGGCGGCTACGCGAGCGCCGCAACGAGATCCTGCGCTTCCTCACCGACCTGCACATGCCCAAGCTCAAGCAGAAAGTCTCTGGCTGCTTCCGCTCCGATACCGGCGCCGGGGACTTTGCCATCCATCCGCTCCTATCTCTCAACTCTCCACAAACAATCCGACAATCTTTTCAACTCGCTCGTCCTGACCTTCCAGGACCGCCCCCCAATGCCCCAATTGGAGTAGCTGAATAGTTACGCCGTTCGAAGCGTTTCCGGAGAAGGGATCCGGCGTACGGCCGAAGCTATTGGTAAAAAACGGGTAACCATTCGGATACCCGATTCATATGAAAAAGCGGAGAGTTACGATCCATCGGATGGGATCACAGGCGGATCAATATGGCATCGATTCTCGTTTTGAACGGCCCCAACCTGAATCTGCTCGGCGCTCGAGAACCGGGGCATTACGGACGGGATACCCTGGAAAGCATCGGTGCCCGGCTGCAACGGCAGGCCACGGCGGCGGGACACCGGATTGAGCTGGTACAGAGCAACGCCGAACATGAGCTGGTAGCTACGGTTCAGGGCGCGGGCCGCGACAAGGTCGCCTTCATCATCATCAACCCGGCGGCCTTCACCCACACTAGCGTTGCCTTGCGCGACGCCTTGCTCGCCGTGGCGATTCCATTCATCGAGGTGCACCTCTCCAACATCCATGCCCGAGAGCCCTTTCGTGCCCATTCCTATTTTTCGGACATCGCCGCTGGTACCATAACCGGCCTGGGCTCCTTGGGCTACGACTTGGCGCTAAATGCAGTCATCCATCGGTTGGAACAGGCGGCTGAACAAAAGTAACGACAGCAACATGGACATTCGCAAACTCAAGAAGCTCATTGAGCTACTGCAGGAGTCCGACGTCGCCGAGATCGAGATCCGCGAAGGCGAAGAATCGATCCGGATCAGTCGTCATGGGACCATCGTTCAATCCCCGACCACCCCCGCGCCGTACCCACTGCACCCACCGCACCCACCACTCCCACCCCAGGCGTTCGGAGCGGTACCTCCGGCGGTCTCCGAGCCGACCGCCGCCGCCCCGGACGATGAGCCGGAAGAGAACTTGGTGCGTTCACCTATGGTCGGCACCCTCTACCGTTCTCCCGCTCCCGGCAGCGAGCCTTTCGTCCGGGAGGGGGGGCAGGTCAAGGTGGGGGACACCCTCTGTATCATCGAGGCGATGAAGATCCTCAACCAGATCGAGAGCGATAAAGAGGGCACGGTCGTCGGAATCCTGGTCGAGAACGGGCAACCGGTCGAGTACAACCAGCCTCTGTTCGTGATCGAATAAGGCCCGCGCCCATGATCGAGAAGATTCTGATCGCTAATCGAGGCGAAATCGCCCTGCGTATCCTCCGTGCTTGCCGGGAGCTCGGGATCGAAACCGTAGCCGTGCATTCGGAGGCCGATCGGGACCTCAAACACGTCCTGCTCGCCGACGAGTCGGTCTGCATCGGTCCGGCCTCATCTCAGGACAGCTATCTGCACATCCCCGCCATCATCAGTGCCGCGGAGGTCACAGACACGGTGGCCATCCACCCGGGATACGGATTCCTGTCGGAGAACGCGGATTTTGCCGAGCGCGTGGAGAACAGCGGTTTCATCTTCATCGGTCCCAAGCCAGAGACCATCCGCCTCATGGGCGACAAGGTCTCCGCCATCGAATCTATGCAAAAGTCCGGCGTCCCCTGTGTGCCCGGGTCCGATGGGCCCCTGGATGACGATAAGAAACAGTCTCTCGATCTGGCACGCGAGATCGGCTATCCGGTCATCATCAAGGCCGCCGGTGGGGGCGGCGGTCGCGGCATGCGGGTCGTGCACTCCGAGGCCACCCTTTTGAACGCCATCTCCCTGACCCGGGCGGAAGCCGCCACGGCCTTCGGTAACGATATAGTCTATATGGAGAAATACCTCGAAAACCCGCGCCATATCGAGTTTCAGCTCCTCGCCGACCAAGAGGACAACGCCATCCACCTCGGAGAACGGGACTGCTCCATGCAACGGCGGCACCAAAAAGTGGTGGAAGAGGCCCCCGGACCGGGGATTACCGAAGCGCAACGCAGCGAAATCGGAGAACGCTGTGTCGAGGCCTGCCGCCGCATCGGCTACCGTGGGGCAGGGACCTTCGAGTTTCTGTTCGAGAATGGATGCTTCTACTTCATCGAGATGAACACCCGCGTACAGGTCGAGCATCCGGTGACCGAAATGGTCACGGGAATCGATATCGTGAAAGAACAGATCCTCATCGCCGCCGGCAAGAAGCTGCGTTACAAGCAGGAAGATATCGTTCTGCACGGACACGCCATCGAGTGTCGTATCAACGCCGAGCACGCCAAGACCTTCATCCCCAGCCCCGGCCGGATCCGGGAATTCCATGCCCCCGGCGGTCCCGGCATCCGGATGGAGACCCATATCTACCGGGGCTACCGGGTGCCTCCTTACTACGACTCCATGATCGGTAAGCTCATCGCCCATGGAGAAAACCGCTCCGCCGCCATCGCGCGTATGAACAATGCCCTGCGCGAGACAGTCATCGACGGTATCGACACCAACCTCGGCCTACAAAGGCAAATCCTGCGGGATGCCGCCTTTCGGACCGGCGGTGCCGACATCCACTACCTGGAGAAAAAGCTCGAGCTATGAGGGACCCCTTTATCGAGCACATCGGTGCTCGATAACCGGAGTTCCATAAAGGGGGCCGAGACGAAATCGGACTGCAACTTCACGAGCGGAAAAGCTCCGGGGAGGAGATTCGGTTCATGGAGCTAGGTGCGTGAGCATTCCCTATCCGTCCTGTCGAGATCGAGAAGCGGTCGAGTTGACCGCTCAGGTGACACCGGCAAAGACCGGCTCCGTACGAGGCCTCGGTGACACGGCACAGCAACGGCCGGATGGGTTCCGGGCGGTTGCAAAGACCAAAGGCCATAATTTAGAATCCCTAGCCTGATTGACCGAGTGATTTACTCGGATATGGTCCAGGCTCGAAATCCGGGCATTTCAGCGTGGATCTCGGCCCGGTATCGGCAAAACACCCCCAGCACTTCAGGAGACTAGCTATCATGGCCCATCAGCTACCCGCACTTCCTTACCCCAAGAACGCCTTGGAGCCCGTCATTTCCCAGGAGACCATCGAGTATCACTATGGCAAGCACCATCAGACCTATGTGACCAACCTCAACAACCTAGTATCCGGTACCAAGTTCGAAGATAAGAGTCTGGAAGAAATCGTCATGAAGGCCTCCGGCGGCCTATTCAACAACGCCGCTCAGGTCTGGAACCACACCTTCTACTGGAATTGCCTGAGCCCCACGGGGGGTGGTGAGCCTACCGGTGCCCTGGCCGCGGCTATCAATACCAAATTCGGCTCCCTGGACGAGTTCAAGAATCAGTTCTCCCAGTCCGCCGCCACCAATTTCGGCTCCGGCTGGACTTGGCTGGTCGAGAATACGGACGGCACCGTGGAGATCGTCAACACCTCCAACGCCGCGACCCCCATCACCGAAGGTAAGACCCCCCTGTTGACAGTCGATGTCTGGGAGCATGCCTACTACGTCGACTACCGCAACGCCCGACCCAAGTACCTGGAAGAGATTTGGAAGATCATCAACTGGGACTTCGTGACAGCCAACTACACCGGCTGAGATCGGCGATCCGCCGGGAAAACAAAAGGGCACCTCGAGGGAACCTTGAAAAATTCCATCCCTGGAATTTTCCAGTGGTGTTGTAACTTCGTTGTTTCTGGTGTGTAGGGAGCAACGTTCCCCATTCTCGGAACCGAAGTTGGGGCAACCCTTGCGGTTGCCTATTTCGCGGCCTCATTGAGGTAGGGGCGGTTCATGAATCGCCCCTACTTGCGGTAGCCCATTCTCGGCAGCAACAAGATCAGAGCTCCACCGAATTTTCCCTTACGCGAAGCGAAAACATTTCGCTTCGCTTCATTGATCGAGCACCGGTGTGCTCGATCAATAGGGGCGTCCCTGCTCGGCACGGACACCTCGAATGACCCGAGATGCTTGTTCCTTTGCCAAATCCGGGGCCGGATCATAGCCGGAATGCGGCGACCTCCCCGACCAACTAGTTCCGCTGGTGTACGGCCAAGATTGAAGATCAAGCCCTCGCGGGAGGCGATCGACGCCATCGTCCGCGAGCACGGCGGGGTAATTCTGCTGCTAGGGACGCGCTCGGATGAGAGCAGCAGCCGGATACGGCGCATGGAGAACCGGGCGACCAACAGCCGTGGGCTCAACCCCCACGACGAGATATCCGATGACCTGGTGATGACGCCGATCGTCCATTGGTCGAACGATGAGGCGTTAGGAATATCTATATACGCACAACCCCCGTGGGGGGCACCCATGACTTCATACTGGATCTATACCAGCAGGCAAGTGGCGGTGAATGTCCGGTGGTCCTGGACCTGAACACCCCCTCCTGCAGCGGCAGTCGTTTTGGCTGCTAGACCTGTACCATGGTCAAGGAAGATAAATCCACGCAGGGGTTCATCGAATCGGACGAGACTTGGATGCGCCCCCTGAACGAGTTTCGCGATTGGCTTAAGGCGATCCGCGAGGACAAGAATAAGCGCGACGGGGTCTGGTGCAGCGGAGCCGCCGGAACCCAGCCCCTTCACTTCCGAGGCACGCAAGGAGACACTGCGCCGGCTCCTGGCCCTGAAAAAGCGTGTCGAGCGCCGTTTGATCGAGGATACCGAAACCGCCTACATTCAGCGGCAATGGACCGATGAGTTCGATGTCACCGAGAGTGCGTTGACCATTGCACGCGACTTCGGAAGAGGGGGTGGGACCTTGACCATTACACCGGAAGATCGACCCGACGATCTGGCCTTGATCGAAAAGTTGGCTCCCCGCTGCGAGGCCTAGAGCATCTGGGCCACGGACCTTTACCGGCTGGTCTCCGAGCGGTGTGCGTCCCTGGACAGCTAGAGCAGCCGCCGACAGTTCGATGAGGAGGTTATAAAGGTCGTGAAGAATGCCGTGCGCTAGGCCGATAGGACCGATCCGGGTAGCTATTCAGCTACTCCAATTAGGGCATTTGCTCCCTACACACCGCCAAGGTAAAGTATCTTGTCGTATAGTATGATGTATGGAAAGATAGCAACCTATTTGGCGTAATGATGGCCGGTCTCGAATCCGGAAAGATAGAACTTCACGGCACTGGCAGGGATCGGACCGGACACGATGTTTTGCCTTCGATGAGCGGAACGGATGTAACCCATGGTTGTGTAAGAGTTACAAATGATGCAGTCAAAAAGATAAAAAGAGGCTCTCTTACGTTTGGTGTGGGTAGCCATTACCCATACCAAACGTAAGAGAGCCTAAAAAGATTAGCACCTGTTGGCACTGAAGTGCGGATTGAGACTTAACTGTTTTGACTAGAGAAACAGCAGTGAAAAAGAAGGATTTTCCGGAGATAGTTCACCGCTTGTTCTATGCCGTTAAAGACTCGTTGGACTATGCAACCCCCACCGGGGGGATTAATGGTAAGCTGGAGGATGTTCCGGATGACCCGCTCACCCGAGGAAACGCTTGCAGAATATGAAAGGGTCACAACATAGGACATGAATTTCCCATTAAAATTAGGTGTCTATGCTGAGGAGGAGCACAGGAAAGCGAGGGAGCGTAAGTGACGATCGGAGTGCGACGACCCCCGCGTAGCTGTAGGGCTGAGCGTTTCGGCAGAGTACGGCGCGTGAGCGCGGGCGGAGATGAAATGTAAGGCCATGCGATACGGCGTCAAGTCATTGCGGGAGTCCTGGCGCAGCGCGGAATGCGCGCCGGGACGAACGTGGGCCGCCGAAGGCCATGGCCGTCGCCTGTTTTTTTGCACCTGAAACCGGACGGACCCCATTTCGGGTTTCGCAAAAAATGGCGACGCTCAAGCCGAACGCATCCAGCGCCTCGGCACCACGTTTGGGATGAGGGAAGTAGGCCGTAAGCCGATCGGTGCTGAGTACGTGTAGTGGGCCATGGCGCGGCGAATCGCGTTGACTGGCGTCTCCAGGCGGGTGGCGGCTACCCGTACGGCGTGCTGTGAGGGTACCCGGTGAGATCCCAAGGCCGGCCAGCTCATTGAGCACCCCGGTGGTGCGCCGGTAGGACAACAACTGATATTGGGTCATATAGACCGCAAAGGCCAATACGCCCGGTCCGTATTGCACCGGGGCCTCAATCCCTGCAGGAAACGTGCTGCGTTGCGCGCCCCCACAGGCACAGGTTCCGCCGATAATGCGGTACTCGATGTACCTTACGCTGGATCACCACCTCGGTCGGGGTGATCGACCAGAGAGCGAGTGACACTGCGTCGGCCCGGTTGTCCACCGGGCTTGCGCCCGCTTGGTTGGCGTTGCGAGCGTGGTGGCGGCTTCTTGAACGGTAAGTCCGAGGAAGGCGGCCGGCTGGAGTTGTGGCTATCCTTGGCCAAACGTGCTTCCAACTCCCGGATGCACTAGCGCAGATGCTCAATGAGTGCCGTCTGCTCCGCAACCCATTCACACAACCGCTTAAGCTCGTCGTCAGGATTTTCTGGAGAATGGGTTAGGGTGGTTTATTCCAGAATGGGAATAAATTACATGTGTAGCCTACCGCTTGGTAAGAGGTCCTGAATAGTTACAAGAAGTCTACAATCCGGCTGGACTTGACAGAATTCTCCTATCCTTTCCTTCAAACCACCGGAAAGATCGTATCGGTGAGAAAGGGGCAACCGCTTATGCCATTGGTCAATATGCACGATATGCTGAACCATGCCTACCGGAATGGCTTCGCCGTGGGTGCCTTTGATCTGGTGAGCCTGGATTTCCTGGAGGCGATCCTCTCGGCTGCCGAAGCCACTCACGCGCCGGTCATCCTTTCATTAGCGGAATCCCATTTCGAGTATTACGACTTTGAGCTAGCCATGGCGGCCAGCGAGGCGGCGGCTAGGCGCACCACGGTGCCGGTGGCGATTCACCTGGATCACGGAGCCTCGTTCGAGTCGGCGGTGAAGGCCATCAATCTCGGCTGCAATGGCGTGATGGTAGATGCCTCGCAGGAGGCCTTTGCCGGTAACGTCGGCGTTACCCGACGGCTCGTGAATATGGCTCATGCCTGCGGCGTGCCGGTTGAAGGCGAGCTGGGTTATGTGGCCGGCGTGGAAGGCGAGGATGCCGAGAAGCACCCCGGCGAGGTGGTGTATACCTCGGTGGAGGAGGCCGAGGCTTACGTGCAGCAGACCGGTGTGGACTTCCTTGCGGTATCTATTGGCACCGTGCACGGCCGCATGAAGGGCGAACCGGCACTCGATTTCGAACGCCTACGGGGGATCGACGAGCGGTTGGGTATCCCGCTGGTAATCCATGGGGGCACCGGTCTATCGGATGACCAGTTTCGTAGACTGATCGCAAACGGCGTGAGCAAGGTCAATTATTACACGGCGCTGGTCGATGCTGCCGGGGTGCGGATGCGTAGTAATGTGGCGGCCGATGCCCGCTGCGGCTATACCGGCATTGTCAAGGGCATTCAGGATGCCATGCGTGCGGAGATCGAGCGTTGCATGGAGCTGTGGGGCTCGGCGGGCCAAGCGGATGCCATACTCGGCGCGGCCAAAGCATGGCGACCGGTGCAGCACGTGATCATCTACAACGTGAGCGGCAAGGACGATGCCGGGGTCGCGGCTATAATGCACGAAGGCAAGCGGGTATTGAGCGGAATACCAGGTGTGCGCCACGTCATCGCCGGCACTGCGGTGCGGGATGGCGTCAAATACCGGTACAGTTGGCTCATTGAGTTTGTCCATGAAAAGGTCATCGATAGCTTCCGCGATGACCCCGTGCATGTAGATTTTGCCGACAGGCTGTTTCGGCCCATTGCTGGCGATCGCATCAGTATCGACTATCTGGAGAGCTAAACGGCTGTCGGCGGCGTTGCGAGCAACGGCCTGAGTGCGCGGATCGGCCGCGGTTTGCTGGGTGTGGCATGGTGCCCGGCATGAGCGCTGATGACAGCAAGGCAGAGAAGACCTATGAAAATCTATTCCAGTTTGATCGAGGTGGCAAGCGGGGCGGGCATTGCCTTGCATGACCTGATGCCCGGTATCCGTGGGGCGGTGCATGCTTCAGGCATACAAAACGGCTTTGTTACCGTGACCTCCCAGCACACCACCACGGCTATCGCCATCAACGAACACGAGCCGTGCCTGCTAGAGGATGTGAAGGCTTTCCTCACCCGGTTGATTCCGCCCGCAGACAAGTACCTGCACAACGACATTGCACTGCGCGATTGCCCGCCCGATGAGCCGGAAAACGCTCACTCACATCTAGCGGCCATGCTGTTGGGCAGCTCGGAGGTCATCGCACTTTCCGGCGGTGAACCGGTACTGGGCCAATACCAGTCAGTGATGCTCTATGAGCTGGATGGACCGTGCCAGCGCAAGGTGAGCGTGCAGGTCTACGGAGAATAGCATAAAACCGAGGGGTAAGAGGCTGTCTAAAAATTTATTAATAATGAAAACTCAATGAACAGCCATTTTATAGGGTGTCTGATGATTACAAATTTGCCGGAGAAGCAAACGACTGGACCGGAGCGTCGCCATTTTTTGCGAAACCCGGAATGGGGTCCGTCCGATTTCGGGTGCAAAAAATCAGGCGACGGCTATGGCCTTCGGCGGCCCACGTTCGTCCTGCGTCCGTACCAGCGCGTACTCCGCGCTGCGCCAAGGACTCCCGCAAGGACTTGACGCCGTGTCGCATGGCCTTGCATTTCATCTCCGCCGGCGCTCACGCGCCGCACTCCGACAACACGCCCCACCCTACGGCTACGCGGGGGTCGTCGCACTCCGCTCGTCGCTTACGCTCCCTCGCTTTCCTGTGCTCCTCCATTGAGTAACCATATAAAAGAAGAAATATTTAAAATCTACCGCGATGAGTTATTGAAATGGGATTTATCTAATACTGAAATATGATAAACACATACTTATGCTCTCTGCTTCAAGCCTAGGGTTTTCGCTTACTGCTATACGCTTTGTTGTTCCTCTTGAAACGGCGGATTACATTTGGCTGATAATATGTAGTTGGCTACTGTTTCTCGTGGTTATTACCGCCTCGGTAGCTGCTTTTTTAAAGCTCTCTTGCGTTTGGTGTGGGTAGCGGGTCATAGCCGACCTGACTCAAGTCGTGACGGGAAGCTCCAACTGGACGACGAACGGAGAAGCCGGCAGTTGGGTCAACTTACCCGCCACAAGGTAGAGGATGGGAATCAGGTGCCTGGTGGTCCCGTAGCCGCGGGCCCTGGCTTTGGCGGCCTGGATGAGCGAATTGACCGCCTCGATACGGCTGTTGGTGAGGCTGGGAATCGAACGCATTGAGGAGGCCTGGCCAGTTCTGCTTAAGCGTCTTAGCCACCGCGTTGATCGGCTCCAGGCGGCAGCGGCGCGCCCAGCTGTACCATCTGTCGAGGAGCAGCTCGGCTTGTGCCGCGCTCTGAGCGCTGTGGGAGATCTCGCGTGACGTCTCCTGGATCCGGGAGCCACGGTGTGTCTTGAGGTTTCGGCTCTTGAGTTCCGCAAACGGGGCTTTCTGGCGGTTACTCCAAGCGTGCTTGTCCTTGAGCCAGATGTAGCGTGTACGCCGCCGCTCCGGGGCCCTTTTGACTTCTTGGCGGCGCACTTCGTCAACCGCCTTGTTGACGAGCTGAATGGCGTGAAACTCATCTTGAACGTGCGCCTGATCGGCGTAATGATCGAGGGTGCGCCAGACGCGCCCGTCGCTGACGCCAAGCAATTGAGCGGCCTGAGATACCGCCATCGCCTGACAGAGGGTGACCAGTAAGGCCTCCATCCGTAGGCTGAAGTCGCTGTTGGGGCGCGCCCAGGGCGCCACGACCTGGGGGTAGTCTTGGCGCAGGTCCCGCAGCGCA
>Ga0056125_1000274_pt1 | contig 10646 bp, 10 predicted proteins | sample WorMetHEROISLAND_5_FD_71112 | JGI IMG/M metagenome (GOLD analysis project Ga0056125, IMG submission 71112) | Marine gutless worms symbiont microbial communities from Max Planck institute for Marine Microbiology, Germany - Olavius sp. 5 HERON ISLAND ... | reverse complement strand
GGCGGCGGGCCCGCCGCCAAGGGCGAGGATTGGATCATTCGCCCGAACGGCGCCGCCGAAAAGGTCCCCGGGAAGGCGACTTTTGACGTCGCCCCGGGAGAACGGCTGCGCGTGCTCACGCCGGGCGGCGGGGGATGGGGCTCGCCGTGAGGGCGGCCCGCGACGGCCCACCAGTGGTGTGTCGTTGAAATAGCGGGTCAGCTATGAGCGTGTGCAGCATTCCCGACGGGGGCCGTGTTGTTGCACACGCATCGCTCGTCGGTCGGCGCCCGCCCGCCGACGGCTGTTAGTCGGGGCCGTCAAGGTGTTCCAGGATCTCTTCCAGCAGCGCCCGGATCTCGGCCTTGCCGGCGCCTGAGTCGATTGCGTCGTTCACGGCGGCGGCCAACCCGCGCCGAGCGTTGTCGCCCGGCGGCCGAGCTTCGGCCCGGGCGGCCACAAGGTTGTCGCGCACCTCTTGGAGGCGGACGTAGGCCGCCTTGAGGACCTCGGCGTCGTGGAGCGGCTTCTCGGCCAGCAGCTTGTGCGACAAGGCTCGAAGCCGGTTCTGGCGATCGCGGAGGTCGACGCGGGAGGCGAAGGCGTCGGCGGGCAGCGCCAGCAGCTTGTCGTGGATGTCGGCAAGCTCCTGCCTCACTTGGTCGAGGGCGGGGTCCATGCCGCGGAAGTTAGCGCTCGGGGCCGTCGCCGCGGAATTCCCAGGGAGCGCCGGGCTCAGTCGTCGAGGACGAACACCGGCTCCTCGTAGCGGCGGATCCGCCCTGCGTGCGCCCGCTCCTCAAGCAGGTTGTCGAGCAGCTTCTGCTTCTCCGCCCGAGACCTCTCGGAGCGGAGCAGGTCGAGGTCGATGTTGAGCCTCAGGGCCCGGTCGTCGATCAGGAACCGGGTGATCCCTGCGGGCAGGAGGTCTCGACCGACGGCCGCCGCCGCGACATCGGCCGTCGTCAAGGCGGGGAGCTCGACCACCACCGACCAGTCGGGGAACTCCCAAGCGACTCGCTCGATGGAGGGGTCGATGGTCCTGCTCACGCGCCCCTTCCCGATGTAGGCGCCGACAAGGGCGGAGAGGGCGGCGTTGGGGCTCAACCCGTCGCCGACGACCGAGGAGCAGCGGCCTTCGACCGTGTGGATGCGGGGGGTCGGCCCCGCGTCGGCCAACACCACCCCTGGCTGGGCCTCCAGGTCTTTCACGACTTGGTCGCAGGGCCGCCCCCTGATCACATGATGCCAAGTCTCCAACCTGGCCTGGGGGCCGTCGACGATCTGAGCCGCCGCATGGTCCAAGCCGAGTCGTCTCAGGGCTTCGGTGCGGGTGGCCCCGTCGAGGAGCACCAGCTCGCCGTCAGCCGTCTCCACGCACATCATCGGGTTGACCTGCACGCCGTCGGACTCGATCCGGGCGGCGAGCAGGCCGACGCGGAAAGGGTCGACCTCCTCGTGGCGCCTGATCTTCTCAAGCGAGACGACCCGCAGGTCGGGCATCGGCTGCATCGCCGCACTCTATGTTCGGTTCTGCGGTTCCTGTCCCGGGGCTCAGGCATAATCGGCTCATGACGCCGACGATCCTGCACGCCGACCTCGACGCCTTCTACGCGTCGGTTGAGCAGCTAATGGACCCGGCGCTGCGGGGAAAGCCCGTCCTGGTGGGCGGCGGGGTGGTGGTCGCCGCCTCCTATGAGGCGAGGGCCTTCGGGGTGCGGGCGCCGATGAGCGTGAGAGACGCCCTCAGGCTCTGCCCCCGGGCTGTCGTCGTCAAGGGGTCCTTCGACCGCTACCTCGACCTGTCCGAGAAGGTGATGGCGATCTTCGAGGGCGCCACGCCGGTGGTGGAGCAGATCTCGGTCGACGAGGCGTTCCTTGACGTCTCCGGCACGACCCACCTCCTCGGCGACCCGGCTGACATCGCCAAGGAGTTGAGGCGACGCGTCCGCGAGGAGGTGGGGTTGCCGTTGAGCGTCGGCGTCGCCTCGACCAAGTTCTTGGCCAAGGTCGCCTCGGCCCAGGCCAAACCCGACGGCCTGACAGTTGTCGAGCGGGGGGCCGAGCTGAGCTTCCTCCACCCTCTACCGGTGGAGGCGCTGTGGGGCATCGGGAAGGTGACGGCGGCGCGGCTGCGCCGTCTCGGGCTCGAGACCATCGGCGAGCTGGCGGAGGTCGACTCCTCGGCTCTCGCCCCGGTGTTGGGCCCCGGCACCGCCGGGTCTCTGCGGGCGCTGTCGTGGAATCGGGACCCGCGCGTGGTCCGGGGAGGGCGGCGCTCCGGGAGCGTCGGCGCCCAGCAGGCCCTGGGCGCGGGCCTCACCGACGTCGACGAGATGGCCCTCGTTGTGCGCGGCCTCGCCGACCGCATCGGCCGCCGCTTGAGGGTGAAGGGGCGCTCCGGCTCGACGCTCACGGTGCGGGTCAGGTACCTGGGCCCGAGAGCGGTCTCCAGGAGCCGCACACTCCCCGCACCGACCTCGTCGACGGCGGCGTTGGCCGACCTCGGCATGGAGCTTGTCCGGCGCGCGCTCGAAGTCGCCGAGGGAGAGAGGGTGACGCTGATCGGGCTCTCAGTCTCCAACCTGACTTCGGACGACCTGGTCCAACTCGAGCTTGAGATCGACGACGGCCATGTGCTCCGGGCAGGCAGCGCCGAGGACCTGCGCAGACGTTTGCTCGACGAGGCGATCGACGCGATCAGGGAGCGTTTCGGCCGAGATGTCGTGCGTTATGGGACGGCCGGTCGTCGGATGAACGACGGCTTCAGGAGGCTCGCCGAGCGCTCTTGAAGCCTCCACCCGGCGCCCGGCCGATGCGTGTGCAGTTTCGCGGCTCTCGTCGGTGTTACTGCACACGCTTAGCGTCGCCTCAGCGGGCGGGCGCCACCCTGAAACCCTCCTCATCGACCCAGACCAACGAGGGCCGGCCTGCGACCTCGTCGACGATGGCGGCGGCCGTCTCGTCGTCAATCACCCCCGTCTCGTCTCCGCGGAGGAGGACCCTGAGCCTGGCCTCCTTGGGGAACGCCTCGGCGATCATGCCCGGGCGGGAGCACACGACCGTCACCTTGAACGGCGCCGCGGCCTTCTCGGGAGCCGTCCATTCGCGGTCTTCGGCGTTGACGCGCAGCAGGCGCCACGCGGCGAGAGCCGAGTAGGCGGACAGGGCCACGGGGACGACCAGGGTCTCGCCTCCGCCCGCGCCGAGGAGCCGACGGAAGACGATGACGAGAGCGGCGATGAGCGATCCGGCCGCGACCAGCCCGGCGACCGTGCTCAGGCCGAGCAGGTAGAAGCGGCGGGGGACGGCTGAGGCCTCAGACTCCCGTGGCGCTCGGGCGACTCGGGACCAGAACCAGCCCCACGCGGCGACCGCCGCCGCCAGCCAGACGGTCGTCCCGACCAGCGCTTCGGCGAAGGCCCCGACCACGTCGGAGCGGAAAGCGATGTCGGTGAGCGTCGTCAGCCCCCCGATCCCGCCGAAGAGGCCGACGGCCGCCATGGCGTACTCGTACGACCGGACCGTGTTGGTCCTCTCGGCGCCCATCGCGAGTCGGTGGTGCGCCCACACCGCCGCCCCCGCGGCGCCGACGGAGAGGAGAGGCGGCAGGGCCTCGAAGTGGGTCCCAGCGTCGCTGGCGTCGGTCAGTGCGAAGCTCAGAGTCAGGGCGATAAGCGAGGCGCCGGTGACGATCACGACGACAAGGCTCGAGACCGAGGCGATGAACAGCCAGGCGCCTCGCGGAAGGCCGGCGCCGGCTGGCCAAGCGCGCAACCAGCGATGCCACCAGATCGGGGCGCCGATGAGGATCAGCGAGACGGCCGCGCCGATATCCCCGTCGCCGGTCGCCGTCGGCGTGAAGGTGGCGTAGACGGCCTCGAACAGCCAGATGAGGGCTGCGCCGGCGCCCATGACGAGAGCGACAAGCCCGATGGCCGAGCCGACGACTCTGGGCAGGTCGGAGACCACAGGCGAGCGTCGAATCGCCGTCTCGTGGAACACGACGACGCCGCCGAGGATGATCGCGTCGGTCAGCGGCGGGGCGTCGCCGGCGCCGATAGCCCAGTTGAGGGCAACGAAGGCCGCCGCAACAAAGGAAGTCAGGAAGACCGCCTCCATCAACGTCAAATAGACGGCCCAACCGACGGGGCTTGGAAAGGCCTCGCGTCTTGAGGACTGTCGCCGCCAGAGGAAGAACGCTACGGGAGCGGCCACGACCAGCGCGGCAAGCCACACCGCGACCGACCCCTCGCCGACAACGGCGAAGCTGTCGACCGGGAAGGCGGCCCGGCCAAGCCCGGCCAAGGCGAAACCCGTCCCGCCCACCGCCAAGGCCATCAGCAGGTAGGCGATCACATCGCCGCCGCCGCTCGGGCCTGCGCCTCTCCGGTCCAGCGTCCACCTTGTCAGCAGGATCGCTCCCGCGATGAGCGCCCCGAGCAACGGGACGGCGACGAGGACGGCGACGAGGACGGCGAACACCTCGCTGAACATCAGGAGTCTCCGCGCCGCGAGTCGGCCGGTTCGGAGTCGGCCGGTTCGGAGTCGTCCCGCTCGAGCTCTTGCCACTCCGAGCCGTCCCACTCGAAGACTCGCCACCCGGAGCCGTCCCTCCTGAAGGCTCGCCACCCGGAGTCTTCCCCGAAGGCTCGCCACCCGGAGTCTTCCCACTCGAAGTCGTCCGGCATGAACCCGTCCGGCATGAACTCGTCCGGCATGAACTCGTCCGGCACGAACCCGTCCGGCATGAAGTCGTCCGGCAAGAGCTCTTCCGGCCAGGAGTCGTCCGGCACGAACTCGTCCGGCGGCAAGTCGTCCCGCGCGCAGTCCCACCTGTAGGGCCAGGGATCGTCGGTGATCCACCACAACCCGTCTCGGGCGACAAGGTTGAACACCTCCAAAGAGGACCACGACGGGCCGAACACCCCTTCGCTGAACCGGATGGTTGCCGCGACGAAGGCGCGCTCGGAGGCCGGGGGCTCGGCGGCGCGGGGCAACGTCGCGGTGAAGGAACCGACCCAGTCGGCCTCGTTTGTGTCGGCCGGTGAGCAGTCCTCGAGGTAGTCGGGGTCCACCAGCTCGGAGGCGGCGTCGTAGTCGTTGGCGGCGACGGCTCTCAGGTACTCCTGGACGACCCCCTCCGGCGTGGTCGGGTCGAGCGTGACCGGGCCGCGGGCGAGCGCGATCACAACCAAAGCGACTGTCAGGCTTGCGAAGGCCGCAGGCCAAAGCCATCTCGGTCTTGCTCTCATGCTCCACCCTCTGCCGTGCCGGCGCCCACGTTATCGGGGAGGGCGCTGTCGGGCGACTGGGGGCCGGCGCGGCCGGCCGCGGATCTCGGCGTTCTCGGTCTTCTGCGCCAATCTCCGGTCCCTCGACTCAGCGAGGAGACATGACCCGTCGTCAATCACCTGCCCGCCTGACATCTCGTCTGGCCTTCACTGCTGTGGGCCTGGCGGCTGGCGTGCTGTTGCTCGGTAAGTCTCTGGATGCGGGCGATCAACAGGTACAGCCCGTTGATCGACGCGGTGAGCGGCTCGCATTGCCCGCACAAGAAGGCGCCGAAGGATGCGCGGGGTGTGTCTCGCCCGCAGGGACCTGCATGCGATATTGGCGCTTATGAGGCGGAGTACTCGGTGCTTGATGGCAGGGTGTGGGCGCCTGATCGGTACGGATCGGCTGCCGCGGTCTCGAGGGGAGACATTCGCTCCGAGTGCGGCGACGGTGTATGTGGCTACGGGCGCCGACTCTCCCGACGCGTTGGCGGGGGCTGCGGCTTTGGGCGGCGCAGGCCCGATCCTTCTGGTGACGAAGGATTCGATCCCTGCTGCGACGTTGAGCGAGTTGAGACGGTTGACGGTGAAGCGGATCGTGGTGTTGGGCGGGAGGGGGCGTCGTCTCCGCTGCGGTCGAAGAGGAGTTGAGCGAGGAGGCGTGTTGGGAGACGTCTCGTCAGGCGGGGCCTAGTCGGTATTCGACTGCGGCTGCGGTCTCGGCTGCCCATTTCGACCCGGGGGCGCCTGTGGCGTTCGTGGCCACCGGCGAGAGCTACCCCGACGCGTTGGCCGGGGGCCCGGCGGCGGCGAGACTGGGAGGGCCGATCCTCCTGACTCAGAAGGGCACTCTTCCGGCGGCGACGGTATCGGAGTTGAGACGGCTGAAACCCAAGAGGATCGTGGTCCTGGGCGGGACGGGAGTGGTGTCGGCGGCGGTGGAGAAGGCGTTGAGGGCGCACACGTCAGGTGAGGTGTCTCGTCTGGCGGGCGCCGACCGGTATTCGACTGCGGCTGCGGTCTCGGCTGCTCATTTCGGCCCGGGGGCGCCTGTGGCGTTTGTGGCCACGGGCCTGGACTTCCCTGACGCGTTGGCGGGCTCTGCGGCTGGGCGGGTCCGGCCCGATCCTCTTGGTGACGAGGGACTCGATCCCTGCTGCGACGTTGACTGAGTTGAGGCGGTTGAAGCCGAAACGGGTCGTCGTGCTCGGCGGGACCGCCGTCATCCCCAAGACGGTGGGGACCCCCTCGCCGCCTACATCCGTTGAGGCCGAAGGTCGGCTGATCGCGGCTCCGCCGACTGCGAGGTCGGAATCGAGAACATGGCGCACCCATGATAGTCTGCTGCGCCATGGATACGAGATCAGCTAGGCCGAGGACTCACCACCCGCACTTACGCCGGGTCTTCTTGGCGGTGGCGAGCCTGGCGGCCGCGACGCTGCTCCTCGGCTCGGCCGAGGTCCGGGCCGGGGCGACGATCAGGGTCGCCCCGAATGCCGCCCCGACTGATGACGGGAAATGCTCGTTGGAGGAGGCAATCGAGGCGGCCAACACCGATACACAGGTTGACGCCTGCGAGGCCGGCGTCGGCGACGATGTTATCGAGTTCGACGTCTACCGGACCGAGTCCAACATGACGATCGAAGGCCATGCCGACGGCACGACCATCAAGGGCGGCGGCGGCTTCCGCATCATCATGTCGACATCCGACATCGCTCAAGCCACCGATGTCACTTTGGCCAACATGACTGTGACCGGCTCGGACGGCCCCGGGGTGCACATAAAGGACAATGGCGGCACAAGCCTCACGGCCGACATCACCGCCACTCTCAAGAACCTGCACCTTCACAACAACCAGATCGGAGCCCGCTTCGACCGGGAACCCAAGTCGGGTCGTCCAGGCGCCGTGCGTATCGAGGATACCGTGATAAGCGGCAACTCCAGAACCGGCATCTGGCTTGAGGCGTGTGACCCTGGTGATCCACTCAGCCGTCGGCTCTGGGATCGGGGGCGTCCACACCCAGATGGTGGAGGTCAACTCCGGTGTTGTTGACGTGGACATCGCCAACTCGGTGATCGCCGGAAACACGGGAAAAGCCCAGTGCAAATTCGAGTCGTCTCAGGTGGACTGGAGCGGCAGCGCCTCGTCGGATAGCTCCTGTGATTGTGGACTGGAGGAGGATGAGTTCGGCTTGGGTGAGTTGGGGGATAACGGCGGTGCCCGTCAGATCGGGCCGCAGGGAGATATGGGTTATGTCTTGACTATGGCCATCGACCGGTCGAGCGCATTGTTCAACAAGGGTGCCGCGGCCAAGTGTCGGGAGCAGGATGCGCGGGGCGTGGCCCGGCCGCAGGGGGGTGGTTGTGATATCGGCGCTTATGAGGCGAATTACGTCGAGATTGGGGGCAGGGTGTGGTCGGACGCCGATGGGGATGGTGCGCGTGGTCCTGGTGAGGCTCTTGGGCGGGTCACGTTGGACCTCCGGGACAAGCGGGGGGTTTTTGTGGCCAGGGAGACGACCGACGACGACGGCGACTATCGTTTCGAGGTGCTGCTCCCCGGCGCGTGGACGGTCCGAGTGACCGACGACGACGGCGTGTTGGCGGATCATCGGGCTGTCACGGCGGTCTCGGCGCGGCGGGAGTTGGGCCCGGCGGGCGGCAGCGTCTTGAACGTCGATTTCGGTTATCAACGGCTGGCGGCGTTCGGCGGCGCCGTCTGGCTGGATTCGGACGGCGACGGGGTTAGAGGGTCGGGTGAGCGCGGTGTTGAGGATGTGAGGGTGTGGTTGTTGAAGGGCGGGTCGAGGCTCAGGTCCGTGAAGACGGGCTCGACGGGCGCCTATGAGTTCTCGGGCCTGGTCCCCGGGTCGTATCAGGTTGAGGTGGAGCGGCCTGCGGGGTATCTGTTCACGGTGAGGAAGGCGGGGGGCGACTCCGATGTCGACATGTCGTCGGGTGAGACGACGACGTTTGTGTTGAGGTCGGGCGAGAGTCAGGCGACGTGGGGCGCCGGCCTGGTTGCGGAGGCGCCGTCGCTGATGCTCGTCATCGCGGCTGACGCGGAGACCCCGGTGGAGGAGGGCGGCGCCGTCTCCTACTCGTTCGTCGTGACGAACACTGGGAACGTGACGTTGACGCAGATCTCAGTTGCTGATCCGAAGGCGGGGAGGGTGGTCTGCCCTGAGACGACTCTCGCGCCGGGGAAGGCGACGACGTGCACGGCGCGGTACGCGGCGACGCGAGGCGACGTTGAATCGGGTCGGGTCGTCAACACGGCCACGGTGTCTGCGACGGGGCCGGGCGGGGTGAAGGTGTCCGCGACCGATTCAGCGTCGATCCGGACGGTCAATACGACTTCAGGAGGCTCGCCGAGCGTTCCTGGGTCTCACCCGTCCGCCCGGCCTTCCGGGGCGTCTGAGAGGCGGGAAGGCAAGGACCGGTACTCCACAGCCGTCGAGATCTCGAAGACGACGTTCGATCCCGGCGTCGACACCGTGTATATGGCCACGGGTGAGGACTTTCCCGACGCGTTGGTGGGAAGCGCCGCGTCGGGCGGGAACGGCCCGATCCTCTTCGTAACGAGAGACGCGATCCCCACCGTGACGGCGGCGGAGTTGAGGCGGCTGGCGCCGAAGAGGGTCGTCGTCTTGGGCGGAACGGGCGTCGTCTCCGCCTCGGTCGAGGCGAAGCTCGGGACATATGCGAAGACCACTCGTCAGGCGGGCCCCGACCGGTATTCGACGGCGGCTGCCGTCTCGGTCGCCCACTTCAAGCCCGGGGCGCCCGTGGCGTTCGTGGCGACGGGCGAGGATTTCCCCGACGCTCTCACGGGAGGTCCGGCCGCCGCCAAGTTGGGCGGCCCAATTCTCTTGACCCGGAAAGACAAGCTCCCGTCGGCCACGGTGTCGGAGCTGAGGCGGCTGAAGCCGAAGAGGATCGTCGTCCTCGGCGGGACGGGCGTCGTCTCCGCCTCGGTCCAGTCGGCTCTGGGGGCGTACACGAGCAGGGACGCGACTCGGCTGGCGGACGCCGACCGGTATGGGACCGGGGCGGCGATCTCGAAGGACACGTTCGATCCCAGAGCGCCCGTGGCGTACATCGCGACGGGCCTCAGCTTCCCCGGCGCCCTCGCGGGCGGCGCGGCCGGGGCGTTCGACGACGGCCCGATGCTCCTCGTCGCCGGAGGGATCGTCCCCAAGGCGACGAAGGACGAGCTGACCCGCCTCAAGCCGAGTCGGATCATCGTGCTCGGCGGGACCGCCGTCATCCCCGAATCCGTGGAGAAGGCTCTCGACGCCTACCTCCCCAAGGCCCCCTGAAGGGGCGGTCGTCGCCGGAACCGCGGGCGGCCGTCGGCCCCTGCGAGGCACCCCTACACTGCCCACGGCGCCGGCGGAGCGGAGGCCATGATCGACATCGCAGTACTCGCCTCGGGCTCGGGCACCAATCTCCAAGCCCTCATCGACACGCCCGACATCCGCCCTCGCATCCGACTGGTCCTCTCCGACAAGCCCGCGGCCCCGGCCCTCGGGCGGGCGCGGGCGGCGGGCATACCGACCGCCGTTGTCCGGTGGGGCGACCACGCCGGCCGGGAGGCCTTCTCGGAGGCCGTGGGCGACGCCATCGAGGAGTCGGGCGCCAAAGGTGTTGTGCTCGCGGGGTTCATGCGCATCCTCTCGCCTTCGCTCATTGACCGTTTCCCCAATCGCATCATCAACATCCACCCTTCGTTGTTGCCCTCGTTCCCGGGGGCCCGAGCCGTCCGGGACGCTTTGAGTCACGCCGTCAAGGTCACCGGGGTGACGGTCCACTTCGTCGACGAGAAGGTGGACCACGGCCCGATCATCGCCCAACGTCCGGCGCCCGTCGCGCCGGACGACGACGAGGCGTCGCTGCACGCCCGCATCCAGGTGGAGGAGCGCTCTCTCTGCCCGGAGGTCGTCCGAGCCTTCGTGCGGGGCGAGCTCTCGGTCGAGGGGCGGAAGGTGAGCTGGATGTGAGAGCCCTCGTCAGTGTGCACGACAAGACCGGCCTGATCCCGTTTGCCCGGCGCCTGGTCGCCGCCGGGTGCGAGATCGTCTCGTCGGGGGGCACGGCGACCGCCTTGGAGGGAGCGGGCGTCGAGGTGACCCGGGTCAGCGACGCGACCGGGTCGGCGGAGATCCTCGGCGGCCGCGTCAAGACCCTTCACCCCAAGATTCACGGCGCCATCCTCGCCCGGGGAGCGGAGGACGACGCCGAGCTCGCCGCCAACGAGATCGAGAGGTTCGACTTGGTCGTGGTCAATCTCTACCCGTTTCGGGAGACGGTCGCCGACACGTCGGCCGGCGAATCGGACATCATCGAGATGATCGACATCGGAGGCCCGGCCATGGCGAGGGCCGCCGC
>Ga0056125_1000267_pt1 | contig 10886 bp, 9 predicted proteins | sample WorMetHEROISLAND_5_FD_71112 | JGI IMG/M metagenome (GOLD analysis project Ga0056125, IMG submission 71112) | Marine gutless worms symbiont microbial communities from Max Planck institute for Marine Microbiology, Germany - Olavius sp. 5 HERON ISLAND ... | reverse complement strand
CGGACGCTCACGGGCTGCGTCCATTGGCTGCGTTATCAAGGGCTCGCGGTATTGGAATACAGCTTCGCCCTTGCTGCCTTGCCAATGAACCCATCCGTGGCGTGCAAAATCCGGGTTGAAAATGTGAGTTCAGCTTTTGAGTGCTGTATGAGTCACTATACCACGGATGCCGACACCGAAACCTTACCGGATCTTCATGACGCGCTTGAGGAACCCCCTCAATTTCGTGTTTATTTAATAAACGACGACTATACCACCATGGAATTTGTTGTCCATGTATTGATGGTCGTTTTTCGTAAAAGTGTTCAAGAGGCCGAGCAGATCATGCTCAAAGTGCACCGTGAAGGAAAGGGCATGTGCGGTGTCTACCCCCGCGAAGTGGCTGAAACAAAGGTGGAAACCGTTCACCTCATGGCTCAAAAACATGAGTTTCCTTTACAGTGCGTGATGGAAGAGGATCGGGGATGATTAGCAAGAATCTTGGCAAAACATTAGCCGTTGCTGTCCGGGAAGCCAAACAGCGGCGTCATGAATATGTGAGTATTGAGCATATTCTCTTTGCAATTCTCTTTAGCACCGAAGGTATTGAGGTGATCGAACGTTGCGGCGGTGATGTCGGGCAGCTAAAACGGGAGCTGGAAACCTTTTTCAAAAATAAGATCGTAAAGGTGCCTGAAGATCAGGAGTATGTGCTGCAGCAGACCCTGGGATTTCAGCGGGTGATACAGCGGGCTGTTAACCACGCGCGTTCGGCTGAAAAAGAGGCCGTGGAGGTGGGCGACATCCTGGCGGCGATTTTTGAGGAAAAACAGTCTCATGCGCAATATGTGCTGGCCGCCCAGGGCATCAGCAGGCTCGATATTTTACATTTCATCTCCCACGAAATTAGCCGCGAACCGCAAAGCGGTGAAGATGAGGGCCCACAAAAGGACCAAACCGGGCGTAAAAAAGGTGATCCTTTGGCGCAATACACCATGGAATTGGTAGCACGGGCCGCCCAGGACAAGCTGGACCCGCTTATCGGCCGTGCAATCGAACTGGAACGGACCATCCAGGTGCTTTGCCGCCGACGTAAAAACAACCCGGTTTTTGTGGGCGATCCGGGAGTGGGGAAGACCGCCATGGCCGAAGGATTGGCTACCAGGATTCACCAAGGGAAGATTCCCGCAATGTTTGCCGATTTTCGGATTTATGCACTGGATATGGGCGCCTTACTGGCGGGCACCAAATTTCGGGGCGATTTTGAGGTCCGGCTCAAAGGGGTGATTGATGCCTTGATCAGGAAGCAGCGGGCCATTTTGTTTATTGATGAGATTCATACCATTGTCGGTGCGGGGGCCACCAGCGGCGGCTCCATGGACGCCTCGAATTTGCTGAAACCGGCCCTTGCGACCGGCGAGATCCGCTGTATCGGCGCCACTACCTACGAAGAGTATAAAAACCATTTTGAGAAAGACCGCGCCCTTTCAAGACGCTTTGAAAAATTAGATATTCCGGAACCCACGATCATAGAGAGCGTCAAAATTCTTAAAGGGCTGCGCCAACGGTATGAGGCGCATCATCAAATACGCTATACCGAGGCCGCCTTGAAAGCGGCGGTGGAGTTGTCGGCCAAGTATGTAAACGACCGTTTTTTACCTGACAAAGCCATCGATGTCATTGATGAAGCCGGGGCCTATATCCGCATCAACGGTAAGGGCCGCCGTAAAAAGATCCACCCGTCGGATATCGAGCAGATTGTCTCCAAGATGGCCCGTATTCCGGCGGTGAGCCTTTCTAAAAACGATCAGGAGCAACTGCGGAACCTGGACAAAAAGCTGAAAGGCGTTGTCTTTGGCCAGGATGCGGCCATCACGGCGCTGGTGACGGCCATCAAGCGTTCCCGGGCCGGTTTGCGCACGCCGGGCCGGCCGGTGGGTACCTTTCTGTTTACCGGGCCTACGGGTGTGGGTAAAACCGAAGTGGCCCGTCAAACCGCTCGCTTGCTCAACGTTCACTTTATGCGTTTCGACATGAGCGAGTACATGGAAAAACACGCGGTGGCCCGGCTGATCGGCGCCCCGCCCGGCTATGTCGGTTTTGACCAGGGCGGACTACTCACAGACGGAATTCGCAAAAATCCCCACACGGTCTTGCTTTTAGATGAGATCGAAAAGGCCCATTCCGATCTTTTTCATATTCTTTTACAGGTGATGGATCACGCGACCTTAACAGACAACAGCGGACGAAAAGCTGATTTCCGCAATACGATCATCATGATGACATCCAATGCCGGATCGCGGGAGATGAGCATCCAGGCCATCGGTTTTGGGGACCGGCGCCGGGCGACCCAAGGCAAGGGCGAGGAGGCGGTCAATAAGCTTTTTAGCCCTGAATTTCGTAACCGCCTGGACGGCATCATCACCTTCGGAGCCCTGGATACGGGAATCATGGAGCTGATTGTGGATAAATTTATGGTCGAGCTCAATGAGCAGTTGGCCGCCAAAAAGGTGTCTTTGATTTTAACGCCGGCGGCGCGTCTCTTTTTGGCCCAAAAGGGCTATGATCCTCAATATGGTGCAAGACCGCTGGCCCGTGTGATCCAGGAGTCGCTAAAAGACCGCCTGTCGGACGAAATTCTCTTTGGGACTTTGAAAAAAGGTGGCGTGGCCTTTGTGGATGAAAAGGAGGGGAAGCTCACTTTCCGATTTGAATAACGGCGCCGCTGTCAGGTGCGACCATGCCCATTTTTCAGTTAACCCCCGATGACCCCACCTTTCCGTCTGCGGAATTGGCCCATGCGCACGGGCTCCTGGCCGTGGGGGGGGATCTTTCCTTAGAGCGTCTGATAAACGCTTATTCCATGGGAATCTTTCCTTGGTTTGGACCGGATGATCCTATTCTCTGGTGGTCGCCGGACCCGCGTCTCGTGCTCTATCCATCGAAACTGCACATCTCACGACGGCTTCATCGCAAATTAAACCAAAACCGTTTTCGCTTTACCTGCGACACCGCATTTGAATCGGTTGTGCGCGAATGCGCATCCAACCGGCCTGAAGGAACCTGGATCGGGCCGGAGATGGTGCAGGCCTATGAAAATCTTTTCCAAGAAGGATATGCCCATTCCATTGAGGTATGGCAAAAAGATCAATTGGTGGGCGGTATATACGGCGTGGCGTTAGGGCAGGCGTTTTTTGGCGAATCAATGTTTCATCGCATCCCCGACGCTTCCAAGGTTGCGTTAATTGAACTTTGCCGTCTTCTTCAAAAGCTGGGGATCGGGCTGATCGACTGTCAGGTGGAATCGGAACATCTGCGCTCTCTGGGCGCCGAATTGATCCCGCGGGCACAATTTTTAACAGCGTTAGACCATGCGTTACAAAGAACCACCCAACCGGACCAATGGCGCGTGGGTTGACCGGCTGAACATCGGCGCTTCTTTATCCATCACTGTTTTGCGCATGGCGGCGCGTCGTTAAGGTGAGGTTTTTCCAAGGGATGATTACCAACCTTTGGGCCGTCCATGATTTTTACCGAGAACGGCACATATCTTGATATACGGCGGCGGATAAAATATTGGCCGGAAATGGGATTCGGATGAGAAATCATCAAGCAATGGGGTCATAGGCTTAAAAGGGTGTAATGTTTTTCGGAATGAATCGACCAAGTAAAGGGGTTTCCATGAAAGCATATGTACTGTTGGCCGCTGTTTTAACACTGCCGGTTTTAATTGGCTTTGGGTGTGCTGCCGAACATCGTTTGGAAGCGGGGGGGATTCAAAAAATGCCTTTACCGGAGAATCCTGCAGAGAGGGAAAAACCGCAATACGATGAAAATCGTTCACCACAAAAAGGGGATGATTCCAGATCGGGTCGCGGCCCCATGAGGAGTTATGTGCCGGGACAGGTGATTGTAAAATTCCAGCCGGAGCTGGATGAGACCCGGATCGGCGCTATCCTGACTCAATATCAACTGTCGAAAATAAAAGCGTTACCATTACCAGGGGTCTATCAATTGAAAATATTGAACAACGATACGGTTGAGCAGGTTATTGAGACGCTCTCCAAGGAGACGGATGTTGTCTATGTCGAGCCCAATCTTATTATGCAGACCCGGTAGCCGTACTCACGGACCGATCAGGATGTTTAATTGACCGGTTGAATCTACAGGAGGAGGATAAGCTATGCAAAGGTTACTCTGTTGGATTGTTCTTGGCGTGTTGTTGGCGAGCCCGGGCGCTGTTATCGCTCAGTTAACGGATAAATCTGTTGCCCTGGATGAGGTGGGAACCCGTGCAAAAACGGACCATGTTCCCGGTCAGGTGATCATTAAATTTAAAGAGCGCTTTCGGGAGGAGGCTGTCGTTGATATGGCCGCAGACACCCGGATGGCGCATGTTAAGCCAATCAAGGGGGTAAAGGCCGATCTTTTTTCAATACCTGAAGAGACGGACATGGAGGCGATGATTCTGAAAATCAGGTCCGACCCCAGGGTGGCATATGTGGAACCCGACTACTATTTATGGCCTACGGCCACACCCAATGATCCCTTTTTTCCGTTGCAGTGGGGATTGCACAACAGCGGCCAGGAAGTGCTGGGTCGGCGGGGAACCCCTGGCGCCGATATTAAAGCGACAGGAGCCTGGGACATCACCCAGGGCAGCCGCGATGTAATCGTGGCGATTATCGATACCGGCGTGGAAATATTTCACCCCGATATTGCCCCCAATCTTTGGTATAACATCACGGAACTCCAGGGGGCCGGAAGTATCGGCAACTGGCGCCCCAATGGTATTGATGATGACGGCAACGGGTACGTGGACGATGTGGTTGGCTGGGACTTTTTTTACAATAGCAATAACCCCAGGGACTTATCCAGTGGCCATGGCACGCATGTCGCGGGAATTGCCGCAGCTGCGGGTAATAACGGCATTGGCGTGGCCGGCGTCTCGTGGCGGTCGCGGATCATGCCATTGGCGGTTCAGGACTATGCGACCGGTAATTTGCCCATTTCCGCCATCGCGGGGGCATTAATTTACGCCCAGAGGATGGGCGCTCATGTGGTCAATCTAAGCTTAGGCGCCTATGGGACCTCACAGACACTACAGGATGCCGTGAATCAAACAACCAATCCCGTTATCTGCGCCGCGGCGGGCAATGACGGCAGAAATAATGACACTTCTCAGCATATTCCTTCCAATTATACGAATGCCAATCTGATTGCCGTTGCCGCCACCGGTCCAACTGATGCGTTGGCCTCTTTTTCCAACTTTGGAAAAAACAACGTCGATGTGGCCGCTCCGGGTGTCAATATTCTCAGCACTTACATTACAGGGTCGGGGTATACCTATCTGAACGGCACCTCGATGGCGACACCGATGGTCGCGGGGATTGCGGCGTTGCTAAGATCCCAATGGCCGGGAGTATCCGCGGTCCAAGTGGTGTCGATCATCAAAAATAATGTTGATCCGGTGGGCGCCCTGGCGAATAAAGTGTCCACAGGCGGTCGCGTCAATGCCGCCAAAGCCCTGCACCAGGCTACGGATGGAGATGATGGCGGTGGCGGCGGCTGCTTTATTAAAACACTGAGACTGGAAAGCGTTGACTCCTCCGGGCCCCTATAAATGAAAATTGAGCTGATCGCCACAGGTGATGAGATTTTGACCGGTGCGCTGACAGACAGCAACTCCAGTTGGCTGGCGGAGGTGTTGCAGAAAACCGGCGGCCGCGTGGACCGGCATGTTACCGTGGGTGATATGCTGTCGAAACTCAGCGAACAGTTTCAAGAGACCGCGTTACGGGCCGATGTCGCTATTGTGACAGGGGGCCTGGGGCCGACCACGGATGACCTTACCGCCGAAGCCATGGCCCAGGCAACGGGATGTCCGTTGGTTTTTAATTCCGAGGCGCTGCAAACAGTCGAGGCTTTCTTTAAACGGCTCAACCGGCCCATGAGTGCCTCCAACCGTAAGCAGGCCTTACTTCCCAAAGGAGCAATTGTCCTCCCTAACCCGATGGGAACGGCGCCGGGTTTTTCCATCCGACTCAAGCGTTGTACTTTTTTTTGTCTGCCGGGAGTTCCGCCGGAAATGAAACGGATGTTTCATAAGAGTGTGCTGCCCGCCATTGCCGCGCAGTTAAAAAGAGGCGCACCGGTCAATCTGATCAAAATGTTGACCCTTTTTGGTATCCCCGAATCGCTGGCGGGAGAGAAAGCAGCAGCGGTGATAAGCGGTTATTCCGAACTGAAACTGGGGCTGCGGGCCTCTTTTCCCGTTCTTCAGATAAAACTATACGGTCATGGAAAAGCGCGAAAAAAAATAACCCGGCAATTGGAAGAGGCCTCAAAACGGATGGCCGATGAGTTTGGTGCTGCGGTGTTTAGTACCGGCACAACCTCCATGGCCGAAGCGGTGAGCCAAATCCTGGTGGAGCGTGGTTCTTCTGTGGCCGTGGCCGAAAGCTGCACTGGCGGTTTGATTTCCCACTGGCTGACCAATATTTCCGGCAGCTCCGACTTTTTCCATTTGGGCGCCGTCACTTACGCCAACGAAGCCAAGGTGGACATCTTGGGTGTGTTGCCGGACACGTTGGCCCAAAAAGGGGCTGTGAGTCTTGAGGTGGTGCGTCAAATGGCCGCCGGTATCAAGGCGCGGGCCGGTACTGACTATGGTATTGCCACCAGCGGTATCGCCGGGCCCACAGGCGGCACTGCTGAAAAACCGGTGGGGACGGTTTGTATCGGCTTGGCTTCTCCTAACGGTGTTTGGACGCGGCGATACTGTTTTGCCATCGGCGGGAGGGGTATGAAGAAAAAGTTTTTTGCCGCCACCGCGCTGGATCAATTGCGGCGCTGTCTGTTGGGGCTCCATCCGGGTATCCTGAGTGGCTATCCGTTGGATACCTACCGGCAACCCTAGCGCTGTGTGGTCGCGCCCTGCTTCTGTAGGAACCTCCGGGTTTAAAAAGAAGTTGGAGAACCATTTCCGACAATTTGTCTTTTACGGACTATTTTCAATTTGCGCAACGTGTTTAGATGGCATTGATTTGAAAATATGAGCATCAAAAAAGGTCAAATCGTAGAGCTTGAAGTCGACGGTATCGCCTTTGGCGGTAAAGGCGTGGCGCATATCGACAAGCTGGTGGTTTTTGTGGATGGGGCCATACCCGGAGATCGCGTGACCGCCCAAATCTACAAGAAAAAACGGCGTTTTGGGGAAGCGCGGACCCGCGGGATCCTGACGGCCTCCAAAGACCGGGTCAACGCGCCGTGCCCTTACGTGGGTTGGTGCGGCGGCTGTAGATGGCAGTTTTTAGAGTATGCCATGCAGCTGGAATACAAACGGCAGCATGTGGCCGAAGCCTTGGCCCATATCGGCGGTCTGAAAGTGGTTCCGATCCATGCAACGATTCCCTCGGAAAAAATCTTTGGCTATCGCAACAAGATGGAGTTTTCAGGCAGCGACCGCCGCTGGCTGCTACCCTCGGAGATGGAGGATGGCGGTCTCCAAACCGATTTTGCTCTGGGGCTGCACGTTCCGGGGACCTTTTATAAGGTCCTGGACATTGAGGCGTGCTTGCTGCAACCCGGGCTGGGTAACGAGCTGCTCGATTTTTGTCGCCAAAAGATGCTTGCCTCGGGTTTGCCTGCCTATGGATTGCGTAGCCATTCGGGCTTTTGGCGGTTTTTGATGCTGCGTCACAGCACGGCCCGCAACCAATGGATGGTCAATCTGATCACCAGCGAGCCCAACCCCGGCGTGCTGCAGCCCATGGCCCAGGAGGTGATGGGCCGGTTCCCCCAGGTGGTTTCGGTAATCAATAATGTTACCGCGCGTAAAGCCTCCATTACCGTGGGGGAAAGCGAAACCTGTTTGTCCGGAAGCGATACGCTGACTGAGAAAATAGGTGGACGGACGTTTGAAATTTCGGCTAACTCCTTTTTCCAAACCAATACCAAAGGGGCCGCAGCCCTTTACAATGTCGTGGACCAATATGCCGGACTGGACGGGACCCAGCGGCTGTTGGATCTTTACTGCGGCACGGGCGGCATTGCGCTTTATCTGGCCGGTAAAGCCCGAAATGTGGTGGGCTTTGAACTGGTGGAGAGTGCTGTGGCCGACGCCCGTTGGAACGCCGAATTAAATGGGGTCGGCAATTGCCGTTTTGTCGTTGGGGATGTTCGCCAATTGCTGGCCGGTTTTGATGAAGATGTTGATATAATGATCATTGATCCCCCCAGGGCCGGTATGCACCAGGCTGTGGCGGCGAAAGTATTACATACTAGGCCTGGGAAGATCGTCTATGTTTCATGCAATCCATCCACTTTGGCCCGTGATCTGGCCCTGTTAAAAGGGGCCTATCATATTGCCGAGGTTCAGCCGGTGGACATGTTTCCCCATACGTGGCATATAGAGGCGGTGGCGCGTCTGGAGCTGAAATAAGTTGTAGATCTTCTTTGCCAAACAGAACCCAAGGCAGGTACGCCCATGGCCGTTGAAAACGATATTGTTCTTATCTATATCGAGCATCATCCCCGTATTTTTGCACGCATTGAGAAGATTGTGCCCGATTCGAAAAAGGACTGGTACCATGTCACGTTGCTATTGTTGCAGGCGCCGCTGGAGACCGTTACCTGGATTTTAAAAGACCTTTATATTGACGGCGCTGAATTTACCATGAACGGTCGGCCCATGCGGCTTGAAAAGGTGGTGGCGCCGCGGCTGGCGCCGGTTTCGATTCAAACGACTGCGGTAGAAGATTCGCCCGCTGCTCAAACCAAAGCCCGGGTGCTCTCTTTCGAAGAGGCGAAAAACAAGAAGAAGTAGTTGATGAACGCCCTCCCGCCAATCGTTATTTCTGCTTCCCGTCGCACCGACATTCCTTCCTTTTACATGCCGTGGTTGATGATGCGGCTGGAGCAGGGATTTGTGGGAACGGTCAATCCCTACAACCGCCGTCTTAAAAAAGTTTTGGCGACACCTGAAGCGGTTCACAGTATTGTTTTCTGGTCCAAAAACTACGGGCCGTTTTTAAAAGGGGGCTATGGCGAAAAGCTGCAAGCCAAAGGTTATCGACTTTTCTTCCACTTTACGGTGAACAGTTACCCTAATCCATTGGAAAGCGGAGTGCCGGAATTGGCCCAACGGCTGTGGCAGGCAAAAGCGCTGTGCCGCCGGTTTGGACCGGAAACGGTCACTTGGCGCTTTGATCCGATCCTTTTTTATCGGCGCGATGCTGAAAAAAAGATCCGTCATCACGTAGAGGATTTTAATGCCATTGCCGGGCAGATGGCCGCAAACGGCATCAGGCGCTGTATCACCAGCTTTGCCGACCCGTATCAAAAAGTGGAGCGCCGTATGGCAAAGGCGGGGCTAACACTGGTGGAACCCGGTGGGGATCAGCAGAGAAGAATTTTGACCCGCATGGCTGAACGGTTGAAAACACTCAATGTCAAATTGGCGGTTTGCTGCGAGAAGGCGCTTTTGGATCAGATGGATCGTCAAGCGGAAGTTTCACCAGCCGCCTGTATCGACCATGCGCTGTTGCAAATGCTTTTTGGTGGAGATATCTCTTTTAAACGCGATACGGGCCAGCGGCAAAAAGCGGGCTGCCGGTGCCACGAAGCTGTCGATATTGGTGACTATACGGCTCACCCTTGCTATCACCACTGCCTCTATTGCTATGCCAATCCGGTGCAGGTTGACGACACAACAAAACGTCGGATCGCGTCATGAAACACCTCCCCCAACAATTCAAAATTGGTGCGATGACCGTATCACCGCCCACGGTGATGGCGCCCCTGGCGGGGATTACCGATCTGCCGTTGCGCAAAATTGCCAAAAAGGCCGGCGCGGGTCTGGTCTGCTCCGAGATGATCAGCGCCAACGGCTTGATCCATCAAACGGGTAAAACCGTGGATATGATTCGCAGCCATCCTGATGAAAAACCGCTCTCCGTGCAGATCTTTGGCGCCGATCCGGCCATCATGGCACAAGCCGCAATAGTGGTGGAAAATACCGGCGCAGATATTTTGGATATCAATTTCGGCTGTTCGGTTCGTAAAGTGGTGAAGACCGGTTCCGGCGTGGCCCTGATGCGTACTCCCGATCTGGCTGCAAAGGTTTTAAAGGCTGTGCGCAAAGCAATCGCCATCCCCCTCACCATCAAAATCCGTACCGGCTGGAGCGCGGATGGCGTCCAGGCACTGGAGATCGCCCGAATGGCCGAAGATGTGGGTGTTGACGCCATTGCCGTTCATCCCCGCACAGCCTCGCAGGGGTTTCGAGGGCGTTCTGATTGGTTGTTAATAAAAAAGGTCCGCGATACCATCTCCATTCCGGTCATCGGAAACGGCGATATCGTTACGGCGGCGAATGCGCTCAAGATGTTCGCAGAAACCCGCTGTCATGGCGTGATGGTCGGCCGGGCGGCCGTTGGCAACCCCTGGCTTTTTGGTCAGATCGAAGCGTTGCTGAATAACGAAGAACCGCTTCCCGTAACCCTTGGGATGATTCAAACCGGCATGCGCCATTATTTGCAAACGGCCATCGATTATTACGGTGAGACCCACGCCTGCCGCATTATGCGAAGCCGCCTGGGCTGGTTTGTCAAGGGGCTGCCCCATAACAGTCGTTTTCGGGAAGCCATTACACAAATTAGCCGAAAAGATGACGCTGTGGCTGCTATTGGGGCCTATATCGTTTTTCTGGAAAGCTGCGCCGTCGGCAAGGATTCAGATCAACCGGTTTCCTGATGAGGGTATCCGGTTTGGCGGGTACGGCACTCTTCAACCCGGATTTTGCACGCCACGGATGGGTTCATTGGCAAGACAGCAAGGGCGAAGCTGTATGCTAATACTGCGAGCCCTTGATAACACAGCCAATGGACGCAGCCCGTGAGCGTCCG
>Ga0056125_1000265_pt1 | contig 10902 bp, 15 predicted proteins | sample WorMetHEROISLAND_5_FD_71112 | JGI IMG/M metagenome (GOLD analysis project Ga0056125, IMG submission 71112) | Marine gutless worms symbiont microbial communities from Max Planck institute for Marine Microbiology, Germany - Olavius sp. 5 HERON ISLAND ... | reverse complement strand
CCTCCAATGCTTGGCTTGGCCACTGGCCAGCCAGTTCCACCGACTGGTCCGAGCCTGCAGGCGAAAAAGAGGGCACAGAGTGTGCCTGGAAAGAACTATCCTACGCGACAAGAAAAACGGTGCTACCCACACCAAGCGCAAGAGAGCCGAATTTGTTTGCTATCTCTTTAAAAATGAAATAAAACTCAGGATTCGCATTAAGCACGGCACAAGAGCCAAGGATTCGATTTTGAAGCAACCCATCTGACCGAGTTGGATTGTATTGAGACGCTTCTGGCCTTGTTAGCGATTGCCTTCTGCTAGGCGCATCTCCTCGGGGAATGGTTACACGAGCAAAAACCGATCCCAATCAAGAGTCATCATCGTCCGGCCATCAGTATTTTCAGGTATGGTTTGGACTGGCAGAGAGATTTTATTCAACATAACGGAAAAACTTGAGGCGTTTTACTAGGCCGTCGATTTATTCGAAGAGCCACAAAGATTAACGCAAGAATCTAATTTTAATAGGAAATTTATGTCCTGTACTGTGAATCTACGTGATCAATGTACTAAAGTATGCTTTTCCGGAGATAAGGCCGCTGCTGAGAAGGTTGGGAAATTGGGTACATATGGCCGGAGCGTCGCCATTTTTCGCGAAACCCGAAATGGGGTCCATCCGATTTCGGGTGCAAAAAATCAGGCAACGGCCATGGCCTTCGGCGGCCACGTTCGTCCTGTGTTCGTCCCGGCGCGCACTCCGCGCTGCGCCAGGACTCCCGCAATAACTTGACGCCGTGTGTCGCATGGCCTTGCATTTCGTCTCCGCCAGCGCTCACACGCCGCACTCCGCTTGTCGCTTACGCTCCCTCGCTTTCCTGTGCTCCTCCAACGAAACTTGCGTCTTATCTGGTGAATAAACATAAATGGAAAGGTATTTATTATAATCCGGATGTAAACCCTCCCCAGAGATGGGAATATAGAACACCCTTACTCGTATTATTAGTGAAGGTGCTCTTCTCAAAAAAGTATTATGAGATACCTGTCTCCCGCGCTGCAATCAACTATAGACCAACCTCAAAAACTAATGGAAACTACAAAAGTTTTTCAGGAATCAGCGATTCTAAAGAGCTTACTGTAAAAAACATAGATCAGATAGAAAAACTCAAGAAAATCAAATTTGTGGTGGGTGTATCCCGCGGTGGATCTCACACATGGTTGTATTCTTTAGATAAGGTATATGAAGTTCATTGGCATGGTAAACCCCATCTCTATGAAGTAACTGACTTTGAAAAGTTTAATTGGTTACCCGGTGTTCTGGTAGTGCCTCTGGATGTTATTGCAGCTGTTAATTCCAGCAAAAACATTTGGGACTTAGTAATAGAAAATTTCAAACGCTTGAGGAATCTTGTTCCGGATGAGTAAGCAACAGATGAATATTACAACCATCTCATATTATATTATCTCCATTTACTCATATTAGGTTGTGATTCCAAAACCAAAGAGTCAGGTTCACAATCCGTTGAACCAATTTTTTAAAATAAGATGAACAGTATTCCATAAAAGTAGAGTTTTATAGGGAGCATATTGGTTCGGATCATGAGCCATCCGGATATATGCTTATCGATTACATTCTGGTTAGAGATATAAAAACGGAGCAAAGTTGAGCGTTTCACGCTAGCAGATGCGATATCATTGGAGGAGCACAGGAAAGTGAGGGAGCGTAAGCAACGAGCGGAGTGCGACGACCCCCGCGTAGCCGTAGGGCCGAGCGTTTCTTCGGAGTGCGGCGCGTGAGCGCCGGCGGAGATGACATGCAAGGCCATGCGACACGTCGCAAGTCCTTGCGGAAGGTCAGGTCCGGCGGGCCACCGCGCGGAGTGCGCGCCGGGACGGACGCAGGACGAACGTGGGCTGCCGAAGGCCATGGCCGTCGCCTGATTTTTTGCACCCGAAACCGGACGGACCCCATTTCGGGTTTCGCGAAAAATGGCAACGCTCCGGAGAAAGATTCGTTCGGCTATTACACTGATATATGGTCGCCGGATGGTCGCTATATAGCTTTTGGTCGTTTCCATGGCTTTGTCCTGTATTCGCCAAATATAATTAGCGATCTACAACAAAAATGGTATTCACAATACCATTAAGATCATGTCAGATGAATCTACTGGATTATGGCATGAATGCGTCGAGTGGAATGAAAATCACATACTGCGTTTTTTCTTCTGGTCTTTCGAACAAACTTGTAGAATTCGATTTTAACCCGACTACTGGAGGGGGCTATACAACCACCGAAACAGCTAGCTCTTTTATAGCGATAATGAAAGATGGTATAGGTAAAATCTCATATTAAGATGGTACTTTAAAAGGGTTTTGCCACTGTAACATCGGCCATTTTAGCGATATTAGCCTTTTCCAAAGTGAAGGTGCGGAGTGGTCAAAAAACCCTTAGCAGCGAGGTAATCAATGGCGGGTCATAGCAAGTGGGCTAACATCAAGCACCGTAAGGCGGCTCAAGACAAGAAACGCGGCAAGATGTGGACCAAGCTGATCCGCGAGGTCACGGTCACGGCCCGCGCCGGCGGGGGAGACCCGGACACCAATCCGAGATTAAGGTTGGTGATCGACAAGGCCTACGGTGCCAACATGCCCAAAGACACCCTGGACCGCGCGATCAAACGCGGTGCTGGCGAGAGCGAAGGCGAAAGCTACGAGGAGATCCGCTATGAAGGCTATGGTCCGGGTGGCACTGCGGTCATGGTCGACTGCATGACCGATAACCGCAACCGTACCGCCGCGGAAATTCGTCACGGTTTCACCAAGCACGGTGGTAATCTGGGTACGGACGGTTCGGTATCCTATCTGTTTAGTAAACAAGGCATTGTCGGCTTCCCACCCGGCACGGACGAAGATACCGTTATGGAGATCGCGTTGGAGTCGGGAGCGGAAGACGTCGTGACCAACGATGACGGTTCCCTGGATGTGATCACCACCCCGGAAAATTTCACGGCCGTCGAGCAGGCCTTGGCCTCGGCTGGCTTGGATACCGAAGCTGCCGAGATCACCTTCAATGCTTCCACGCGCACCGAGCTCGACCCGGAGACCGCCGAGAAACTGCTGAAGATGGTAGACACATTGGAGGATTTGGACGATGTGCAAGAAGTCTACCACAATGCCGACATCCCCGACGAAACCATAACCGCTTGGGATGCCTGACAGAACCGTGGGGATCCTCCAGGGCTACCGAATGATAATTCGATAGAAAGCAACGGCTTGTCGATTTCAGACGCTTAAGCACGCAGAGGGACTGAAATAGCCGCCATCAGCTACCCGTTGTTAGTACGGATTACCGGCAACATTGGGCGAGTAGGATCTTCACGGAAATTTCAGCCGCCAATGAACGTAAATCGACGTAAATCGGTTGAGATTGGTCCGCCATTAGCGACACTTCCTGGCCCCGTAACCTTAGATTTGCGGCCATTTGTGTTCATTGGCGGCAAAAAAGAGCTTCCGATGGAAGAACCGAGCCGATGTTGATGTTATGGATATTTCGATATGGCTGTTATGAGTACCCCATACTCTATGGGGTCCGACCAGACCGGGGTGCTTAAGCCGGCGCACTCCAAAGAGTCGGGGAGATCACCCGACCTTACCTGCTTGCTTACCTGACAACAGATTGTTTCAGCAGTGATTATCATTTGGTAGCCCTGGGGGACCCTCGAAGCACCGTGGAAAAATCCATTCTTGGAATTTGCCACGGTGCTCTTGGAGAGTATTCCGGCAAAGGTTCGGAAGGAAGCCGACCACTACAAACCAAGCACCGCGGAGCTTTTCGAGGTCCCCTTGGCAACGGATTTTCGAGACCTCCGACTCCACCCCAAAGCCCGATGAACCCCAAACGACCAGGGGAGTAACCGTGCCTACGAGCCTGACCTTCGAGCACCCTTTGAATGAAAGGGTCCGTATCTTTCTGCGCCTCGAATACCTGCTCGAAAAGGTAGCCCATTTCCTGTCGCAAGAAGAAGACCCCTGGATGTCACGGGCGGCTATCGACGGGCTCGTAGACATCCTCACCATCGCCGCGCGGGTCGATATCAAGACCGAGCTACTCAAAGAGTTGGCCCGCAACAGCAGTGCTCTGAGCCGCATACGGAGCGGACCCGAAGTCGACTCGCAAATCCTGGAAAAGCGGCTCGATGACATCCGACAGGCCGCATCCGATCTCCACCAGTTGAGCGGGCAAATCGGAGAGGCCTTACGCCGGGACGACTTCTTCAAAGATATCGCCCAGCGCAGCAACCTACCCGGCGGCATTTGCAGCTTCGACCTGCCCCAATACCACTACTGGCTCGAGCAGCCGTCGGATCTGCGTCAGCAAAGGCTACACACATGGAACCGAAGCTTGCAGCCGGTGAGCAATGCCGTCGCTTTGACCCTCTCCTTGGTCCGCACCAGCACCGAACCTCATGAAGTAACCGCCGTCGGTGGCTTCTATCAACAGACCTTGGCCCTCCGGACCCCGGCCCAATTGGTGCGTGTCGTCCCGGACGGCAGTGACCTTTTCCCCGTAATCAGCAGCTATAAGAATCGCTTCAGTATCCGCTTCATGAGTATGCAAGAAACCGGGCGCCCCACCCCTTGGCCTACCGACACCGACTTCTCCCTTACCTGCTGCACCTTTTGATACGGATTCCCCACCACGGTGGTCGCCGACAAGCCTCCCAAGACTCCTGCTCGCCCCAGCTGTGGCTTGGTCGACCCATCCCTTGGGTTCCGGAATCCAAGTAGCGGCCCTTTTGCAATGAACGCTGTCGACTGATCGACCTGGGTGAATGGCTCGGCGAGGAATACCGCTTCTCCGAATCGACTGAAGATAACAATGTCCCACCCACGCAGTAGAATAAAGACCAGGGTTCCCCTTGGCCCCCTCGTCAAACGCAGCCTGCGGTTTTCCCGCACTAAGTACTTTCCTTATCGCCTTCACATCCAAAGCCGATCGGGGTGCCGGCTCCGATGTTTCAAGTACGACGGTCAAACCATCCGCTATCCGGTGGTGTTTTAACTTTGTTGTGCCCGGCGTAGCGGGCACCGTGAAAAAACCCGGAGCGGCGGTTTTCAAAGTTCCCTTTATTCGGCAACAACAAAATTAAAACACTCTCAAGAATTAGTCGTGCTATAACTCGGTTGCTTCCAGGTATCCATAATCTAGAGCCTGCCTTTTTAGACAAGCTCTAGCCGAGGGGGCGATTGCAAGGCATTTTTCTTGACCGACAAGGCGCAGTGAGGATGAATAACGGACCTCTTGCGATGAACCGCAACTCGAGTCACGCGGAAAAGGCCACAATCGGACCTGAAAACCTGTTCAAGATCTATCGAAGCTGCGACGCAGAGCTTTCAAAACAGTTCTATCCGGCCGATACCTTCAGAAAGAACGCGTCGATTTCCACCGACCCATCCGCTGCGAGGGGGTTTCGGATAGCCTCTGAATTCTCGTTCATCTTGAACGTGACTAGGCCGCCCGCGGAGAAATCTCCGCCTCGATCTTCTCGCCGGAATCTTCGGCTGTGGTCTTCAAATCAAAGGGGGTTTGCAGATCCATCCAGAACTCGGGGCTGGTCCCGAAATACCGCGAGAGCCGTAACGCAGTATCCGGCGTGACCGCGCGGCGCTCACGCACGATATCATCGATACGCGGCGCGGAAACCTTGAGCTCCAGAGTCAGGGTGCTTGCCGAAAGCCCGAGTGGCACTAGGAACTCCTCCCGCAGAATCTCGCCGGGATGGATGGGTCGCATCTTGTTCATGATCGGCTCTCTTGCGTTTGGTGTGGGTAGCGCCATTTTCCCCATCGCGTAGGATAGCCCGCTCCAAGCCTACTCTATGCCCTTCCTTTTCGCCTGTAGGCTTGGACCCGTCGCCAAGCCAACCGTCGGAAGTTTTCATCATGGACCCGTTGTCGTTGTTTACCGTTGCGCTCGGCCTTCCGGCTCCTTGGGAAATCGTTGACGTAGCCCGCGATCCCACGTCGGGCCGGATCGATTTCCACCGCGCCTTCGCCCCGGGGACACGATATTCTTGTCCGCATTGTAGGGCGGAACACCAGCCGGTCCACGACACGCTTGAGCGCGACTGGCGTCACCTGAATTTCTTTCAATTCCAAGTCTACATCCATGCCAAGGTGCCCCGTGTGCGCTGCGAGACCTGCGCCTAGACTACCCCCAGGTCGTGGCGCTCTAGGCGCGCCCCAACAACGGCTTCAGCCTACGGATGGAGGCCTTACTGGTCACCCTCTGTCAGGCGATGGTTGACGAAGGGCGTCGCCAAGAAGTCAAAACCGCCAGAAATCCCCGTTTGCGGAACTCAAGCGCCGAAACCATAAGACACACCATAAGACACACCATGGCTTCCGGATCCAGGAGACGTTACGCGAGATCTTCCACAGCGCTCAGAGCACGGCGCAAGCCGAGCCGCTCCTCGACAGATGGGACAGCTGGGCGCGCCGTTGCCGCCTGGAGCCGATCAAAGCGGCAGCCAAGACACTTACAGAAGCACTGGCCAAGCCTCTCAATGCGTTCGATTCCAGGCTCACCAACGGCCGTATCGAGGCGGTCAATTCGCTCATCCAAGCCGCCAAAACCAGGGCCCGCGGCTACGGGACCACCAGGCACCTGTTACCATCGTCTACCTTGTGGCGGGTAAGTTGACCCAGCTGCCGACTTCTCCGTTCGTCGTCCAGGCGGGGCTTCCCATCACGACTTGAGTCAGGTCGCTATGACCCGCTACCCACACCAAACGTAAGAGCGCCAGTTTTTTCACGAGAATACCAAACTGAACTTGCCGATCTATCTTGATGAAGGGGTACAGATCCATCTTCAAGAATGCACTAAACCAAAGGGTATAGAAGTCACCCAGATCGTCAATGAGATGCTCAGGCAGGATATCAAGTCGATCGAGGCGGCGAAGCAATAATCCCGATGTCAAGGCGATTTCTGTCAAATTACATACCATCTTGCTAGTCTTTTCGTCCGTCTTCCGTGTTGCGCCAACCCTTGCATAATCCACTAGGCGCCGGTTGCCGCAATATTTTCACTTCTATAATCACGAACACCCACACCGATCCTTAGACGAGCTTATACCGGAACAGGTTCACTCCTGTAACGAGCACGGAGTAATCCAAGCCATTGCCTATATGGTATTACATATAACACGAGAACAACTATTATTCTCCATTCTTATGGAAATATAACTTGACTCACGAGGCAAGCATCTATTGGATTTACCTGAAATAATGTTTCCTAAGGACTAGTCTCCGTTCTTAACTCATTTGGCTCTCTTGCGTTTGGTATGGGAGGATAAAGAAAACCACCGCGTAGCGGCTGCGTCCTTGACAGGCTGGATGGGCGCAACACAATGTGGGCAAGAGGGGATCAGGGCATCCGGCGGATCAAGCCTAATATCCTGCTGTTGCTGAGTTCGCCGTGATGCGTGGCCTCGCGGCCAAAACGCCCCGGTCCCTTCATGCAGACCCCGCTTCTGCGCCTATCCAGCCCTTCAAGGATGGTTTTCGTTTCCATCCTACCCACACCAGCCGTAAAAGAGCCACTTATTTTGGGCTCCTAGCTGTCCAACGGTTGGGATCCAACTCATCAGGGGGTGATTTACAATGGGTGATTTACAATGGCTTGAAAAAATGAAGAAATCGAAAAAAGAATCCGGAGCGTCGCCATTTTTCGCGAAACCCGAAATGGGGTCCGTCCGATTTCGGGTGCAAAAAATCAGGCGACGGCCATGACCTTCGGCGGCCCACGTTCGTCCTGCGTCCGTCCCGGCACGCACTCCGCGCGGCACCAGGACTCCCGCAATGACTTGACGCTGTGTCGCAGGGCCTTGCATTTCGTCTCCGCCGGTGCTCACGCGCCACACTCCGACGAAACGCTCGGCCCTACGGCTACGCGGGGGGCGTCGCACTCCGCTCGTCGCTTACGCTCCCTCGCTTTCCTGTGCTCCTCCAATGATGGAAATTGTTGTGGATGCCTATGGCAAGGAAGAGCAGACATCGAGTTGGTATTACTATATACGACAATTTGGAATTTCCATTTCGGGCAAAATGCATTGGCAAAAGATCGATTTCTCCTTTTGAAAGTCGGCCAAGAGGTAAAAGTTATCGGCATGCTTGATGAATGCGAATGCGATATGTTCGTTATAATCGAATATGGTAAAGATGCATTGGGCGTACCTTTATCGCAGCTTGAAATAATAGAATAATAAATGATTGGCATTATTGGATAGAAATGGGTTATGAATTCTAAGGCAACACTGATTTGATCGGCCATGTCCGCCCCGGAAACAGGATAACTCCGGCAACGACATAAAGAGTTAAGAGTATTAGTCTAAATCCGTGACTTGAATGACGTATTCACTCGTTTTTAGCCGATCACGATGTCGGATTTCATTTACCTATGTCCGCATCCAACCCGCGACATGCTTCAGGACCAGTGCTTCCAGCGCCGCTATGTGGTCGGCACGGTCGTTCAGGGCCGGAATATAGCTGAAGTCATCTCCCCCGGCCGCCAAAAAACGCGCCCGATTCTCCACCGCAATCTCCTCCAGGGTCTCCAGGCAGTCGGCTGCGAATCCGGGGCAGATGACCTGGACCTTTTTCACCCCCTCATGGCCCCAGGCCGCCAGGGTCTCGTCCGTGTAGGGGCGCAGCCCCTCCTTGCGGCCGAACCGGGACTGGAAGGCGACCTGCCACTGTTGCGGAGCCAGCCCGAGGGCCTCGGCCAACAGGCGCGCGGTCTTACGACATTGGCAGCCGTAGGGATCACCACGCAAGAGATACTCTCGGGGCAGGCCGTGGAAAGAGAAGAGCAATCGGTCCGGCTCGCCCTGCTCGGTCCGGTGGGCACGGACGCTCTGCGCCAAGGCGGCGATGTAGCCCGGCTCGTCGTGGTATTGATTGACGAAGCGCAGCTCCGGCAACCGTCGCCAGATCGCAAGCTCGGCGGTGACCGCATCGAAGCCGGAGGCCGTGGTCGTGGCCGAGTATTGGGGATAGAGTGGCAGCACCAGGATGCGGCGAGCATTCAGGTCCTGGAGACCAGCCAGGGCCGCAGCGATCGAGGGGTTGCCGTAGCGCATCCCGAGCACCACCCGGACCCGTCCCGATAAGTGCCGGTCGAGCCGAGCTTGCAGGGCATCGGCCTGACGACGGCTAATAGCTAACAGCGGCGAGCCCTGCTCCGTCCACACCGAGCGGTAGGCCCGGGCGGACCGCCGCGGGCGCAGGCGTAATAGGATACCGTGCAGGATCGGCCACCACAGGGTGCGTGGTAGCTCGATCACCCGCGGATCACTCAAAAACTCGGCTAGGTAGCGCCGTACCGCGGGTGTCGTCGGGGCATCCGGTGTACCCAGGTTGAACAGGAGTACGCCCAGCACGTCCGGTATGCCGTGTCGAAAACCGGTATTCCGTTGGAATTTCATGGATCCCGGCTCTGCCTGGAGTGGTGGCCGGTAGGGTACGCGAGGATTGTTTTCACGCCAGATCCTGTTGCGGGAATTTTGAATTCTTCAAAGCTGAGCTTTCCAGCTTCCCTGGAAGCCCGCCAAGTGGCCTGTTTGCAAGAGGTCGCTTGATTTGCAAATTTGTCCAATCAATTAGGAACCGATACATTATGGGTGCAGCGGGAGTGGCCGGCAAATGCGGGGCACGGAAAACCTCGCGGGGATCCATACCCGTTGCTGAATATTTCGCGTAACTATTCAGCTACTCCAGTTGGGGCATTGGGGGGCGGCCCTGGAAGGTCAGGACGAGCGAGTTAAAAAGATCGTCGGATTGTTTGCGGAGAGTTGGGAGGTAGGAGCGGATGATGGCAAAGTCCCCGGCGCCAGTATCGGAGCGGAAGCAGCCAGAGGCTTTCTGCTTGAGCTTGGGCATGCGAAGGTCGCGTTCGGCCTGGTTGTTGTTGAAGGGAACGCGCCGGTCGGTGAGGAAGCGCAGGACCTCGTTGCGGCGCTCATGTAGCCGCCGAATGAGGTTGCAGACCGGAGATTGTTTGACCCGCCCGCGGGTGCGGGGACGGGGAGAATTGCCGGCTTCGGCTTTGCTGAGGATGGTGTCGTAGCGGGTCCGCAACTGCTCGCCGTTGCTGGTGAGCAGCGTCTCAAGGTCCTGGGCCTGGGCCTGGGCCTCGCCGACCACGGCATTAGCTTGGCACAACCGCGGGAAGGGACTCGGTGAGATCGCTAGGACGGCCAGCTCATTGAGCACCCCGGCGGTGCGCTGGTGGGGCAGTAGCTGACATTGAGTCATGTACACCGCAAAGGCCGACCCGCTCGGTCCGTATTGCACCGGGACCTCGATCCCCGCGGGAAACGTGCTGCGTTGCGTGCGCTCGCAGACACAAGTCCCGCTGACAATACGGTACTCAATGATCTCACGTTGGATTACCACCTCGACCACCTGACGTCGCTCTGCGAGCACTGTAGTAGCGATCTCGGTGTCGCGTAGCCGCGCACGCACAGGTCCCCGGCAGCGGGATGATCACGCACTGATCGGGGTCATCGACCAGGGAGCGGGTGACGCCGCGCCGACCCAGTTGTCCACCGGGCTTGCGCCCGCTGGGTTGGCGCCGCGAATGTGGCGGCGGCTTCTTGAACGGAGAGTCTGAAGGATGGTGGCCGGCTGGAGTTGTGGCTATCCTTAGCTAGACGTGCTTCGAGTTCCTGAATACGCTCATGCATCTGCTCAATGGTCCCGGAGCGTCGCCATTTTTTGCGAAACCCGAAATAGGGTCCGTCCGATTTTCGGGTGCAAAAAATCAGGCGACGGCCATGGCCTTCGGCGGCCCACGTTCGTCCTGCGTCCGTCCCGGCGCGCACTCCGCTCGTCGCTTACGCTCCCTCGCTTTCCTGTGCTCCTCCG
>Ga0056125_1000255_pt1 | contig 11212 bp, 9 predicted proteins | sample WorMetHEROISLAND_5_FD_71112 | JGI IMG/M metagenome (GOLD analysis project Ga0056125, IMG submission 71112) | Marine gutless worms symbiont microbial communities from Max Planck institute for Marine Microbiology, Germany - Olavius sp. 5 HERON ISLAND ... | reverse complement strand
GGCTACGGGACCACCAGGCACCTGATTCCCATCCTCCACCTTGTGGCGGGTAAGTTGACCCAGCTGCCGACTTCTTCGTTCGTCGTCCAGTCGGGCCTTCCCATCACGACTTGAGTCAGGTCGCTATGACCCGCTGCCCACACCAAACGCAAGAGAGCCCACTTGTTAGCGGGTGCTGCGAAACTCATCGCCGATCCGTTTGGTCGCCGCGACGGCCTGCGCCTGCTGCGCGCCGATCCCGTCCAGGGCCGCGGTGAGCGCGGACAGGCCCTGGGTAAGCTGCGCGTTCCGTGCCGCCAGCCGACCCAGGAGCGGATGCTTCCCGGCCGCCTCCCGCTGGGCGACCTCCGCCTCGTGTCGGGCCTGCTCGGCCTCTGCCTAGCGACGCCGATCCAGCTGCTCGTTGAATATGATGTTGCCGGGCGTCGAGCAACGCCAGATCGCGCTCGAATGTATCCCTCTGCGCCTTCAGCAAAGCCTCACGCACCGCCTGACTCAATAGGTCCGTTCAGCTGATGGATCTCGGCGCGCAGCTCCCGCTGGCGCGATTGCAAGGCCCAGCGATAGGCCTCGGCAAGGAGCGGCGACCCCCCCGGAGCCCCGAATCACTCCTGGTACCGAACTGTTCGAGCCCCCCTGTAACCGCGGTGATGCGCTCGCGTGCTCGGGTGGGACGCTGGAGCCAAGCATCGAGCTCCTTCTCGATCTCACCGAGCCGTGCCCTGACCGTGGCGGCGGCTTGCTCCTTAGCGAGCCGCTGCTCCAGCTCCGGGACGGAAAGCCCCACCGACAGTGGCTCGGACTCGGGCCCGGAGGTACTAGCCTCGAGCTGTCGACAGAGCTCCTGTGTCTGCTCCGGCGCTGTCTCCAGGGCCTGTATGTAAGCCCTGGCCTCGGTCTCGTGGGTCCGGGCGACCTCCAGGTTACTCAAAGCCTTGCGGTAGAGCTCGGTGAGCTTGGCTTGTGCGGCGGCATCCGGGTCTTTGGCGGCAGCGACTTCCGCGATCTTCTTCTCGAGCAGCTCCGGCGTGACCTCGGTCTTCGACGAGAACTCGGCTCCGCCCGACTCATGCCGGGCCAGCGCAGCCCGTAGGTCCGATTGCGTCGGGACCGATGCCGGCTGGGTCTGGACTTGCAACCCTGGGAGGAAAACCAGCAACCCCAAGGCCAGGGCCGATAAGATGCCTCGTTTAAGACGATTGGCGGGATAGGCCGAAGCGGGCCACTCGGGTACAACCGAATCGAGGATACTCAGCCGCGGCAGCGGACTTTTGTGGTGAGGACGAAATAGTAGCCGCAGCTCACCGGTATCGAGCTCTCGGCCTCGGCGCGGGGATATTTGCGACAACTGGGGGGACGAAACCGGTAGATGGCACATGAGCTCAATCCCCCCTCGTCGTAACGCAAAAACGGACACTTATAGGGCAGCTTGCAACATTCCCCACAGCGATTGCACTCCCCTCGGCGGTTAGGCGCAACAGGCAACAGAGATGTCATCACCCGTTTAATCTTTCTTTTCATGCTTTGGACCAAAATGATGAGAGTCCATTCCCAGGCAACCGAAAAAATCCCTGCCGCTTCCTGTAGTTGGAGAGTCGCCATTTTTCGCGAAACCCGAAATGGGGTCCGTCCGATTCCGGGTGCAAAAAATCAGGCGACGGCTATGGCCTTCGGCGGCCCACGTTCGTCCTGCGTCCGTCCCGGCCCGCACTCCGCGCGGTGCCAGGACTCCCGCAATGATTTGACGCCGTGTCGCATGGCCTTGCATTTCGTCTTCGCCGGAGCTCACGCGCCGCACTCCGACGAAACGCTCGGCCCTACGGCTACGCGGGGGTCGTCACACTCTGCTCGTCGCTAACGCTCCCTCGCTTTCCTGTGCTCCTCCAACGGAGATACCCCGCCCGACTCGGGTGCGGAAGCGATCGAAGCCGCAGCAAGGCTGAAAGGACAAGAACCTCGAGCTCCGATCACCACAGCAGTCAGGACGGAATGCAGGCCCGACGGGTCTGTGGGAGCAGCCAGCGATGCCGGCACCGTCAGGTCGAGGGAAGACCACAGGAAGGGAGGGGGCGTTAGCGACGAGCAGAGTGTGACGACCCCCGCGTAGCCGTAGGGCCGAGCGTTTCGTCGGACCCACGCGCTAACACAGCCGGACGGTGCTTGCATCAAACATCCACAGTCCGTAGCCACCCGCATCCGGATTCTTTGCCAGGAAGGTGGGCTAATCGGCGACAATAACCGGCATCAGGTTCGCCTTCCCCACGGAGGCACCACATCGTTTCTCCATTCCCTACGGCAGCCTACGCCTTGCGGCCGAGATTACCGTGATACCCTGCCCGCGCAACGGATCGGCAGCCTGTTCGGGTAGTATGCCGGTACCATCGATACACGGCATTACCCCTGTGAGCCAATAGACACTGGCAGAATTTTCGGCCCCGGCCACCATCACCCATGCCAGAAGCACAGGAGCAGAAGGATCGCGATTTTTTTCATGTGGTCAAGTCCCGATAGCGAGCATCGACAAGGAGATACCACCGTACCCGAGTATCCCGCAGGCCGGCAGCGCAGGCCGCATTCTACAATAGGTGCCGCATCGGCTCACCGGTAAACCATCGAAACCGACCCGAGATCGATATACTGTCCCTACAATCCCAAAAGCCATTGGTCAGGGCTTGCGACCACTCATCCCAGCCTACATCGACGTCTCGATTTCAAAAATGTTCGAAGGGATCTCGGGGATGGTCTCCGGGGTTATCCTATATCTCACCGGCCGGGATGCCGGGAGCGACTGCAATGCCCATCCGACAACGCGGAGAGCAAGCGGGGAGTCGGTAATACTCAAGGACGAGGTGCATACGACTGGCGGTGCGGCAGAAAATTCACGGCTGGCGGGCCCGGAGGCGAACAGGGGGATGACACAATGCAAATTGGAATGATCGGTCTCGGGCGCATGGGCGCAAACATGACACTTCGACTCATGCGCGACGGGCACCAATGCGTCGTTTACGATCTCGATGCCCAAGCGGTGCGGACAGCGACCACCGCCGGTGCCGTCGGCGCCGACGACCCGGCCGACCTGTGCGCCCAGTTGGCCAAGCCACGAGCCGTGTGGATCATGGTCCCGGCAGCGGCCGTGGACAGAGTCATCGACCAGCTCTTGTCCGGTCTGGAGGCAGGCGATATCATCGTCGACGGTGGCAACTCCCACTACAAAGCGGCTATCCGACGCGCCGAGCGGCTCGCCACCTCCGACCTACACTTTCTGGACTGCGGCACCAGCGGCGGGGTCCGGGGCCTGGAGCGTGGATACTGCCTGATGATCGGTGGCGCGGTAAATGCCTTCCGGCATCTCGACCCCATCTTCAAGACCTTGGCCCCCGGACCCGGCGACAGCGCGCGTACCGCCGGTTGCCACGGCGACTACGGCACGGCGGAGCAGGGCTATCTGCACTGCGGCCCGAGCGGTGCCGGTCATTTCGTCAAGATGGTCCACAACGGCATCGAATATGCCTTGATGGCCGCCTATGCGGAAGGCATGAATCTCCTCAAACATGCCGGCGTCGGGCGCAAGGCCCGAACGACCGACGCGGAGACCGCCCCCCTAGATAATCCGGAACACTATCAATACGATATCGATATCTCCCAAGTCGCGGAGGTGTGGCGTCGGGGTAGTGTGGCGTCCTCTTGGCTTCTGGATCTCACCGCCGACGCACTACACCAAGACCCGCAGCTCGACCGGTTCCAGGGACGCGTATCCGATTCGGGCGAAGGTCGTTGGACCTGTATGGCGGCGATCGAGACCGGTACCCCGGCCCCCTTGCTGACCACCGCTCTCTATGAGCGTTTCAGCTCCCGCGGGGAAGCGGATTTTGCCAATCGGATGCTGGCGGCCATGCGCTACCAGTTCGGCGGCCACCAAGAACAGCCGGATTGAGACGATTTCTGTCAAATAAAATACCGTCTTGCTGGTTTTTTCGTCCGTTTTCCGTGTTACGTTAACCGTTACATAGTCCACTAGGCGCCGGTTGCCGCACCTCGAATACGAACGAAAATCCGGGCCAATCCGGTACATCATTTTCCGGCAATCGCCTGAGGCGGACATCCCTGCCCCGCACGGGCATCTCGAATTTCTCAAGGTGCCCTTCCGGGAACCCAAGGAAGTCTCCCGTGTCCCTGATGCAACCCAGCTACACCCACACCTCACCGGTGTCGCCCAACACCATGGTCATCTTCGGCGCCGGAGGCGATCTGACCCGACGCAAATTGGTCCCGGCCCTACTCCATCTGTGCAACGCAGCGTCTGCTGCCGAACAACTTTGCGGTACTCGGGCTCGGCCGTTCGAAGATGGACGACGACGCCTTCCGGGAATCGATGGCCGAGTCGATCCGGGAGCACGTCGGCACCGCTCTCGACCCTTCGGTCAAGCAGCTGATGGAGCGCCTTTACTACATGCCGATCATATCCACGACGACGACGCTCACGAACGCCTACGCGCGCATCTGAGCGAGCTCGATATCCGATGCGGGGCCGAAGGCAATTATCTGTTCTATTTGGCGATTCCCCCCAGCCTCTTCGCACCGGTGACGGGCTTCCTGGGCACGGGCGATCTGCTGTGGGAGCCCGAACACAGCTGGCGACGGATCGTTCCGGAGCGTCGCCATTTTTTGCGAAACCCGAAATGGGGTCCGTCCGATTGGGGGCCGTCCGATTTCGGGTTTCGCAAAAAATCAGGCGACGGCCACGGCCTTCGGCGGCCCACGTTCGTCCTGCGTCCGTCCCGGCGCGCACTCCGCGTGGCGCCAGGACTCCCGCAAGGACTTGACGCCGTGTCGCATGGCCTTGCATTTCGTCTCCGCCGGCGCTCACGCGCCGCACTTCGACAAAACGCTCGGCCCTACGGCTACGCGGGGGTCGTCGCACTCCGCTCGTCGCTTACGCTCCCTCGCTTTCCTGTGCTCCTCCATCGAGAAGCCTTTCGGGCAGGATCGGGAATCCGCGAAGGCGCTCAACCGCGAGCTACACCGTCACCTGGACGAAAGGAGACGGTGCAAAACATCCCGGCGCTGAGGTGGAGCCCCGTAAGTCCGGAACGACCACTGCGTAATGCCAGATAACGCGCGGGCAAGCTCGCGCCTAACCGCAGATAGGCACAAACATAGGTTAGGACATGGCCCCTGCAGCTCAGGTGGCTCCGGCTCCGAGGTGGGCTTTATAGTCCTGAAATAACCGGTCTATGCGTCGCCACTCAGGACCGGGCACGCCCGTACCGACTGGCTTGCCGTCGAGCCGGGTGACCGGCTGGACCTCCCGGCTGGAGCTAGAAATCCAGATCTCGTCCGCGGCTTCCAGCTCATCCCGGGTGATAGGACGTTCCGCGCAAGGTAACGCGGCACCGCAAGCAAGCTCCAACACCAAGTCACGGGTAACCCCCCGTAACAGCCGGTTACTCGCGGGGGGAGTCAGGATCTCCCCGCTCCGTACCGCGAAGGGGTTGGTGGAAGAACCTTCGGTGACCAGTCCGTCGCGGACTAGAATTGCCTCGGTGGCGGCGACATCCTCGGCCTCCTGACGGAGCAGGACGTTACCCAGGAGCGCGGTGGCCTTGATATTGCAGCGGTGCCAACGATTGTCTTCCAGGACCACAGCAAAGACCCCGGTAGCGGCGATATCCGGGTCGCGTGGCCCCAGGCCCCAGGTCATGACCAGCACCGTAGGCTCGACATCTTGCGGAAACAAGTGGTTGCGAGTTCGGTCCACGCCTCGCGTCAGCTGTAGATAGAGCAATCGATCGCCATCCGTTGCCGGGCCGATCAGACGCGTGAAGATCCGCCCCCAGGCCTCGAGCGGCAGAGGATTCTCCATCCGAATCGACCGCAGGCTATTGTCGAGCCGCTCCATGTGCTGCGACAACCGAAACGGGCGCCCGCCGTAGACGGGTATCACCTCATAAACCCCGTCACCGAACAGGAAGCCGCGATCCATGACCGGAACGCGAGCCTCTTCGAGGGGCATGAACCGACCGTCGAGATAGACTTCGCTCATATCAAAGCCACCTCAGTACCATATCCTCAGTACCATATCCGCGGCTTTCTGCAACAAGCTACCCTCGGCCACATCACGCAACGCCACGACCGGTACGCGGCGCACCTCCTCGTCATCCAGCGTGATACTGATATAGCCCGCCACCGTACCCTTGGTAAGGGGTGCGGAGATGTCCGAATCCGTGATGACCAGCTTGGCGGATAACCGATCATAGGTACGCCGTGGAATGGTTACGGAGATATCCGTGGCCGCGGCCACGGGGAAGTCATCGACCTCGCCCATCCAGACCCGTAGCGTCGTCACCGGTCGACCTGCGGGGTAGAGTGTGTGGGTCTCGTAGAAGCGGAAACCATAATTGAGCAATGCCAGACTGGCCCGCATCCGCACCTCGCCCCCCTTGGCCCCCATAACCACCGAGGTAAGCCGCCTATTGCCGCGTTTGGCAGAGGCCACCAGACAATAACCTGCGGCCTCCGTGTGTCCCGTTTTGACCCCGTCGACGGACTCATCCTGCCACAGCAGACGGTTGCGGTTTCTTTGCTCGATGCCGTTGTACATGAACTCCTTTGCGGCATACCAAGCATAGTATTCCGGAAATTCACGGATGCTCGCCGCGGTCACCCGGGCCATATCCCGCGCGCTGGTATAGTGATTCTCTTGCGGCAATCCGGTAGCGTTCATGAAGTGACTATCCCGCATACCCAGACGCTCGGCATGAGTATTCATCAGGTCTGCGAAGGTCCCCTCGCTGCCCGCGACGTGCTCGGCCAAGGCCACACTGGCATCGTTGCCGGACTGAATGATCATACCCTTGAGAAGGTCCTTCACCGATACCTGCTTACCGATCTCGACGAACGTCTTGGAGCCACCGGTACGCCACGCCTTCTCGCTGATGAGCACCGGGTCCCGGAGCGACAGATTACCCCCGGCCAGCTCGCGAAACACCACGTAAGCAGTCATGATCTTGGTCAGACTGGCCGGCTCCAGGCGCTCATCCGCATTGGATTCCGCTAACACCCGACCGCTATGATGATCCACCAGCAAATAGCCCTTGGCGGCCAACTGCGGTGGGGCGGGGATCGGCATCCACTCCGACGCCCGGCTCGGAGTAGGAAAATCCGGTATGGGCCAGTCGTCGGCCCACACCCCGGTAGAGAGGGCAAGCAGTACCGAGACGAGGAAAAATGGCTGCATCGGCTAAAACTAGTCGGTGAACAGGACCCCGAAGGTACCCCCTCGAGGGGACCTTAGGGAAGGTCCATCCTTGGAATTCGTCAAGTCGCGAAGCAAAAACCCAAGTTTTCACTTCGATCCGATTCTCCAATCACTTACGTGCTTGAAAGCCAGCAGGACACCCCTGCCTTGCGCGGACATCTTGAATTTCCCAAGGTTCCCCATGCTACTCGGGCGGCACCCTCATCGGAACCCCTGAAACTCGGGGTGGAACCTATCCATTTGGGGAGCCTTGAAAAACTTAAGGTGACCTCGAGCACTACCGAATTCCCCAAGGCCCCCTAAGGCGATTGGCGGAAAATGATGTACCGGATTGGACCGGATTTTGGTTCGTATTCAAGGCGCGGCAACCGGCGCCTAGTGGACTATGTAACGGTTGCCGCAACACAGAAGACGGACGAAAAGATCACCAAGATCGCTAGTGTCCCAACGTTTAGTTGAATACATTCAGTTGTTTATCGTGGTCGCCTGGATTGTGTATCTAGTCGTTAATCAATTGATTTTATTAAATTTATTTGAAGGTGGTGAGGCTCAGAATCTGTAGAATTGTGTAGAAACTGACATCGATTTTCAGCCGTTTCTTGATCGTGGCCACGAGCACATAGACGGAAATGGCGAACTCGAGAAGACGAATAGACCTGTGGACATGCGTCGTTGTTATCAGCCCGCAATTTCGCGAGAGAGGCTGTTACCTTAGCGTACCGCAACTCAAGTCAGTAACCAGTATAGTTCCAAATACTCCTTATCTTAATGAATGGGTTATCCTGAATTCTCGGTCATAACGTTGGGACACTAGTGCAACAAGAATGGTATTTCATTTGGGTGCGGCTCTTGTGGAACGACTGGGTTGTGCCCATCGGAAAAAATCGAGCAAGCGCTACGGGGAGAAAATTCAGCCGCAAATAAACGCCAATGAACGCAAATCTATTCAAGAAAAGTCGACGAGGATGACCCCACCTCCCTACGTGTTATTGGGTGTGCATTCGAAGTCGGCAAAGTCTTGGGTCCTGGGTTTTTGGAGTCCGTATACGAGAATGCTTTGTGCCTCGAGCTGGCCGAGCGCGGACCTTAGCCAAGCACTTTTCGGCTCATTCGCGTTCATTTGCGGCAAAAAAGAAGATATCGAGTAAGCGCAATGGTGGGCACAACCATACCCTAGGCTGAGCCTTTATCTCCGGGTCTCTCCGCGTCGTTTCAAAAGAGAACCCACTTCACCGTTAAGTGGCGTGCTGTCGCGCAGCAAACAAGTGGCCAGTGGCAAGATAGGGGCCCGCGGGGAACCGAGACTGTTCAGACACTGGTGTAAAGGCTAGGTATCTCGGCTTTACAGTCCGTGAGGCCGCTTGACGTGCACGAATAAATTCAATTGTAAAATAGTATTTTACGAGATGTTTGATGAGAGCCACACCCATTATTGGACAGAAATCGCCTAAATATCGAGCCACCGATCCAACAACCGGTGGACCGGCTCGATCCCCAAGCGCATCCGGGCCGAAAAGAGCTCGACCTGGAGCCGCCCGTCACCGGCCAGGATCTTTACAACCCGGTCCCGCTCGGCACATGCCACACCGCGCTTGAGCTTATCGCTTTTCGTCAGCAGCAGGAGCAGCTCCAGCTCCGTCCGTCGCCCCCAGGTAAGCAGCTGCCGATCGAATAGGGTCAGTGGATGGCGGATGTCCATGACCACCACCAAGCCGGCCAGAGACCGTCGCTGCTCGAGATAATCCGTCAGCAGCTGCTGCCACCGGAGCTTCACCGCTACGGAAACCTTGGCGTAGCCATAGCCGGGCAGATCCACCAAACGGCGAGTCTCGTCCAACCCGAAAAAGACCACCTGCCGGGTTCGCCCCGGCGTCTTACCCACCTTGGCCAGCTGCCTCCGGTGACAGAGGGCATTAATGGCGCTGGACTTACCGGTATTGGAACGCCCGGCGAAAGCGACCTCCCGACCCAGATCCGGCGGCATCCGGTCCAATTCGGCGGCCGCCGTAACGAAATAGGCACGCTGGTAAAAAGGATTACCGGGGGAGGCGGGATCAGGGATGGTCGACATTCGACGACAAGGCTCGATGGTTACAGAGGACCTTGAAAAAACCTATGGATAGAATATCCCAAGACCCCCATGAGAGGGAATGCCCCTAAGACTATCAGGTCCCACGCCGCCAGTGACCGCTCCTGCCCCCCGCCTTTTCGAGCAAACGGACGGACTCGATACACATCCCATGATCTACCGCCTTACACATGTCATAGATCGTCAGCAGGCTAATCTGCACCGCACACAGAGCCTCCATCTCGACCCCGGTCGGACCCCGGGTCTCCACCACCGCTCGGCAATAGATCGTCGGCTCCTCGGTCCGGGGCTCGAGATCAATGGCAATCCTGGTCAACGCCAGGGGGTGGCACAGAGGCACCAGATCGGCCGTCCTCTTGGCCCCCATGATGCCGGCGATACGTGCAATCGCGAGCACATCGCCTTTCTCGTGGCCACCACCGCGGATCAACGCCAGGGTCTGCGGCTCCATGCGGATCCGCCCCTCGGCCACGGCGGTACGATGGGTCGCCTCCTTGGCACCTACATCCACCATGTGGGCCGCTCCGGACTCGTCGAAATGGGTCAAATCGCTCATGGCCTATCGAGACCCGTAAATCCAGGGCCACCGAATGATAATTTGATAGAAAGCAATGGCTTGTCGATTTCAGATGCTTAGGCACGCAAAGGGACTGAAATAGCCGCCATCGGTTACCCATAACTATTCAGCTACCCCAATCGGGGCATTGGGGGGCGGCCCTTGGAACGTCAGGACAAGCGAGTTGACAAAGATCGTCGGATTGTTTGCGGAGAGTTGAAAGGTAGGAGCAGATGATGGCAAAGTCCCCGGCGCCGGTATCGGAGCGGAAACAGCCAGAGGCTTTCTGCTTGAGCTTGGGCATGCGAAGGTCGCGTTCGGCCTGGTTGTTGTCGAAGGGAACGCGCCGGCTAGTTTTATTGGCATGGGCCACTGGCGCCGCGACGAGTGCATCGCAAATCGCGGTGACTGGCGCCTCCAGGCGGGCGGCGGCCACTCGTACGGCGCGCTGGAGGGGACCCGGTGAGATCGCCAGGCCAGCCAGCTCATGGAGCACCCCGGCGGTGCGCTGGTAGGGCAGCAGCTGATATTGGGGCATGTACACTGCAAAGGCCGACACGCTCGGTCCGTATTGCACCGGGGCCTCGATCCCCGCGGGAAACGTGGTGCGTTGCGTGCGCCCGCAGGCACAAATCCCGCTGACAATGCGGCACTCCATGACCTCACGTTGGATCACCACCTCGACCACCGGGCGTCGCTCTGCGAGCACCGTAGTGGCGATCTCGGTGCCGCCACCGTGCCCGCACGCACAGGTCCCCGACAGCGGGATAATCATGTACTGATCGGGGGCATCGACCAGGGAGCGAGTGACGCCGCGCCGGCCTAGTTGTCCACCGGGCTTGCGCCCGCTGGGTTGGCGCCGCGAACGTGGTGGTGGCTTCTTGAACGGAGAGTCTGAGGATGGTGGCCGGCTGAAGTTGTGGCTATCCTTAGCCAGACGTACTTCGAGTTCCTGGATCGCCGTTTGCCCCTCAATGATCGCAGCCTGCTCCGCAACCCGTTCACGCAGCCGCTTCAGCTCGTCGTCAGGGTTTTCTGGAGGATAGGTTAGGGCGTGCTGTTCAGGCATGGTTCCAGGGTACGCGCGTAGCCTACTTCTTGGCAAGAGGTCTTGAATAGTTACCATGACTCAATATCAGCTGCTGCCCTACCAGCGCACCGCCGGGGTGCTCAAGAGCGGGCCGGTCTAGCGATCTCACCGGGTCCCCTCCAGCGCGCCGTACGAGTGGCCGCCGCCCGCCTGGAGGCGCCAGTCACCGCGATTCGCGACGCACTCGTCGCGGCGCCAGTGGCCCATGCCGATGAAACC
>Ga0056125_1000249_pt1 | contig 11416 bp, 16 predicted proteins | sample WorMetHEROISLAND_5_FD_71112 | JGI IMG/M metagenome (GOLD analysis project Ga0056125, IMG submission 71112) | Marine gutless worms symbiont microbial communities from Max Planck institute for Marine Microbiology, Germany - Olavius sp. 5 HERON ISLAND ... | reverse complement strand
TCAATACCTGAAGCCTTCGCCGATATCCGGAGCGGCATCCAAAACCTCGACCTTGCGGATACATTATAATCCCTTGTCCTATAGGATAAAAAACGACTTTCCGGTCAAGCACTAGTTAGTAAAAAATCCTCTCTTAAGAAAGGGGGGCTTTGGTATAATCGCTAGTAAGGAGATGAATCGGCCTTTGCCTCCAGAAGAGGCAAGGTCTGGCTATCCCCAATATGGAGTGAGGTCGGCTAAAACTTCAGCCTACCTTGCTCCGCTATTTGTTCCCGTTTCTCTTGGTACTGGGCGTAAGCCCGAATCTTCTCGGCATCGAGCCCAACCGTGTCGGTGCAGTAACCATCGACCCAAAAGTGATTGCCCCAATAGGGCTTACGTTTTAAATGCTGAAACCGGTTGAAGACTCGAATCGCCGTTCGACCTCTCACCGTCCCGACATAATCCGATACCGAAATCTTCGGCGGAATCATCACCAATAAGTGCACATGATCGATTTGTACGTTTCATTCCACCACCTCATACTTTAACTGCTCCGAAAACGTTCGGATACAGCGGTTCACTTCCTCCACCACCGGACTACTCAAGATCCGAAAGCGACATTTGGGCGTCCAAACAAGATGATACTGACAGTGCCAGATGGCATGTGATCGCTTGTGAAAACGATTCATTGGTGTACTCCTCGTTCGAGACTGTGGGGACAGCTCAAAGTTAGGAGTACCATTGAGTCGTGCTATCGGCAAAGCTTCAGCACTCTGACCACGTCCAGAGGCGGTGGATTCCTAAACCGCATTAAAAATTGATCACTTCATCCACTAGATGCAACGAGAATCCTAATTATCGATTAAAATCATAGTGTTATCTTTAATTGAAAACGCCCCTAGCCCCGGCATATCTTTACGGTTCGAACGGTTCCCAAGTACACTTCTCGAAGTGCCTTGAGGAATTCCCTCCTTGGAATTTTTCAAGGTGCTTTTACCCTATACCCGTCACCCATGGGTGACAGGTATACATTCAGGTGCTTTGAGAAGACGCCGATGGTCGACCATACTCGGTCGGCATCGGTCGGGCGTTTGGGGCTGCAAGCTCGGAATGTCTGATGAGCTTAATAGGGAACCCCGTGCAAGTCGGGGGCGGGCCCGTCACTGTAACCTGATCCCTTCGCGCGGAACGAAGGGAAGCTCCGTCGGCCCTGTGTGCCACTGTCTCGCGGTAGCGAGGTGGGAAGACCGCCGACGCAGGAAGGAAGCCAGGAGACCTGCCTGAATATTCTCGGGAATACCTTGAGGGGCCTTGAAAAGTTCAGAGTCTGTCTAAGAACTAACCTATTTGATTTTAATGGATCCGTACCCGTAGGGTGGGCTGTACCCACCGGTCAGACCCGGAGCATCGCCATTTTTTGCAAAACCCGAAATGGGGTCCGTTCGATTTCGGGTGCAGAAAATCAGGCGATGGCCACGGCCTTCGGCGGCCCACGTTTCCGCCGGCGCTCGCGTGCCGCACTCCGACGAAACGCTCGGCCCTACGGCTACGCGGGGATTGTCGCACTCTGCTCGTCGCTTACGCTCCCTCGCTTTCCTGTGCTCCTCCGTGGTATTTGGTGGACACAGCCCACCCTACAGGTTAGTTAGTTTTCAGATGGCTTTTCTCAAGACCCCCTCGCGGTGCCCGTGGGTGCTCCGTGGACAGAGTGACCCATTCACCCCTGGGATACAATCGGGAAATCCCGGGTTGGTACCCAACCAATCCGGGATTTTTTTTGCTCGGATATTGTTCCTGATGGGTGAGCGAATGGTAACAAACGGCAGAAGAATTCGACCGGGACTGGCCTTGGGGATACTTCTGGCAACAGTCGCGGTACCGGGCCGGACCGAGACGGGGATCGACGGCGAGTCCCAAGTGCTACCAGAGCTGGAGACCCTGGTAGTGACGGCGACCCGGTACGAAAAGCGGGTGGAATCCGTGCCCGCCAATATCACCGTAATTACGGAAGAGGATATCGCCAACTCGACCGCGAGAGATGTCCCCGGCATCCTGCGCAAAGAGGTCGGGCTGCATGTCTACGATATCACGGCAAACGGCCGGAGCTATCGGCTGGATCGTAGCGGATTCGGGGCGACGGCGGGCCTCAATACCCTGGTGTTGGTCGATGGTCGGCGTATCAATAATCCCGACTTGTCGGGAGCGGACTGGACGCTGATCCCACCGGACCGTGTAGCCCGTATCGAGACCGTGCGGGGCAGCCGCGGCAGTGTGCTCTACGGCGATAATGCGACCGACGGTGTGATCAATATCATTACCAAGCGAGGTACCACCGGTCTCGGGTTCGGTATCGAAGGTGCCGGCGGCAGCTATGCCACCTCGAGCCCCAGTGCCTATATCAAGGGGTCCTACCGGGGTTTGTCCTACACCCTTTCGGGCCGCTACCACGAATCGGACGGATACCGGGAGAACAGCGCCACCAAGCAACACGATATCGGTCTAAATCTGGACTACGCCCTGGGCGATATGGCTCAGATCGGGCTGAGCGTGGGATATCACCGGAACGACACCGGGCTACCGGGATCGCTTCTGCTGAGCGAGCTGGCGGCAGGCTTCGACAGACGGGATAGTACCAATCCGTTCAATTTCTCGGATACCGACGATGTCTACATCCAGCTGAGTCCCGAGCTCTATTTCCTCGAAGACAGCTCATTCAGAATTCCGGTCTCCTACCGTAAGCGGGAGCGGGCTTTCTTCGTATTCTTTGACGCCGGTGAGTTTCGGGGCAATACGGTGACCGATTCGGTGACCGTCTCCCCCCAACTCGTGGTCGAGGAGACAATCGGCCGTTTCGACAACGGGCTGACCCTGGGCCTCGACTACTACTATGCGAAGGAAGATATCCGTAACGAATCCCGGTCTCCCAGCCTGACCAGTGTTGGCCGTTTCGATCTGGAGAAGGAGAACTACGGCGTCTATGTCCATGACGAGCTTTCCGCTACGGATGAGTTGACCCTGTCGGCCGGCTATCGCTGGGACAAGGTGGACTACAGCTTCTCCCCGACCGCACCGGGTACCCGCGACGGCGCGGACTATGACGAGCGTGCCTTCTCCGCTGGCGTGAGCTACCGGTTTCCGGGGAGTTCGTATCTCTACTTCAGCTTCGCCCAGGGTTTCCGATATTCCGTGCTCGATGAGGTCTTCAGCTTCTCCAGGAATAGGGTCGACCCGGACCTTGAGCCCCAGACCTCGGACAACTACGAGCTCGGCGTTCGCCACTACTTTACGGATAGCCTCTACGGAAATCTCAATCTCTTCCGTCTGGATACCAACGACGAGATTTTCTACAACTCCGCCACCTTCGCCAATGAGAATCTCAATGCGAAGACTAGGCGTGATGGCATCGAGGTTTCTCTCGGATTCGATGCGGATCGCTTCAACCTGAAGGGGAGCTACACCTATCGGGATACGAAGATCCGGGGCGGTGTGTTCGCGGGGAACGAGGTACCGAATGTCCCCCGGCATCAGGCAAGCCTGGACCTGACTTGGCGACCCCTGGAGGGTCTGACCCTGGCGTTGCATGGCATCCATGTCGGCACAAGACACTTCGAGAGCGATTTCGCGAATGAGTTCATGCGACAGGAGGACTACCGGGTCTTCAACCTCAAGGTGAAGTACGCTTGGCAGAAGTACACGGCGTTTTTGGACCTGAACAACCTCTTCGACGAACGGTATTCGGCCTACGGCGTTATCAGCTCATTCTATGGCGAGCCGGCCTTCTATCCATCCCCGGAATTCAATCTGTTCGCCGGTCTGCGTTTCGACTACTAGGGCACATCGAGTCTTCGAGGTGCCCTTCAGCGAAGGATAAAAGATGCCTTACCGACGCATCGAAGCATTTCCCGAGAATGCTGCAACGCTCGGGTTATCCGAGCTCGAGGCGCTCGGGACAGTCTGGCGTGAAAAGAGGGAAGCACTGGAGAAAACCGGTGTCTTTGCAGGATTTCCTAAAAAAGCTGCAACGTGAATGGGCGATCGAGCCCGGAATCACCGAACGCCTATTATACCTGGGATCGAGGGGTCACGGAAATCCTGGCCGAGCAGGGAATAGACGCTACTCTGATTGCCCATCGGGGGTATCCGGCGTGACGAGGCGGATCACGTCAAGGACATGATCGAGGATTAGCTGTCCGTTGTCGAAAGGCTATTCTCCCATGTAATAAGGATATCAACCATTGACCGAACATTTTATACGGGAGCTACAGGCACAATTCACGAGCCATCAGGACCATGCCGAAGCCTCGACTCCGGATGGGGCTCCGGCCAGTGTTCCGCTCCTGTAAAGGGGCTTATAAGAGGCTCTCTTGCGTTTGGTGTGGGTAGCGCCATTTTTCTTGTCGCATAGGATAGCCCTTTCCAAGCACACTCTGTGCCCTCTTTTTCGCCTGTAGGTGTAGGCTCGGACCAGTCGGTGGAACTGGCTGGCCAGTCGCCAAGCCAAGCCCCATTGTCGTTGTTTACCGTTGCGTTCGGCCTTCCGGCTCCTTGGGAGGTTATTGACGTGGCCTTCGATCCCGAACCGGGCCGGATCGATTTCCACCGCCCCTTCGCCTCAGGAACACGATTTGCCTGTCCGCATTGTGGGGCGAAACATCAGCCGGTCCACGACACGCTCGAGCGCGACTGGCGTCACCTGAACTTCTTCCAGTTCCAAGCCTATATCCACGCCAAGGTGCCGCGTGTGCGATGCCATACCTGCCAAGACTACCCCCAGGTCGGGGTGCCCTGGGCGCGCCCCAACAGCGGCTTTACCCGACGAATGGAAGCCTTGCGGGTTCACCCTATACAAGGCGATGACGGTCTCTCAGGTCGCTCAATTGCCTGGCATCAGCGACGGGCACGTCTGGCATACCCTCGACCATTACGTTGATCAGGCACACGCTCAAAGGCTGTCTAAAAATTTATTAATAATGAAAACTCAACGAACAGCCATTTTATAGGGTGTCTGATAATTACAAATTTGCCGGAGGAGCAAACGATTGGATGCGAAATAAACCGGTGTTTCTCTCGAAGTTGGTTTCCATTCATAATCTTTACTCAATCGACGCCGTCGACTCAGCCAAGCGAATGTTCTCTCGACCACGCAGCGGCGAGGGAAAACGTGGAAACCTCGCTGTCCTTTTTTCTTTCTAACAACTTCGAGCGGGCACTCGAATTGGGTCAAGACCCAGTTAGACAGGTTCGCACCGGAATAGGCACGATCGCCCCAGATTTTTTTAACGGTATGGAGGATCGAAAACAAGTTCGTAATGACTTGACGAGCGGCTTTACCGTCAAACACATTGGCGGCGTGTACCCGAACGAAGAGCACGCAACTGATTGTATTGACAACGATAGGACGGTTTCTACCCTTAACGGGTTTGCCCCCGTCAAATCCCGATTCTACATAAGATTCCGGGGTTCCCTTGATACTTTGACTATCAATAATTGCTCCCGTTGGATCTGGCTTTCGGTCTTTTTTGGCGTAACCGCTGACGAAGCATCGTATTGACTTTCTCTGGCAAACGATTATCTGTCCACCTATTATAGTAGTAATTAACGAGCTTGTGGGGAGGGAAGTCTTTTGGCAGATACCGTCAGAGACAACCTGTTTTATTCAAATAAAAAATGGCATTTAGGAGTTCGCGAAGATCACTTCTTCGTGAGCGTCCGATGGTATAGGATTCCAATTCGTTGATGATGGGCTCAAGGATTTCCCCTTCTTCGTCGGTGAGGTCACTCGGGTACCTGACAGCCGACTGAATCTTTTCTTCAGTCCTGGAAAACTCCGGGATTACATCTCACAACACCAAAAAATATACATATTTCATAATTTACAATGTGTTACTTTCTAGACATCCTCTCAGGAGGACTTCTCGACCGTCACCTCGGTCGGTCTCGACGAGGCGCCTCACGGCGTGGACACAACTACATCAGCCTATTTCACGACCTCGACGCCCAGCGTGTGCTCTACGCCTGCGAAGGGCGAAAAGCCTAGGTCGTAGCCCAGTTTACCGGTGCACTCGAGGCTCATGGCGCCTGTACTGAGAACATCCATGCGGTCTGTATGGATATGTCGACGAGCTACCAGGCTGGCGTACGTGAGCATCGGCCCTAGGCGGCGATCACCTTCGATGAGTTTCCGTCATTCAGCTCGTCAACAAGGTGGTTGACGAAGTGCGTCGCCAAGAAGACAAAAGGGCCCCGGAGCTGCGGCGTACACGCTACATCTGGCTCAAGGACAAGCCGGCATGGAGTAACCGGCAAATAGCCCATTTCACGGATCTCAAGAGCCGAAACCTCAAGACACACCGCGCCTTCCGGACCCAGGAGACGTTACGCGAGATCTTCCACAGCGCTCAGAGCGTGGTGCAGGCCAAGCCGCTCCTCGACAAGTGGTACAGCTGGGCGCAACATTGCCGCCTGGAGCCGATCAAAGCGGTGGCCAAGACACTCAAGGATTACTGGCCAAGCTTCCTCAATGCGTTCGATTCCAGGCTCACCAACGGCCATGTCGAGGCGGTCAATTCATTCATCCAGGCCGCCAAGACCAGGGCCCGCGGCTACGGGACAACTAGGCACCTACCATCGCTTACCTTGTAGCAGGCAAGCTGACCCCTCTGCCAACTTCTCCGTTCGTCGTCCAGTCGGGGCTTCCCATCACGACTTGAGCCAGGTCGCTATGACCCGCTACCCACACCAAACGCAAGAGAGCCCGATATTTTCTGGTGGGCGCAGCCTGCCCCCTGTGAATTCCCGCTGGTGCGGTAAATTTGGCCACGGAGCTTTTTGAATCCACGGGGCGGTGTGGATCGCTAGGTCTCAGGGCAAGGCAGCATGATCGGAACGGTGCGCAAGCTCTACTCTCGGATTTTCGACGCCCGATGCCATTTCAAAAAAGTCGCACCCAAATACGATCTTGACTTGGCTTCATGTTCAATCGGTGACCCGATTGAACATGGCAGTGCATCCCTGCACCGCACGGGCACCTTGAATTCTTCAAGGTACCCCCGATCATCCCAGCCTGCGTCCGGATGGAGATACCGAGCCAGGACATCCAGCCCACGGACAATCCGCGGTGACGGCCGGTTGGTCAGATCGGCATCGACCAAGTGGACGCGACCATCCCTGGCCGCCGGGATCAACGTCCACTTCAGCCACTGCTGTCGGGCCTCCTCGAACGCTCCCTGTCTGTCCATGGAGAAAATCAGAATCACCTCCGGCCGACCGCGGATTACCGCCTCCAGGCCGATCCGCGGGTAGGTGGCCGGCTCGTCCCGGGTCATATTCACGCCACCCGCTAGCCGGACCAGATCGTCCAGAAAGGTATTCTTGCTCGCGGCCATGATGGGCTTCAGATTGATCTGCAGGAAGACCAGAGGCTTGGGGCGGCCCGCGGTCCGGGCGACGATGGCATCGACCCGGCGCGACAGACCTGCGGCCAGGGTCAGGGCCCGCTCGCGCACGCCGCAGAGCTCGCCGACGATCACCAAGGCCTCGATAACCTGCCGGATATTCTGCGGATTAAGCACGAAGACCGGAATACCGACCCGCTCCAGAAGATACACCACGGTGGGTGGATTCCCGTCCACCGTGCCGATGACAAGGTCCGGGGATAGACCGATGATCTGCTCCGGATTCGGGTCCACATAGCTCCCGATCTTGGGCTTCCGCGCCGCCTCCGGCGGATAGGCGCTGAACCGGGTGACGCCCACCACCCGATCACCGAGCCCCAGGAAGTAGAGGGTCTCCGTGATACTCGGGGCCAGGGCCACGATCCTGCGCGGGGCTTGGTCCAGCTCCACCTTGCGGCCAATGCCATCTGTGAACAAGGCACCTCGGGACCCGCCCGCCCAGACGCCTAGGGTCAGTACCAAAAAAAGTAGGTAAACAAGCCGCATCCGTCTCGCGGCATTCGAATGGATTCCGGCATTCGAGCCGGCAGGCAATGTGATCATCCGGGACTCGATCATCAGGCCGATATAAGCCGTTTCCATTCACTCATGGCGATTGCCAGAGTGCTTTCAAGCCAGCCCTTGAAACGATTCGTTATACTTTCCCGTGGTTCGGTATAATTGAATTGGGACAGATCCGTCGATGCCGGTTGCACATCGATAGGTTCGGTGCCCCCCTCTTCTTTCTCGACACGCCTGTCCGTGAACGTGGCCGCGGCCATGATTCCGTGATCACCGTATCCATAGCCATGAATACTCACAATAAGCTCAAAATGCTCCTGGGTTTTGATAGATATCCTGACCCATGCGCGGCAGCGTTCGAGGTTGGCGAAATAACCGAATTTTTACGCCACCTCTATGACCGGAGCGTCGCCATTTTTTGCGAAACCCGAAATAGGGCCGTCCGATTTCGGGTGCAAAAAATCAGGCGACGGCCATGGCCTTCGGCGGCCCACATTCGTCCTGCATCCGTCCCGGCGCGCACTCCGCGCGGCACCAGGACTCCCGCAATTACTTGACGCGACTTGACGCCGTGTCGCATGGCCTTGCATTTCGTCTCCGCCGGCGCTCACACGCCGCACTTCGACGAAACGCTCGGCCCTACGGCTACGCGGGGGTCGTCGCACTCCGCTCGTCGCTTACGCTCCCTCGCTTTCCTGTGCTCCTCCTTTGCGGCAAAAAAGAAAATATCGAGTAAGCGCAAGGGTAGGCACAGCCCACCCTCTGATCGGCTGAGCCTTTGTTTTCAGGTTTCTCCGCGTCGTTTCAAAAGAGAGCCCACCCCACCGTTAGGTGGCGCGTTGTCACGCAGCAAACACATGGCAAGATAGAGGGGCCGCGGGGAACCGAGGCCGTTCAGGCACTGGTGTGTTTGTATCCGCCAAAAGAGAGTAGCCCGCACGGTATCGGCGTGGAGTCGTTGACGACCTAAGCGTAAGCCGTGACCTCGTTAGGAGAGATTGAATCCTTCGCCGCCGTGTTCCCCTGCACACCCCACTTTCCAGTGGGAGGGCATCGGCCATGGCGCGCAAGTCCAAAAAACAGCCACGGTAAATCGTTCATCCCCGCTGCGCGGGGATCGATATTGGTAGCCGGGAGCACTGGGTCGCGGTCGATCCGGACCGCAACGACAAGCCGGTTCGGCGTTTCAGCACCTTCAGCGATGATCTCTACACCCTGGCTGACTGGCTAAAGTCGCTGGATGTCGAGGTGATGGCGATGGCAGCCACCGGAGTGTATTGGATCCCTCTGTACGAGGTGCTCGATACCTGAGGGTCCCCAGTGAATTTGGTCAACTCGCGGGCCACCCGTCAGGTCTCCGGGCGCAAGTCCGACGTCTTGGACGGCCCGTGAATTTGCCGCTGATGACCTATGGCTAGCTCAAGGGAACCTTCCGTCCCGCCAACGAGATCGGCTCGCAGGGACACGGCTAAGGCGGTCAAAGCTACCGCTCACCAGCTAGCACGTCTCTCACCTACGCCCTGCTGACACAGGGCCAAGAATTATGTTGAACGAGGCCTGGAGGAATTCGAGGCTCGCCGCCGGCGATCGGCTACTGCGCTCCTCCCGCGTAAGGCCAAGCGTCTCGGTCTTACACTCAGTGAGGCCGCTTGATGCGAGAGAATAAATTCAATTAAAAAACAGTATATTACTAAATATTTGATGAAAGCCGCACCCATCAGATTTGTCGCCGGGTAACACACTCGGTACAGACACCATCGGCTCATTCCACCTCTCCCTCTGCATCTAGCTGCCTCGATACATCCGGTACCGGCGAAAGTCGAGCCTCGTAGGCACTGGTCGGTGCCCTATCGGCGCGGTCACCGATGAACTCCGGCTGAACGGGTTGTATGCTTCCCCAATGTTTACAACTCGGACACTGCCAATGCAACCGACGAGCGAGGAAACCACAATGATCACACTGGTAATCGGGCCGACATGCTCGTAGATGCTCGACCACAGCCAGCGCGGCTTGCAAACTAGTCCGGATTCGGGCGTCATTCATCGGTTTCGACGCATGCAGTGTCAGCAGAAGCGCGAGGCTGGCCAAATCGGCATGGGCGGCAACATATTCGACCAGAAAAGCGATGGCGGCCTTATCCCCTCGCCTCTTTCGTATCGTATCGGTAAGCCGCATCACCAATGCCGGACTAGGGCACACGCGATACAGGCGCTCGAGCTCGCCGAGTGCATCCTCCGAGCCGCCGCAACGATAGGTGGCCATCAAATCCGGCAGAACTTCCGGTAGAAATTGTGGCCCCTGCCGGACAACGCGTCGATAGAACCTTGCCGCCGCTCGGGCATCCCCCTGACCCATCGCTATCCGGGCCTGCAGCATGGTTGCCCGTACGCAATCGGGATCCGCTTCCTGGGCCCGAGTTAGGTGGATGGCGACTTCCGACTCCTTCCCCTGCCGTAGGGACTCCTCGGCCAGCTCGCAGTGGTACTGAGCGCATTCGGCGCTCAGCGACTCTCCGGTGAGCTGCTGCAGCTGCTCGACAACCTCCAAGCAACGAGGCCAATCTTTTTCCTGCTGATAAATTTCGCGCAGCCCTTTCAGGGCCCGCTTGCGGTGGAGCTTCATCGCCACCAGCTCGTTGAATATGCGCTCGGCGCGATCGAGAAGCCCGGCACGCATATAGTCCTGTCCCAGCTCACAAAGGACGTAACCGCGTTTCTCCTGGCCGAGATGCGGCCGTGAAATCAGGTTCCGGTGAATACGGATAGCCCGATCCACCTCACCCCGACGCCGAAACAGACTGCCGAGAGCTAGGTGGATCTCGGCCGTCTCGCCATCCACCTCAGCGAGCTTTACAAAAATATCGATAGCCTTATCGGGCTGCTCGTCGAGGAGGTAGTTCAGTCCTTGGAAGAAAGCCGAATCAGAGGTAGAGCTGGAGGTAGAACCCGAAACACCCGGACGAACACCGCTACGCTTGGCAGCCCACCACCCGGACGCCGCGGCCACGGGCAGAAGGAGCAAAAGCCACTCGATCACGGGAGCGCGCCTCCGTACCGACACCTCGGCAGATACCGGACCACCGGCACCCGGGCACCGAGCACCGGCCCGATAACCGGAAGTGTCACCGCCGACATCGCGGTGCCAGCCACAGAGGCTATGCGCGCGCGTAACCTACCTATCCGGGGTATTGGCCCGATTCGAGTAACCACCACATCGGGGCTCTCGGCAATCCCTTCGGGGAACCTTGAAAAATTCCAAGAACGGAATTTTTCAGGCTCTCTTGCGTTTGGTTTGGGTAGCGCCATTTTTCCCATCACGTAGGGTAGCCCGCTCCAAGCCTACTCTGTGCCCTTCTTTATCGCCTGTAGGCTCGGACCCGTCGCCAGGCCAAACGTCGGAGGTTTTCATCATGGACCCGTTGTCGTTGTTTACCCTTGCGCTCGGCCTTCCGGCTCCTTGGAGGTCGTTGACGTGGCCT
>Ga0056125_1000245_pt1 | contig 11484 bp, 8 predicted proteins | sample WorMetHEROISLAND_5_FD_71112 | JGI IMG/M metagenome (GOLD analysis project Ga0056125, IMG submission 71112) | Marine gutless worms symbiont microbial communities from Max Planck institute for Marine Microbiology, Germany - Olavius sp. 5 HERON ISLAND ... | reverse complement strand
CGGCCAGGCATTTGGTTCTGGCCAAGTTCCAACCGAAATAGCCAGGCAACAGAGGCACAAGAGCAGCGACATTCTGATCCATCGCTTGTAACGGTCTAAATTAATATATTGCGGTTTTTTTTATCCTATACTAGGACGTAAATTATGCTATTTGTAGGCGTTTTCCCCGGATGGGCGGAAGCCACTTTGCTGCCGACTTTATGACTATGATGATTGAATAGATCGAGCATTTTGCTACGAGCATGATCGCTGAAGCCTGCCATGTTGTTTACTCCATATTTTGATGTTTCTAATTGCCGAGGTATTGAGTCCATCCCAGAGCGTCGAGACCTCGGCAATGAAACTCGCCGCCTCATGATAAAGTTCCCTGAGACGGTGGATATCCTGTTCGGATCGCGGCATTCTCAGCTCAGTCTAAGTTCAATTCAGCGAGGGCGCATTCTTTACCTTTCGCCGTTAAAAGCTTCCCCGTACTCGACAAAATGTCTCCGTCTGCGTTTCGCTGAATCACCGAACGAAAAATCTTATCTTCGGCCTTACTCATCCGCTACCCCTGCCTCCGAGGTGTTCAGCTCCTGCTTGATGGCCTGCTCGATGTCCTGAGCGACCAGCTCCGCTTTTTTATCCTCGGTTTCAGCCTCCAGCTCACGTTCTTTTTGGCGCCACTGCCGACGTTCATTGTGATAGGCGAGTCCGGTCCCGGCCGGGATGAGACGACCGACGATGACGTTTTCCTTGAGGCCTGTCAGATAGTCGGTCGAGCCACGCACGGCGGCCTCGGTGAGGACCCGGGTGGTTTCCTGGAAGGAGGCCGCCGAGATGAAGGACTCGGTGGCCAAGGAGGCCTTGGTGATACCGAGTAACAGCGGCTGATATTCAGCCGGGTGCTTGTCCTCGGCCTCCATGCGTGCATTCTTGCTCAAGACGATCGCGTGCTCGGTCTGCTCGCCACGCAGCAGCTTGGTATCGCCGGGATTGGTGATTTCCACCTTGCGCAGCATCTGGCGCACGATGACTTCGATATGTTTGTCGTTGATCTTCACGCCCTGTAATCGGTAGACGTCTTGGATCTCTTTGACTAGGTACTCGGCCAGGGCCGTCATGCCCTTGAGGCGCAGGATGTCGTGGGGGTTGAGCTCGCCGTCGGCAATGATCTCGCCCTTTTCCACTCGCTCGCCCTCGAAGACGTTAACGTGACGCCACTTGGGGATCAGCTCTTCTACTGTTTCACCCGAGTCCATGGTGATGATAAGTCGCTGTTTCCCTTTAGTGTCCTTACCGAAGCCGATGGTCCCCGAGGCCTCGGCGAGCAGGGCTTGTTCCTTGGGTTTACGGGCTTCGAACAGGTCCGCTACCCGGGGTAGGCCACCGGTGATATCGCGCGTTTTGCTCGATTCCTGCGGGATCCGCGCCAGCACGTCGCCCACACCGACTTCGGTATTGTCGGTGACGCCGACAATGGTACCCGCTGTCAGGAAGTAGTGCGCGGGTGTTTCGGTGCCGGCGAGGTTGAGCTCCTGGCCTTCCTCGTCGAGCAATTTGATCATGGGCCGTAGGTCTTTGCCGTGGGCCGGGCGTTGTTTGGGGTCGATGACCACCAGGGAGGTCAGTCCCGTGACTTCGTCCGTCTCGCCCTGCACGGTGACGCCTTCGATGAAGTCTTCGAACTTGAGGTGCCCCGCTACTTCGGTGATGACCGGGCGGGTATGGGGATCCCACTGGGCAACGATCTGGCCGCTACGCACAGTATTGCCGTCGCTGACTCGGAGGGTAGCACCGTAGGGGACCTTGTAGCGTTCTTTTTCCAGGCCCATGGTGTCGGCCACCGTCAACTCCCCAGAGCGGGATACGGCCACCAGATTGCCACTATGGTGCTGCACCGTTTTGATATTGTGGAGATGTACGGTGCCGTCGGATTTGGCCTCAATGTTGTTGGCGGCCACGGACCGGGAGGCGGCACCGCCGATGTGGAAGGTGCGCATGGTCAACTGGGTTCCGGGCTCGCCGATGGATTGGGCGGCGATGACCCCGACCGCTTCGCCCAGGTTGACCCGGCGTCCCCGCGCTAGGTCGCGGCCATAGCATTGGGCGCAAACACCGAGGCGGGCCTTGCAGGTGATGGGCGAGCGTACCCGGATTTGATCAATGCCCGTGGCTTCCAGAAGGTCGACCCAGGTCTCGTCGAGCAGGGTCTCTGCAGGACAGATCCGATCGTCCGTCCCCGGTTTGTAGACATCGAGCGCGGTCACCCGTCCCAGGATGCGCTCACGCAGCTCTTCAACCACGTCGCCGCCCTCGATGATCGGTGTCATCAAGAGGCCGTCGTCGGTTCCGCAGTTCTCTTCCAGTACCACCATGTCCTGGGCGATGTCCACTAGGCGCCGCGTGAGGTAGCCGGAGTTGGCGGTCTTCAGCGCCGTATCCGCCAATCCCTTGCGCGCACCATGGGTGGAGATGAAGTATTGGATAACATTGAGCCCTTCCCGGAAGTTGGCGGTGATCGGGGTCTCGATAATGGATCCGTCCGGCTTAGCCATCAGCCCGCGCATCCCGGCGAGCTGTCGAATCTGCGCCGCAGAGCCTCGGGCCCCGGAGTCCGCCATCATGTAGATGGAGTTGAACGAGTCCTGTCGGCGCTCTTGCGTGATCCGGGTCTCGGGGGTGCCGAGGTTATCTTCGAGGGTCTGCTTGAGATTTTTGGGCCGAATGGCCTGGAGGTTCACGAGCGCCTCGATCCGCGGCCGGTATTCGGCCAGCGCAGAGAGTGCCTGCTCGTGAAAGGCTTCGCCCTTGATCTCGCCCGTAACCAGTCGATCGGCACTCTGCTCGATACGGGATTGCAGCTCGTCGAGGAGGTCTTGGACGGTCGCTCGATCGGCCATGTCGACCACACTGAGCACCCCTTGGCGATACAGCCCCAACAGGCGTCGAGCCTCGAACACCGAGTCGGCGCGTGCTAGCTCGCCGCCGAGCTTGTTCATCATGGCCTTCGCTACTTGGTCGTTGGTATGGGACCAGATATCCACAACCTTGTTGTAGCGCTCGCCATTGGTCACATAGCCCGCGGCGTACTGGGATTCGATCTCCTTCACGTGCGCCTCGGCGGAGGCTAGGATATCGGCTTTGTCCTCGGGTACCGCCATGTCGTCGAGGCCGATGGAGATGCCCGCACGGGTCGCCATGCGGAAGCCCAGGTACATGAGCTGATCGGCAAAGACCACGGTCTGCTTCAGCCCCAATACGCGATAGCAGCGGTTGATCAGGCGCGAGATCGCCTTTTTATCCAGGGCTTGGTCCACTAGGTCGAAGGGTAGGCCATCCGGTACGATTTCGAAGACCAGGGCCCGGCCCAGCACCGTATTCTTGATGGCAACGGTTTCACGCCGCGTACCGTCTTCCTCGATCAGTACTTCCCGAATGCGTACCTGGACACGGCTGTGCAGGTCCGCGTTGCCCGTTTCGTAGGCGCGCCGGGCCTCGTCGATGCCAGCGAATCGGCTACCCTCTCCGCGCACACCGATCCGGTCGCGGGTCGTGTAGTACAGACCCAGCACCACGTCTTGGGACGGCACTATGATGGGCTCGCCGTTGGCCGGCGAGAGAATATTGTTGGAGGCCATCATCAGGGCGCGGGTCTCCAGCTGGGCCTCCAGGGACAGAGGCACGTGGACCGCCATCTGGTCGCCGTCGAAGTCCGCATTGAAGGCGATGCAGACCAGGGGGTGGAGTTGGATCGCCTTGCCTTCGATCAACACCGGCTCGAAGGCTTGAATGCCCAAGCGATGCAGGGTCGGGGCCCGGTTGAGCATGACCGGATGCTCGCGGATCACTTCTTCGAGGATGTCCCAGACCTCTGCGGCATCGCGCTCGACCATCTTCTTGGCGGACTTGATGGTGGTGGCCAGACCACGCAGCTGTAACTTGCTGAAGATAAATGGTTTGAACAGCTCTAAGGCCATGCGTTTGGGAAGCCCGCATTGGTGGAGCTTGAGGGTAGGCCCGACGACGATGACCGAGCGTCCCGAGTAATCCACACGTTTACCGAGCAGGTTCTGGCGGAAGCGTCCCTGTTTGCCCTTGATCATGTCCGCCAGAGACTTGAGCGGTCGGCGGTTGGTACCGGTAATGGCGCGTCCGCGCCGCCCATTATCTAGCAGGGCGTCCACCGCCTCCTGGAGCATGCGCTTCTCGTTGCGCACGATGATATCGGGGGCTACCAAGTCCAGCAGCCGCTTGAGCCGGTTATTGCGATTGATCACGCGCCGGTACAGATCGTTGAGATCGGAGGTGGCAAAGCGCCCGCCGTCGAGCGGAACCAGGGGCCGCAGCTCCGGCGGCAACACCGGCAGTACGGTAAGGACCATCCACTCCGGACGATTGCCCGAGGTTTGCAAGGATTCCATCAGCTTGAGACGTTTGGTCAGCTTCTTGATCTTGGTCTCGGAGTTGGTGGCTTCGATGTCCTCCCGCATCCGGTGGATCTCCGCCGGGAGATCGATGGTGCTCAGTAGCTCGTAGACGGCCTCCGCCCCCATGCGGGCATCGAACTCGTCGCCGTTCTCCTCGAGAGCCTCCAGGTACTGCTCATCCGTGAGCATTTGTCTGCGCTCCAGGGACTGGACCAGACCCGGGTCCACGACCACGAAGGACTCGAAGTAAAGGATGCGTTCGATATCCCGCAGAGTCATGTCCAGCAGCAGACCAATGCGCGAGGGCAGGGACTTGAGAAACCAGATATGGGCCACCGGGCTGGCAAGATCGATATGCCCCATGCGCTCGCGGCGCACCTTGGCCAGCGTGACCTCCACGCCGCACTTCTCGCACACGACGCCGCGGTGCTTGAGGCGCTTGTACTTTCCGCACAGGCATTCGTAATCGTTGGTGGGACCGAAGATTTTGGCGCAGAACAGCCCGTCCCGCTCGGGCTTGAAGGTCCGGTAATTGATAGTCTCGGGCTTCTTGACCTCACCGAAAGACCAGGAACGAATCATGTCCGGGGAGGCCAGTCCGATCTTGATGGCATCGAACTCCAGGGCCTGACCCTGTTGCTTCAAAATCTTTAGAAGGTCTTTCAACTTTAGTTTCTCCGGCATGGATGGCCCGAGGTTATCGGACACGGAAAACGGGGGTGAGGAGAACCTCGAATCGACACGAATAGTCCTGTTGGATTCATGCCTAACCTTTCAGCTCAGCCGCGCGAGGTGCGAGCGTCGGCCGGAGCGCCAAGTTCGGCATTCCTTAGGCGGCCATCTCCAGCGATTTCTTTACCGCGGAGGGTACGCGGATCGGAGCGAACCGCCTTGAAGCATAGAGATAATCTTCACCGCTCTCATCGATGACCCTGATATCTCCATCCGCCGGCGCATCGCTATCCGGAACGACCCTGTAGATCTTGTGGCGCTCCAAGGATGTCGGGTGGTCGGAGTTGTCAATGCACACAACATATTTGGGTGGTTTATCAAAATGCTCGTTCATGGTCATTCCAAACGACGCTTTCTTTTCATCTCTCGTTTGCCGATTCCATGAGCCTCAGTACTAGTGAAGATCAGCCCTTCGGACTCGGCCGGTTCCCAAGCGAATAAAAGCATATCCCTTCAGCTTCTCCATTTCCCCTTTCCATACTGACGGTCGAGTCGAGCTATGTCGCGGATACCAGGGCCACGAGCGATCAACGCGACGTCGGTTATCTCAGCAATGAGGTCGAATTTCATGCATGACAACCTAAGTTCGACCCGACTTGGAGCTTGCCTCCGAATGCCCCTTTGCGTGTAAACGCCTAACAGCACCTTGAAAATATTAGGTTTTCGCCAATCAAGAGATTCTAACTTATTATGATTATTCAAACTTGCCCTTGACGAAAAGCGTATTCTTCGAAGGTTCCCATATGTGCTAGAGCATATAATCTTAATCCCGTAATAAAGTCCCTCTTATTTAACGTGAATAGATCTACCTGATAAACTATGCTGTTAACTCAATTAAAGCATCTGGGATACTCAGTTTATGGCTTGACGCGCAAGTTTCCATTAAATTAAATAAATTTATCAAGCATCATAACATCCAACGAAAATAAATACTGAGCAATCCTAGATGTTTTCTGATTTTTCTCAATTCCGCCTTATCAATAGCACCAAAATACATTCCGTTTAAGTAATGGTGCTAATAGCTAATTGGTCGTGTCCTGTATGATGAAGTTCTTGGGTGATTTCAGGAGCATTTTTATAACTCCACTAAAATATTTGTATCGCATAGAATCAGTTAATTCGTTCCGGCCTTGCTTCTTGGCAAATGGATTCAGCGATTATATTTCTATTTTTCCATAAACCAGCCAAGGCAAAGAAATTTTCTTCCCTCCCGGATGTTACTACTATCTTTTTAATCATTTCGCCAGAGCTAACAATCTAATACTGAAAGAATCTCAGACAACATCTTTGCCTTTGCTTCATTTTTTACCTGAATAATCAATTGTTCCATATCTATCGCTCTGCCGTACGCTATATATAAGACCCTCAAGAAGCAGTCGGCACAATTTGGCCTTATCGATACCGGAAAACGGGTAGAGTTACATCTGTTTCCAGCGAAGAGTGTCTTGAGCGGCCTATGTCTCTCCGATGCCCCATTGCTTGCGACTACAGCTAGACAACCATCTGCAAAAGGGCGATCAAAGTTCCCCCTGCCATTACTGACGCTATCTAAGGGTAATCACCTAGTTGCCATAACGTATCGTATCTGCCGGCAATCCCATTTCGCCCTGTTCAGAGACCTTATTTCCGCAGCTCAATCGTCCCTTGCGCTTTGTACGGTGCAATATAGCCGGATCATGGCATGTTCGACCTAGCCGAAGAAACACACCAGCATCACAACAGACCCCTGACCTAACCTACGAACTATATCATGGGTATCCACCGCGTCTCGATCGTATCCGCCGAAAGGTCGACCCCGCATTCCCATTCGATAAAATACCTTACCACTATGAACACACTCGAACTCACTACGGTCTTTCAGGGACGCAAAGGCTTTCGCTGCTAGTTGCGTTATCGGGGCTCATTCCTCGCACTAGCCTACTTTCCGAGTATGGAGCAGACGTGAATTGGGTTTACCGGAGCAGAATATCCGTCCTGCTGTCTCTCAAGGTCCATCCTGCCAGTTCGCATGGAGATCGCTACCTGCTTCCTCGTTACTTGCTTCCTCTTTCTAGGGCATCGAGGTACCTTAAAAGGGGCCTTGATAAAGTCTGGCGCTCTTACGTTTGGTGTGGGTGGAAAAGGAAACCACCACGTAGTGGCTGCGTCCTTGACAGGCTGGATGGGCGCAACACAATGCGGGCAAGAGGGGATCAAGGCACCCGGCGGATCAAGCCTACTGTCCTGCTGTTGCTGAGTTCACCGTGATGCGTGGCCTCGCGGCCAAAACGCTCCGATCCTCTCATGCAGACCCCTCTTCTGCGCCTATCCAGCCTGTCAAGGATGGTTTTCTTTTCCATTCTACCCACACAAGCCGTAAGAGAGCCTAAAGTTTCATCCCTATATTTGCAGGCATCTTGAATTTTTCAAAGTGCCCTGTCGTCTTTAAGTATTTTCTCTGAGAAACGGTTGTGACCTTTTCACAGCCGAAATCGAGGTCATTCATTCACCGCAAGCGTCATTAATGACTGCCTTGCACTTTCACTTCCTGGCTACCAACACTCGACTCAGAAGTCGGCATCCTGATACCAAATGAGCCCATGCACCACCTTCCACGCATCATCGGAACGTTCAAGCCAGAGAGTCATCGCCTGCCGATCGTCCCTTGTACAAGTGAGCTCCCGGATTAGAGATGTTTGCCGCAGTGACTTCTTTGGGTGTGAAGTGGTTGAAGAGCTCGATACTGAATTCCCGGAGGTTGCCGTCGAGAACAAACTCGTCAGCTGCGGACGGACTTCCGAGCTGGGAGCACACCTCGGACTCGGAGGTACCGGTCAGCGACGCGGGATCAATCTGTTCCATGACCTCCCCTATAGACTAAAGGTAACGACTGCGACCATAGCCAACAAGGCAGCTATCGCCATCCGTGCTAAACTACCTAGTGCGAACGGTTCGCTTTGCAAACATGGCGGCTAGACACGGTGAACCGTGAAAGTACATCCTGGAATCATTACGGTTCATCTCGTCCAGGATGGTCCGAAAGTGCTAGGCGCGAAGCTGATTGCCGGAATGCATGATGCTTGCTTGGTCGGCGTTGTGAACGTGCCCTGCTTGGTACTCGTTGCTCCGACCAAGTACGACAGTGTTGCCTGCAGCATGCCCGAATTCATGCGCGACAGGCACTTGCAAGGTGCGTAGGAGGACAGTGGAGTGGTTGAGAGGCTGTCTAAAATTTGAGCACTAATAAAAATTCAAGTAACAGCCATTTTATAGGGTGTCTAATGATTACAGATTTGCCGGAGAAGCCAACGACTGGATGCGAAATAAACCTGCGTTTCACTCGAAGTCGGTTTCCGTTCATAATCTTTACTTAATCGACGCCATCGACTCAGCCAGGCGAATGTTCTCTCGACTACCCAGCGGCAAGGTAAAACGTGGAAACCTCGCTGTCCTTTTTTCTTTCTAACAACTTCGAGCGGGCACTCGAATTGGGTCAAGACCCAGTTAGATAGGTCCGCACCAGAATAGGCACGATCGCCCCAGATTTTTTTGACGGTATGGAGGATCGAAAACAAGTTCGTAATGACTTGACGAGCGGCTTTACCGTCAAATACATTGGCGGCATGTACCCGGACGACGAGCACGCAACCGATTGTATCGACAACGATAGGACGTTTTCTGCCCTTAACGGGTTTGCCCCCGTCAAATCCCGATTCTACAGACGATTCCGGGGTTCCCTTGACACTTTGGCTATCAATGATCGCTCCTGTCGGCTCTGGATTTCGGTCTTTTTTTGGCGTAGCTTCTGACGAAGCACCGTATTGACTTTCTCTAGCAAACGATTATCTGTCCACTTGTTATAGTAATAATTAACGAGCCTGTAGGACGGGAAGTCTTTTGGTAAATACCGCCAAGGACAGCCTGTTTTATTCAAATAGAAAATGGCATTTAGGATTTCGCGAAGATCACTTTTTCGGGGACGTCCGATGGTATATGGTTCTAATTCGTTGATGATGGGCTCAAGGGTTTCCCATTCTTCGTCGGTGAGGTCGCTTGGGTACCTGACAACAGATCGAATCTTTTCTTCAGTCATAGTAAACTCCAGGATTACACCGCATGCAACCATAAAATGTATATATTTTATAATTTAAAATCAATGCATTACTTTCTAGATAGCCTCTGAAGGTGCGTGTCCGGAAGTCGTTCGTGCCGAAGTTAATCATGCGTGAGCTCCAAAGTACATTACTTGTTCGAACAGTTCCGGGCGTAACCTTCATGACGTTGACGGTTCAATGATGCCCTTCCACAACCCGACGGACATCGAGATTTATAGGCAGAACGTTGGCCTTGAACGGATGAAGGTCCACTACCTTGAGCTTGGCCCGGTTGCTCCACGCCGCCCAAATATTACGATCGGCGCGGTTGTGAAAGTCCGTCTTTTCGGCTTCTACAATCAATCTTGTAATATTTTCATAATTCTCAACATTTGGTTTCTTAAATAATTCGATATTTTGCTTTTTTAATTTCCTCACTTTTGGCCTGTTTTTTCAACAGAAGTGCTGTAATCGATACAGTCATTAAAGTACGATTAATGCTGATAAAACATTTTGGTAGTAACCTTCTGATTCTGTATCTGAAAAAAGATGATTGAAAATAAAAAAAGTGAGAATAAATATCAGAAATATAAGATAAATTCGATGTATGATAAATTAGAAATTGTTTGTTTGAACTTCATGATTTGCGTCTTTTAGTAAAGTTAACCGATGAAATAAAGTGACATCGATTGAGAGGTTCACGGAGCTGATTGTGTAGTGTCACACCGTTAGCCCCATGAGCCGAATTCTTTTACCTGCTTCCTCGTCAGCGATCCCTATCTATCAGCAGAATTCTGTCTTTTCTATCGTATGAAAGCCAGCTGCCACCTTTACCTCCGGAAGAGGTGAACCACCCTTGGTCCCTTCCTATGAAGAGCTTGTCACCTCCGACCCAAAGCTCACCATCTCATTGATCGTTCAATCCGATCTCGCCTCGTTTTCTGATCAAGAGGCGGTCCTTACCCGAGCGGACTATGGACTGCCCCCAATCGACTTGGATCCCTTTATCGTATTCGAAGGTAATGAGCAGAAGCTTCTTGAAAATCCTGGAGCCATCCACCCCAACCGGATGTGTAAAGGATATGCAAACCGGACTCGGCCATGCCGATATACTGATAGCTGAAGTCTTCATTGTCGCCTCGAACGGACACGAAAGGATGTTGTCCCCCGGTTTCCCGAATCCGTATCTCGCCAAAGTACCGATTGCTCTCCTGGGAATCCGACAGATTGATCACAACGACCCGGTCCCCCTGATCGCTTGGCCATGACGTCAGATCTCGCACAATCTCAGGATGGATATAGGGCGCCCATACAAAGGAGTAAGGAAGATCGTTTCTCGGCACACGCTTGTTTTTCGGATCGGCCAGTACGGAACCGGGAAAACCGCTGTGGTTAACCGGGTGGCTACGAATATACAAGTACATAAGTACCGCATTTGCTTCTCCTTTCATAATATTGGCATGGGGCACTTTAAATGTTTCAAGGCACCCTTATCTTGGTCCTAACTCCTATTTCGTATATTGCAGTGATCCAGCAGCAATCAATCTTAATGTGTCTTTGATAGCAATCCTGAGTTAGCGTGTATCATCATTATCCCAATCATTCCATGAGCAGATAGACTCTATCGTATTCGCAACATTCAACACGGCACTGATCAGATCGGTGATCGAATATTCCCCTGAAAACTCCACACGCATTTCCGATCCGTCACCGGAACAATCAAGCTGGCAAAGATCTTCGCCGAGTTTTCTGATACTTACATAGAACGGCCCATCCATAAATTGCAATTGCTCATCGTTAGCTTCTCCCAAAACAATTCGTTTAAGGGCGATTAACTACCAACTAAGGACAACAACAATAAAGTCGTTCCATCCTTTTTCGGGAAACTGGAAGCTCCCGAAATCGAAGAAAACAACCCCGGTTACCGCCTGACTGTTCGAAAAGTCGATAGATACAGGATCGGTCTTAACAGAAATCATACGCAAAGGGTAACTATTCAGGACCTTTTGCCAAGTGGCAGGCTACACACGTAACCTAGGCCCATGCTGGAACAAACTACCCTAACCCATATCTCTGGAAAACCCTGACGACAAGCTTAAGCGGTTGTGTGAACAGGTTGCGGAGCAGATGGCACTCATTGAGCATTTGCGCGAGCGCATCCGGGAGTTGGAAGCGCGCCTAGCCAAGGATAGCCACAACTCCAGCCGGCCGCCATCCTCGGACTCACCGTTCAAGAAGCCACCACCACGCTCGCAACGCCAGCCAAGCGG
>Ga0056125_1000208_pt1 | contig 12982 bp, 10 predicted proteins | sample WorMetHEROISLAND_5_FD_71112 | JGI IMG/M metagenome (GOLD analysis project Ga0056125, IMG submission 71112) | Marine gutless worms symbiont microbial communities from Max Planck institute for Marine Microbiology, Germany - Olavius sp. 5 HERON ISLAND ... | reverse complement strand
GCCCGTGAGCGTCCGTCCGGATGAAATTTTACCAAACTGTTATCAATGTCAAAACACCAAAACGGTGTTTACGAAATAACCGTAAACATATGGTAACAAGCTGAAATATCAAATATAAATTATTTTCCGGTAAAATTTCATGCAAAATTCGGGTTAAGCTGACAGGCTTACTTAAAAACATGCCGGCAATGCGCTCGAAAAAAGGTGTGTAGCACACAGCAAACCCTTCCTATGAGTTGGAAGTTGTTGGGAGCACATAAATTGTCCGGCCTGCCTGCAACAGGCAGGTTGATAAGACGGGATCATGCTGTGTCGGGAGCGGATAAAGAAAAATAGATGTTGACACAGCCACCCCGATTATGGCATCCAAAATAGCCGGGGAGAAGTAAAATGCAATTTACATGGCAAAAAATCGACGGCTTTGGTTGCAGCTACGGCTATTTTTATTACGCCCGCCCGCCCGAGGTGTGCTGACCTGAATTTGCATCAATAAAATCAAAACGCTGCGGGTACACAAACCGCGGCGTTTTTTTATGCGGCGGCGTGAAAAGCGACAAGTAAATTCTTAACCGCCTAAAGGCGAGGGTTTTTCTCCCATTCCCGGAATGGGACAATAAAACGTAAGTTGCATTTGGGCGAATGTCGGCGCGGCAAGTGAAGCGCCGGCGCTTTCCGGTTTCGGGGACGCTTTCCGGATGCCGGATCAAGCCCGGCGCAACGGCTTTGGGATAATTCACAGCTTCGCAATATCAGGGAATGTATGCAACCTGATCGGCGAGAGGGGGAAACATGACACTATTAGGCAAAAAAATCCGCATGGAGCGCGTTATCAACCGCAACACGGGCAACACGGTGATTGTGCCCATGGACCATGGCATTTCCGTGGGGCCCATTGACGGACTGATTGACATGAAAGAGGTCATTGACAAAGTGTCCGAAGGGGGCGCCAACGCCATCGTGGAGCATAAAGGGCTGGTGGCCGAAGGGCACCGTAAAAAGGGGCATGACATCGGTCTCATTGTCCATCTTTCAGCCTCAACCAACCTGGCGGTCTATCCCAACGCCAAAACATTGGTTTGTACAGTGGAAGAAGCCCTGAAACTGGGCGCCGACGCGGTCTCCATTCACCTTAATTTGGGTGACGGGCAGGAAAGGGAGATGCTCCACGATTTTGGCAAGGTGAGCAACGAGGCCCGAAACTGGGGGCTGCCGTTGCTGGCCATGATCTACCCCCGAGGCGAGAAAATCAGCGATGAGTACGATGTGAAGTTTATCAAACACGCGGCCCGTCTGGGCGCTGAGATGGGCGCCGATATTGTCAAGGTCTCTTACACCGGTTCTCCCGAGAGTTTTTATGAAGTGGTGCAGGGGTGCGCGGTTCCGGTGGTGATTGCCGGCGGCCCCAGGATGGATTCGGATCGGGATATCCTTGAGATGGTGGGCGGCGCCATGGCCGCAGGCGGCGCCGGGGTCTCCATCGGGCGCAACGTGTTTCAGCATCAAGACCCGACGGCGATGGTGCGCTCCATTTCGGCGATTGTGCACGACGGCAAAAGTGTGGACGAGGCGCTTGAACTGTGTCAAAGGTTCAGTGTAAAGGAGTGATGGCGTCGTAAGAGTCTCAGCTACGGCGTTGTTAGGGTTGATCAGACACGCGACATGCTCTAGGTATCATCTCCGTCCTGATAAACGTCAACGCCTTGTTTATAAGCCTTTTACATAGCCATCCAGGCGATTTTAATGAGTTTATCAAGGAGTAATTTGATGCGGAAAATTTGGGTTCAAATAGACCCCTGGAATAAGAATTTGGCCACCACGGCCATCGAGTCGGGCGCTGATGGAATCTTGCTGCCTAATGAGTCGGCCGACAAGGTGCGGGAACTGGGGAAAATCACCACCATCGCCAAAGACGGCGATCTTATACTGAATGAGGATGTCGTTTTTTTTACCATCAAGAGCCATGAAGATGAGCCGGAGCTGGTTAAGCTGTGCCGCGAAAAGAGAGTGGTGTTACAGTGCGATGACTGGCAGATCATCCCCCTGGAAAACCTGATTGCCCAAGATGCCGACATCATCGCCCAGGTGCGGGACGCCCAAGAGGTGGAGACCGCGTTTGGAGTTTTGGAACGAGGGGTGGCGCATGTCCTCTTGACCAGCTCCGACATGGTCGAAGTGAAAAAAGTGTTAACCGCGCTTAAGGCGGGTAACCAAAAAACCGCCCTGACCACCGCAACCATCGTGTCGGTGGAGCCTTTGAGTATGGGCGATCGCGTCTGCGTGGACACCTGCACCACCATGATACCGGGGCAGGGGCTTTTGGTGGGCAACAGCAGCGGGGTATTGTTTTTGGTGCACGCGGAGAGCCTGGAGAACCCGTATGTGGCGGCGCGCCCCTTTCGGGTCAATGCCGGTCCGGTGCACGCTTACACACGGGTGGGAGACGGAAAAACCCGCTATTTGTCGGAGTTGTCCGCTGGAGACAGCGTATTGATAGTGGATTATGAAGGCAATACCGAGTCGGCTATCATAGGCCGGTTGAAAATTGAGAAACGGCCCCTGATGCTGGTCAAAGCCCAGATGGACGGTCAGATAGCCTCCACCATCGTTCAAAATGCCGAAACCATAAGACTGACCCGCCCCGGCGGCGAGGCGGTTTCCGTAGTAAAGCTGGCGCCGGGCGATGAGGTGCTCTGTGCCGTTGAAAAGACGGGGCGCCATTTTGGTCATGCCATTGAGGAAACGATCACAGAAAAATGACGGCTTTGGAATAAGGCTCGGATACAGGGCGTTGTGGTTTGCCGGATTCTCGACATGCCAATCGCTATTGTCTCGATTCCGGCAAATTGTTTTAAATGCGCTGCGAAGAGGGCGGACTTGAACAGTAAAAAAAGCGAAATAATCGATGAGTTGAGAAAGAAAATTGACTCGATTGATGAAGATCTGCTGGCGCTGGTCAATGACCGGATGCGCTTGGCCAAAGAGGTCGGCGCCATCAAGGAGCGCGAGGGGCAGGGCGGCATCATTGACCCGGCCCGCGAGGCCAAGGTAATCGACCGCCTGGTGCGCTTAAACCGGGGTCCTTTGGAAGAGAAGCACCTGCGGCACATTCTAGCGGAAATTATTGTCGTCTCCCGCCAAATGCAGCAAAGTTTACAGATCGTCTACCTGGGCCCCCAAGCCTCTTTTACCCACATGGCGGCCATGCGGGCTTTTGGCCATTTTGCCGCCTATGAGGCTTCCGTCAGCTTGACCGACCTGTTCCGTCATGTTGAACGGGGCCGTTGTCGCTTTGGCGTGGCGCCGGTGGAAAATGCCGTGGAGGGCGCGGTCAATCATATGTTGGATCTTTTTTTGGATTCCGAGTTGAGAATCTGCGGTGAAACCTATCAGGAAGTGGCCTTTGATTTGATGCGCGGCCGCGCCGATTCCGGACCGGTCCAGGCAGTGTATGCCACGGATCAAGCCGCGTCGCTTTGCCGCCGTTGGCTGCAGATCCATCAACCCCAAGCACAGGTGCGAATTTGCGAAACATCGGTACAGGCGATGTCCAGGGCCGGCAACCGGGCCGGAACGGCGGCGCTTGGCAGCGGCGCTGTTGCCGGTGAAGACAGCCTGATGGTGGTGAATCGAAATGTGAACGATGCTGCCGGATGCCAGGCGCGGTTCCTGATTGTCGCCGCTGAAGGCGACACCCAACCGGCGATCCAGGCCGGGCCGGTTATGAAAACATCGGTGATGTTTGCAGCGGCCAACCAACCCGGATTCTTAAATCGGATTCTAACACCTTTGGCCAATGCGAATATCAACCTGATCAACATCACTTCCCATCCCACCGGCCGCGCCGACTGGCAGGATCTTTTTATGGTGGACCTGGAAGGGGATGCCAACCAGCCTGAAATGCGGCATGCCCTGGATGAAATGGGCGCCTTGTGCCGTTATTTCAAGGAGTTGGGTTCCTATCCTGCGGCCCGACCCGGTACGGGTGTAGGTTCCACGGGAAAAGGCGGTTCATGAGAATCGACAGCGCAACGCGGCTATATGCCGTCCTGGGCGACCCCGTGGCCCACTCATTGAGCCCTTTGATGCACAATTGCGCGTTTGAAGCAAAGGGCCTCAACGGTGTTTATGTGGCCCTCAGGGTAACCGATCCGAAAGGGGCTGTGGCCGCTGTAAAATCATTGGGGTTGGCCGGATGCAGCGTCACAATCCCCCATAAAACAGCGGTCTTGCCATTTTTAGAGGAGGTAACGCCATTTGCCCGACAAGTGGGGGCTGTTAACACAATCATCAACCGTGACGGTTATCTGACGGGAGATAACACCGACGGCCCGGCGGCGCTGGCGGCATTGCAATCCAAGATACAGGTGGCCGGTAAAAAAGTAGCGCTCATTGGCGCTGGCGGCGCGGCCAGAGGCATCGGCCATGCCCTTTGCGCCGCGGGAGCTGCGGTGACCATACTCAATCGCTCTGTTGATAAAGGAGAGCGGTTGGCGCAAACCCTTTCAGCCGATTTCATGCCTCTGGCCGAAGTCGATCAACGCCCTTTTGATGTATTTGTCAATACCACCTCGGTGGGAATGTATCCCGGTGTTCGCAGTTCTCCTCTTAATAAATATATTTACATTCAAAATCAGGTAATTATGGATATTATTTATAACCCGCTCGAAACAAGGTTGATTACCCGTGCGCGTCGCAAGGGATGCACGGTGATTGATGGCGCGGAGATGTTTGTGCGTCAAGGCGCGTTGCAGTTTGAGCTGTGGACCGGCGTACCGGCGCCATATGAAAAGATGGAGACCGTTGTCCGGCAGGAGCTTTCATCATCGTAAAACCATTTTTACGTTCACCGCCGAAAAGGCTGCGCAGTGGCCCTAAAAGCCGGGATTTAGACAAATGATTGAAATCGCACCCACCCAATTGACCGATCACCGTATTGAACTGCCCGGTTCAAAGAGCTATACCCACCGCGCCATCATCGCCGCGGCACTCTCCAACGGCGCCTGCCGTGTGACCGGCGGATTGGATAGCGAGGACACCCGTTTAACCCGCAAGGCCCTCAAAATGATGGGGATCGCCATGGAGGCCGACGGCGGGATATGGCAAATCGAAGGGGCTGATGGATGCTTGCAACCTTGTGCTGAACCCATCCATCTGCAAAATTCGGGCACCTCCATGCGGTTACTGGCGGCGGTGGCGGCGATGGGCCAGGGAGAGTATCTTTTAACCGGCGCCGGGCGTATGCAACAGCGCCCCATGGGACATCTGCTGACCGCATTAAAACAGGCCGGTTGCCCGGCCCGGGCGGTACATGGCAACGACTGCCCGCCGGTGGTGATTCCCGGTGGGACGGCCGGCGGCGGCCGTGTGGAGATTGATTGCAGCGTCAGTAGCCAATATCTGTCGGGTTTGCTTTTATTAGCGCCGTGCGTACCCCGAGGGATGCAAATACAAGTAACCCGCGGTCCCGTTTCCAGGCCCTACATCGATCTGACCCTGGATATGCTGCAGCGTTTTGGCGTCGAGGTTCAGCGCGACGGTTATCGCTATTTTGATGTGCCGGGCGGACAGACATACCAGGCTCACGATCTTACCGTAGAACCCGATGCTTCCAACGCCGGCTATTTCTGGGCCGCCGCCGCCGTTTCCGGTGGTAGCGTGACCGTCAAGGGCTTGACCTTGCAATCGCTTCAGGGGGATGTACGCTTTGTGAGGGTGTTGGAAAAAATGGGGTGCCGATTGGAGGAGGTAAAAGGTGCGATCACCGTGACAGGCGGCCCGCTTTCCGGCATCGAAGTGGATATGGCCCATATGCCGGATCTGGCGCCGACGTTGGCCATCGTGGCCGCCTTTGCCAAAGGGACCACCCGCATTGTCAATGTGGCCCATTTGCGGGCCAAGGAGTGTGATCGCCTGGCGGCCGCGGTGGAAGGGCTTTTGCGAATGGGGATTCGGGCCACGGAAGCGGGTGACACGCTGACCATTGTGGGCGGGAGACCCCACGGCGCTACCATCGACACCCATGATGATCACCGCATGGCCATGAGTTTTGCTGTGGCGGGGTTAAAGATCCCGGGTGTCATGATTAAAGGTGAAGATTGCGTGGAAAAATCATTTCCTAAATTTTGGGATGTTTTTAATCAGTTATATCGATAATATGATTCATTCAATGAATATTTATCTGATCGGTTTCCGCTGTACCGGCAAGAGTACTCTCGGTAAAATGATCGCTCAAAAAACGGGACAGCCGTTTGTGGATTTAGATGCCATGGTAATCAAGGCGGCGGGGAAAACCATTGCGGCGCTGGTAGCCGAATCAGGCTGGACGGCCTTCCGGGCTTTGGAAAAAGAGGCCTTGGATGAGGTGTCGCGTCTAAAGAGCGCCGTGGTGGCCACGGGTGGGGGAATCGTTTTGGACCCGGCGAATGTCATTACGCTTCGAAGGACCGGACGGGTGATCTGGTTGGTGGCCTCGCCTGATGAGATCATCAGGCGGATGGGCGGCGATCTGGTCAATCAGGAGCAGCGGCCTTCCCTAACCGGCAGCAATACCCTTACAGAGGTTGAAACCGTTTTAAAGGAGCGTAAAGCGCTATATCGATCAGCAGCACACCAGGTGGTGGATACGGAAGGGATTGAAATCCGCCGGCTTGCGGCAGTCATCTTAAACGGTAAATAGTAAGAGGCGCCTATGTCCAGTACATTTGGGACCATTTTTCGAGTCACAACCTTTGGCGAATCTCATTGTAAAGGCGTGGGGGCGGTGGTGGATGGCTGTCCATCCAATTTTTTGCTAAGCGAGGCCGATATCCAACCCCAGCTTGATCGGCGCCGGCCCGGCCAGAGCAAACTGACCACCGACCGCGACGAGACGGATCAGGTCGTAATCCTGTCCGGCGTGGAAAAAGGGCGCACCTTAGGAACGCCGGTGGCCCTGCTTGTCTCCAACCGCGACCAACGTCCGTCCGATTATCGCGCCATGGTTGATATTCCGCGGCCTTCCCATGCCGATTTTACCTATCAATCTAAATACGGCATCCGTGCATCCAGCGGCGGAGGCCGCTCCAGCGCCAGAGAAACCATCGGTCGCGTAGCTGCCGGGGCCATTGCCGATGCGCTTTTAAGCAAGACTTTGGGGGTCGAGATCGTAGCGTGGGTGCGGTCCGTAGGGGGGATCCGGGCGGGAGCGATTGATATGGAAGGGCTTTCCCGCGACGATGTTGATCGGACCGAGGTCCGTTGCCCTGATGCGGCGGTTGCTCCAAAAATGAGTAAAGAGATCACGCGGCTGAAAGAGGTGGGCGATTCCGTGGGCGGGGTGGTCAGTTGCGTTTGTAAAAATGTCCCGGCCGGGCTGGGGGAGCCGGTGTTTGCAAAACTGGAGGCCAAACTGGCCCAGGCGATGCTGTCGATTCCCGCTACCAAGGGATTTGAAATTGGATCGGGGTTTGCCGGAGCAACCATGAACGGCTCGGCCCACAACGATCCCTTCGTGCAAAAGGGAGATCGTTTGGGTACTGCCACCAATTACAGCGGTGGTGTCCAGGGGGGTATCTCCAATGGTGAGCCGATCTATTTCAACGTGGCTTTCAAGCCGCCGGCCACCATTGGACTTTCCCAGCAAACCGTTGATTTTAAAGGTCACCCTGTTGATTTGGAGGCCAAGGGGCGTCACGACCCCTGCGTGGTGCCGCGGGCGGTGCCCATTGTAGAGAGCATGGCGGCGTTGGTGCTGATGGATATGGCGCTGATACAAAACAGCCGGCTATGATGGCGTCATAAAAAGCTCCATCTACGGTGTTGTTGTGCTTTTCCTTAATCTCAGCATACTAAATCGTATAGCTTCGATCCAGGTAAAACCACAACACTTTGTATATGGACCTTTTTCCATAGCCGTCGGTCTGGTTTTGGTAATGTAATCGACACTTGTAAGCCGATAAGCGTACTGTGTGAATCGATGCAACCAGCTTTTCATTTGGATGAACATATATGAGCGTGTCTATTGGTATTTTAGGCTTTGGCCGATTCGGGCAGTTGATGTGCCGTTATCTGGCAAAAGATTTTGATGTCGTTGTATTTGATCGACGGGGCCGCAACGAGCTGATTGGAGCGCATGGCGCCGTCACGGCCGATATACCCGAAACCTGCCAACAGGAGGTTTTGATTTTGGCGGTTCCCATCTCCTCACTGGAAACGGTCTTACGGGAAATTGGACCTCATTTAACGCCGCCGATGACGGTAGTGGATGTCTGCTCGGTCAAAAGCCTGCCTGTACAATGGATGGAAGCGCATTTACCCAGGGAGATCGCCATCTATGCCACCCACCCCATGTTCGGGCCCGACAGCGCCGCCGACACCCTGGATGGCCAAAAGATTGTGGTCTGCCCGGTTCGCGGGCCGGCGTCGTTTAACCAAAAAGCGGCCCAATATTTACAATCCAGGGGGCTGGAAGTGATTGAAACCACCCCGGATGCTCACGACCGTCAAATTGCCGTCACGTTGGCGTTGACCCATTTTGTGGGCCGCAGTCTGGCCGAATATGGCGCTCAGCCGCTGCAGATCGATACCGATGGATATAAGCGCTTGCTGCACACCCTGGAAGTGGTCACCCACGACACCTGGCAACTATTTGAGGACATGAACCGTTTCAACCCCTACGCGGCAAAAGAGCGCCGCGCGCTGCTGGCAGCGACCCAAAAAGTGGCCGCACAGTTGGGGGGCGGCAAAGGGAACCCGGATGGCTAAAACGGTTTTGGTAACCGGTGGCGGCGGTTTTTTGGGCGGCGCCATTGTGCAACAGTATATTGCCGAGGGCCATAGGGTCGTCAGCTTTTCCCGCAACTACCACCCGTGGCTGACCAAGATCGGGGTGAGGCAGATTCAAGGCGATTTACAAGACGCCGCCGCGGTCGAAACGGCCTGCAAAGGTGTGGAGGTCGTTTTTCATACAGCCGCCAAGGCGGGCGTGTGGGGGCCGTGGCAAAACTACTACGGCCCCAATGTGACAGGCACGCGCCATGTGATTGCCGCCTGTCTGAAACGAGGTGTTCAACGACTGATCTATACCAGTTCGCCCAGCGTGGTTTTTGACGGGAATGATCAGGAAGGCATTGACGAAACAATCCCTTACGCGACAACATTTCACGCTCACTATCCCGCAACCAAGGCTATCGCCGAAAAGCTGGTGCGCCAGACAGCGGTTTCGGATCTGCCCGCCATCGTATTAAGGCCCCATCTTATCTGGGGCCCCCGCGACACCCACTTGGCCCCGCGTATTTTGGCCCGGGGGCATCGTCTAAAAGAGATTGGCAACGGTGCCAACAAGGTGGATACGATCTACATCGACAACGCGGCCCGGGCTCATCTGCTGGCCGAAAAAAAGCTGGCTGAAGACCGGCGCCTTTCCGGACGGGTTTACTTTATCAGCCAGGATGACCCCGTACCGGTCTGGTGGATGATCAACGCCATTTTGGCCGCTGCAGGTCGCCCGCCGCTCAAAGGCCGGATATCGATCCCTGCCGCCGGACGAATTGGCGCTTTTTTTGAAGCCGCTTATCACCGCTTGGGTATTGCCCAAGAGCCGCCTCTAACCCGATTTGTGGTGTCGGAGCTGTCCACTTCCCATTGGTTTGACATCTCGGCCGCCAAAAATGAGTTGGGCTACCGCCCCTTGATCTCAACGGCCCAAGGGCTGGAAAAGCTTTCTGCGTGGTTCGGTTCAATGAATTCTTTGCGTCAATAACGTCTTTGGCTGAATAATACCCCGAAATAATTCTGCTTAATAGGGTATTGGTTTTTTATCCATCGTTGTTATTATAAGCTGTGCTGACCATGTATGTTGGGTCAAATTCCCCTTGACACACTATATGTTGTGTGTAAAATGAACCTTGCTTGCTTAATCGGGGACATTGGAAGCGCTTGCAATGGCCCCGTTTTAAGTCCACATCGACTTACCGGGCAACAATTCACGATAGGGACGCCGCATCATAGAGAACTGTTTTTATGTTTGCGGATTGATAAATGCGACATAACCATTCTCAATGGGAAAATAACAATGACACACAAAGGTAAAATATTAATCACGGATGAAGGTCAATTTGATCTGGGCGCGGCATCCTGGGATGATCATCAATTCTCCGAAGTGCTCACCCAAACCAATCCCATCGGCAGGGATGCGGCACTGGATATCAGCCGGTTCACGCGCCGGGAAATTGACAAGATCGATTCAAAAACCATTACACTGCCCATGCTGGAGCAGATCATCGAAGCCAAGCTAAAAGAATTTGGTCTAGGCAAGACGGCGCCTCTGAATCTGGATCAACTGCTCTTTAAAGAGTATGACCTGGCGCTTTCCGATAATGCCGTTACCGTACTGGAGCGCCGTTACCTGAAAAAAGATGCCGATGGCAACCCCATTGAAACCCCCTGGCATATGTTTCGGCGGGTGGCCGGTTTTGTGGCGGGTGCGGAAAAGGCCTACGGTGGTGAGGATGCCGTTACGGAGATGACCGAGGTCTTTTATGATATGATGACCGAGTTGCGCTTTTTGCCCAATTCCCCCACGTTGATGAATGCCGGGCGCGAGCTGGGGCAGTTGGCCGCTTGTTTTGTGCTGCCCGTTGAAGACAGCATGGAGGGGATTTTTGACGCTTTGAAAAACGCCGCCCTGATCCATAAGTCCGGCGGTGGCACCGGTTTCTCCTTTTCGCGCCTGCGGCCAAAGGATAGCCGGGTCGGCTCTACGGGGGGGGTCGCTTCGGGGCCGGTGTCGTTTATGCGCATTTTTAATACGGCCACCGAGCAGGTCAAGCAGGGCGGCACCCGGCGGGGGGCCAACATGGCCATCATGCGGGTGGATCACCCCGATATTCTCGAATTTATCGAGTGCAAAAAGAACCATACCGAACTGAATAACTTTAACATTTCCGTGGCCGTCACCGACCACTTTATGGAGGCGGTGGAAAATGACGAGACCTACGATCTCATCACTCCCGACGGCAACCAGAAAACCGGCGAGCTCAACGCCCGGGATGTTTATACCCTGTTGGTGGAAAATGCCTGGGACACGGGTGATCCGGGAATCGTCTTTATTGATCGGATCAACCGGGACAATCCCACACCGGCCATTGGTGACATCGAGAGCACCAACCCCTGCGGTGAGCAGCCGTTGCTTCCTATGGAGGCATGCAACCTGGGTTCCATCAATCTGGCCAGGTTTATCAAGAAAGGGGAAAATGGGCCCGAACCGGATTACGATGCTCTGAAAGAAACGGTGCATCATTCGGTGCGCTTTTTAGACAATATCATTGATGTGGCCCGCTATCCCTTACTGGAAATTACCGAGCTGGTGCGGGCTAACCGCAAAATCGGTCTGGGGGTGATGGGGTTTGCCGATCTCCTGTTTCATTTAGGCGTCGGCTATAATACCGATGAAGCCCTGGAAACGGGGGCAAACGTAATGAAATTTGTCCAAAAGACCGCCCATAAGGCTTCCAAGGCGTTGGCCCAGGAGCGGGGCGTCTTTAAAAATTTCGATAAAAGTATCTTTGTCGGAAAAAAAGGCCGGGAATACCGCAACGCCACCACCACCACCATCGCGCCCACCGGCACATTGAGCATCATTGCCAACTGTTCCAGCGGCATTGAGCCGCTCTTTGCGTTAAGTTTTGTACGCAACGTCATGGACAATGATAAACTGCTGGAGGTCAATCCGCTCTTTGAAAAGGTGGCCAAAGAGCGCGGTTTTTATAGCAAAGACCTGATGCGCCGCATTGCCGAGGCGGGCACCATCGCCCAGATGGAAGAGATCCCCGATGATGTGAAAAAGGTCTTTGTGACGGCCCATGACATCACCCCGGAATGGCATGTAAGAATGCAGGCGGTGTTTCAGGAGCAAACCGATAACGCCGTCTCCAAAACGGTAAACTTGCCGCGCGACGCCACCATTGAGGATGTTCAGAAGGTGTACGACCTGGCCTTTGAACTGGGTTGTAAGGGCGTTACCATTTACCGTGATGGCAGCAAAGCCAACCAGGTGCTCTCGGTGGGTAAAACCCAGAACGCCGAAGAGGCATTGATGGCGGCGGTTAAAAGCCGTCCGGAAGTGTTGCCCGGCTTTACCCATCGCATCAAGACGGGGATGGGAATGCTCTACGTTACCGTTACCGAGTACGACGGGCGCCCCTTTGAGGTGTTCGCCACTATCGGGAAGTCGGGGCGTTCCACCACCGCCAAAACGGAAGCCATCGGCCGGCTGGTCTCTCTCGCCTTGCGGTCGGGGATCGATGTTAAACGCATTGTCACCCAGCTAAAGGGTATTGGCGGGGAGCATCCGGTCTTTCAGGAAGGAGGGATGGTGCTCTCCATTCCCGATGCCATCAGCAAGGTACTGGAGATCCACTACCTGAAAGAGGCGGTGAAGATGAGCGGAAACAGCCTGTCAGGCAATATATGCCCCGAATGTGGCGGACAGGTGATTTTTCAGGAAGGGTGTCTTCAGTGTCATGGCTGCGGGTTTACCAAATGCGGTTAATGACGTTGTAAAAACATTTGTGTCTTTGGCAAGGTAACCCAGGGGCTTGATGTGGTCGATCAGATCGAGGCCGTGGCCACCGGATCCCGGGCCGGGCGCCAGGATGTCCCCACCGAAGCGGTGGGGATTCAAAAAGTGACGGTGGCCGAGTAGGCCTAAAAATAGCTTGACAGACAGGGCTCTTTTTATTTATTACGGCACCCTGTTCAGCGAAGCGCGCCGAGGTAGCTCAGTCGGTAGAGCAGGGGACTGAAAATCCCCGTGTCGGCAGTTCGATTCTGTCCCTCGGCACCAGTAAAATCAAGGGGATTATGCTTAATGGCATAATCCGTTTTTATTGTCCCATTCGGGGAATGGGAGAAAAACCCTCGCCTCTCGGCGAAGGCTTTAGCAGGCCCGTAGGGCCGAAAGCGGATATCCTCCGACTGAAGTCGAAGGTTTTGCGTTTTCTTT
>Ga0056125_1000205_pt1 | contig 13229 bp, 10 predicted proteins | sample WorMetHEROISLAND_5_FD_71112 | JGI IMG/M metagenome (GOLD analysis project Ga0056125, IMG submission 71112) | Marine gutless worms symbiont microbial communities from Max Planck institute for Marine Microbiology, Germany - Olavius sp. 5 HERON ISLAND ... | reverse complement strand
CATGCGATACGGCGTCAAGTCCTTGCGGGAGTCCTGGCGCCGCGCGGAGTGCGCGCCGGGACGGACGCAGGACGAACGTGGGCCGCCGAAGGCCATGGCCGTCGCCTGATTTTTTGCACCTGAAATCGGACGGACCCCATTTCAGGTTTCGCGAAAAATGGTGACGCTCCGGGAAAAAGATGCGGGGTATCCGGGGTGAGCAGTGCGGCGGCTAGCGCGAGAAACCTCAGGGTGCCGTCGCTGATGCTGAGTGCGGAGACCCTTTGACCGGCAGCCTCGACCAGCATCAGAAGGACCCGCCCCGACAGATCGGTCTCGAACTCGAAATCCACCGCATCCATCGGGGTGAGCGACCGGAGCCATCCGAGGAGCTGGCCCTTGAGTGCCGGATCCCGGCAGATGCCCTGCAATACCGACGACAGATTCTCGCCCCGGTCCCCGAGTATCACCTGCCCCGGCTGGAACGGCCGGCGGATGGCATTCGGGTCCGGGTCCAGGAATCGGATATCCTGGAGGATCTCCAGCATGCTGGAGCAGACCCGGCGGACATTCAAGGGCTCGTCACTATGATCAGGAAGCTGGGAGAGCATGGGGCGAGCTGCGGAGAAATCGGAGGCCCTTTCGGGCTCCTTGAGGTTCCCGTCGCGGGAATGACGGACCCGAATGCGACCTTCATCCTCTTGCGGTAAGGGGTCGTCCTCCAGATGCGAGCTCCAAAGATACCCCTGCCGCGCCCCCAACATTTCTGCTTTTACCCGCGGACCAATATCCTTGTCGAACAGGTCCACCCGTAAAGCATATCGGAGAAATGCATAAGGTCATGACCTAGCTCGCAGTGGCTGCACCACACATAAGAACGTGAAATCGGATTCCCCTGCGAAGGCGACCTCACCGGCATCGCCACGGATACCTCGCCACCGGAGGATACCGCCGAGGCCATAGCTCTCCCCCAGAATTTCTGCCAGGGGATAACCCAGACCGACGCCGTGGAGAAAGCGCAGTGCATCCCGGAGATTGCTCTTGCCGGAGGCATTGGCGCCGACAACCAGGGTCAGTGGCCCGAAATCGACGGTTGCCTCACGGAAGCTTTTGAATTTAGAAAGCATTAGCCTACGTAACATGGTCATCTATTCCATAAAAAAATCCGAGCTGGCCAAACGAGACAGGGGCACCTTGGAAAAATTCGCAGTGATCTTGCGATTGTCCCATCGGAACTCCGGCGGCAGAAAACCCCGTCATCGGATCCCTGATCTTGGTACACACTTGACCCTACCAACCGATCCGTGAGTTGCTGCTATAAGCCTCCCTCCCCTTGACGGGAAAGGGGTTGGGGAAGGTAAGGGCGACCGGCTTGCCCCATACCTACGGGGACCCCACCCGAGCGCCGGCAAGCCGGCACCTACATCCGCTACCAAGCGGTAGGTGCGGGCTCGCCCACGCTCCATCTGGCACCATACAGTAGGCGCGAGCTTGCCCGCGCTTCATCCGGTATCACGCGGTCATAGTTCCACACCTCTGGTCTTAGTACACACTCGACTCCGCCAAGTCGATCCGTTGGCTACTATAAGTCCCTTTCCCCCTGGCGGGAGAGGGGTTGGGAAGAGGGGGAGCAAAAACGGAACCTCGGTACTAGCTCGGTCGGTAAGTGCCCGATAGCGGGTGATCCTGCGCCTATCTCACGAAAGGCAGAGGTTCGGCAGAAGCCTATCACTCGAAACCGAACACCACCACCATCTTCGGCCCTGTGTCCAAGAAAACAGGCCCTGAATCCTACCCATCATGAAGCGATGGCGATTCGGGAATCGGTTTTTCAAAATGCACGGCGGAGGAGGAGCACAGGAAAGCGAGGGAGCGTCAGCGACGAGCGGAGTGCGACGACCCCCGCGTAGCCGTAGGGCCGAGCGTTTCGTCGGAATGCGGCGCGTGAGCGCCGGCGGAGACGAAAGGCAAGGCCATGCGACACGGCGTCAAGTCCTTGCGGGAGTCCTGGCGCAGCGCGGAATGCGCGCCGGGACAGACGCAGGACGAACGTGGGCCGCCGAGGGCTATGGCCGTCGCCTGATTTTTTGCACCCGGAATCGCACGGACCCCATTTCGGGTTTCGCGAAAAATGGCGACGCTCCGGCAGCAATTCGCTACTATCCCCCGCGGATGTCCTTATCGTCGGTCCCCTCGACAAGGGTCCATGGTCCGTAGCCGGAGGCGCCGGGAGCTGTGGGATGGTGCAGGCCGCCCCGATCGTTGCCAGCGTGGCGGCAGGTGACAGGTGGTCGGTCGTATTTTTCCGCTTTTTTCGCAAGGCAGAGGAGAGCTCGGATGAAAAGATTCAAGCCTACCATCATAGGCCTATGGCTCGTGTGTGCATGCCTCCTGCTACCGAGCAGCCTACCGGCAACGGACGGTAGCGCCTCGGCGGCCATGCAGCAGACCAGCAAAAAGCTGTTCTCGATCCTCGCCGAGAAACGTTCGGCGATCGAAAAGGATCCCACTATACTCCACGACTTGGTGGATCAAATCCTGATTCCCCATTTCGATTTCGAGAAAATCACCCGGGCAACCGTCGGGAAGCACTGGGATAAGGCGACTCCCACCCAACGGCAGGCCCTGATCCGAAGCTTCCAAAAGATGCTGATTCGTACCTATGCCAAGGTGCTCCTCAAATACTCTGGTGAGGAAATCCACTATCTGCCGGAAAAGCCCGGCCCACATTCCACCGTGGTGGTCTCCACCGAGGTGCGTGAGCCGGGCCCCTCCCCGGTCATGATCGACTACAAGCTTTACAGCAAAGGTGGGAATTGGAAGATCTACGATGTGACAATCGATGCAGTCAGTCTAGTCTCGAACTATCGCGGTAGCTTCGATACCCAAATCCGGCGCGAGGGTATCAATGCGCTGATCGACCGCCTCGATGAGATGAATGCACAGGGCCAATGATGATCCGTGTCCGCTATCATCCCACTGCCGTCGATCGCCGATAATGCCTAGGTCCGGGGCCGATTACTCGGGGCCATCAAACGCGCAGGCACCGACAACATCTTGTGGCCTATCGACGGACAAGCTCCTCATCACCGGCGGCACACCGATCGATGGTGAGGTCCGGATCGCCGGAGCCAAGAATGCCGCACTCCCCATCCTGGCCGGTACCCTGCTCGCCGAAGGAAAGGTCACCCTGCTCAATGTCCCTAACCTACGCGACGTCACCACCACCAAGGAGCTGCTGGAACGGATGGGGGTGTCCTTCACACCCGGGGAGCACGGGCACCTCGAGATAGACGCCCGCGAGATCACCAGCTTTTCAGCCCCCTACGAGCTGGTCAAGACCATGCGGGCCTCGATCCTCATGTTGGGGCCCCTGGTCGGGCGTTTCGGGCGTGCCGATGTCTCCCTCCCCGGCGGCTGCGCCATCGGCGCCCGGCCGATCGAGCTGCACATCCGGGGTCTACGTGCCATGGGCGCACAGGTCAGCGTGGAGAACGGCTATATCCGTGCCCGGGCGACCCGTTTACGGGGTACCCAGTTGCTTCCCGACAAGGTTACCGTGACCGGTACCGAGAATCTGATGATGGCCGCCACCCTGGCCGAGGGTGAGACAGTGATCGACAACGCGGCCAGGGAGCCCGAGGTCGCGGATCTGGCGGAGTTCCTCAACGGTATGGGCGCGAAGATCCGAGGTGCGGGTACCGACAGCATCCGCATAGAAGGCGTCGAGCGCCTCAGCGGGACCTCTCACCAAGTCCTGCCGGACCGGATCGAGACAGGCACCTACTTGGTGGCGGCCGCCATGACCGGAGGGCACATCCTGTGCCGGAATACGCGCCCGGACCTGCTCGATGCGGTGTTGGACAAGCTCCGGGAGGCTGGGGCCCACATCACAACCGGGCCCGATCGGATTCGGCTGGATATGAAAGGACGGCGTCCGCGGGCGGTCTCCGTGCATACGGCCCCCTATCCGGCCTTCCCCACCGACATGCAAGCTCAGCTATGCGCCCTCGACAGCGTGGCCGAAGGGGTCGGTACCGTGACCGAGAACGTGTTCGAGAACCGCTTCATGCACGTATTGGAGATGCAACGTATGGGGGCGGACATCCGGCTGGAGAGAAACGTCGCCATCTGCCAGGGGGTGGAGCAATTGACCGCAGCCCCGGTCATGGCCACCGATCTGCGTGCCTCGGCCAGCTTGGTGCTGGCCGGGCTGGCGGCGGAAGGGGAAACCCTGGTCGACCGTATCTATCATATCGACCGCGGCTATGACAACATCGAAGGAAAGCTGTCCGCCCTAGGAGCACACATCCGCCGGATCCCGGGATAACGGACCGAACAGCGGAACCCAGGCCCATGGAATTCTTCGATTCGCTGACCATCGCCCTATCCAAGGGCCGCATCTTCAAGCAGACACTCCCCTTGCTGGCCCAGGCCGGAATCCGGCCCGACGAGGATCCCGAGGCCACACGCAAGCTGATTCTGACCACCAACCGGCCGCAGGTGAAGCTGGTCATCATCCGTGCCACCGACGTGCCTACTTATGTGCAATACGGTGCTGCGGATTTGGGCGTAGCAGGCAAGGATGTGCTCATGGAGCACGGCGGTGCCAGCCTGTACGAGCCCCTCGACCTGAGTATCGCCCGCTGCCGCATGATGGTGGCCGGCGTTCCGGGCAGGGACCCGGCCCCAGGCCCGAATCGGTTGCGCGTCGCCACCAAATACGTCACCAGCACCGAACGATACTTTGCGGCCAAGGGGCAGCAGGTGGAAATCATCAAGCTCTACGGCGCCATGGAGCTGGCACCCCTGGTGGGACTCTCCGATCGGATCGTCGACCTAGTGGAAAGCGGCGATACCCTCAAGGCCAACGGCTTGGAGCCGCTGGAGTTCATTACAGATATCAGCGCCCGGCTGGTAGTCAACAAGGCGGCTTGGAAGATGAAGCACGCTACCCTGATGGCCCTGCTGGAAGTCCTGCGCAAGGCGGTCGCCAAGCCGGCCGGCACCGGCTGACTCAGGCACATCGAATTGGGTGCGGCACTTTCGAAACAACACCGGGCGTCAAAAACCCGAGAGTCAAGGCCGGTTTTTCGGACACCTTGTGGAGCTTGCGCACCGTCCATTTGACGCCCGCTTCGCTCCAAGACATAGCGATCCACGCCGCCCCGGGGATTCGAAAAGCTCCATAACCCTGTTTACCACACCGGTGGGGATTAGTAGGGGGCAGGCTGCGCCCACCGGCAAATATCGAGTAAGCTCAATGGTGGGCACAGCCCACCCTACGGTCGGCTAAGAGGCCGTATAAAAATTTATTAATAATGAAAACCCAACGAACAGCCATTTTATAGGGTGTCTGATGATTACAGATTTGCCGGAGAAGCAGACGACTGGATGCGAAATAAACCTGTGTTTCGCTCGAAGTTGGTTTCCGTTCATAATCGTTACTCAATCGACGCCATCGACTCAGCCAGGCGAATGTTCTCTCAACCATCCAGAGGCGAGGTAAAACGTGGAAACCTCGCTGTCTTTTTTCTTTCTAACAACTTCGAGCGGGCACTCGAATCGGGTCAAGACCCAGTTAGACAGGTCCGCACCGGAATCGGCACGATCGCCCCAGATTTTTTTTGACGGTATGGAGGATCGAAAATAAGTTCGTAATGACTTGACGAGCGGCTTTACCGTCAAACATATTGGCGGCGTGTACCCGGACGACGAGCACGCAACCGATTGTATCGACAACGATAGGACATTTTCTGCCCTTAACGAGTTTGCCCCCGTCAAATTCTGATTCTACATAGGATTCCGGGGTTCCCTTGATACTTTGACTATCAATAATTGCTCCCGTTGGATCTGGCTTTCGGCCTTTTTTTGGCGTAACCGCTGACGAAGCACCGTATTGACTTTCTCTGGCAAACGATTGTCTGCCCACTTATTTATAGTATAATTAATGAGCTTGTAGGGAGGGAAATCTTTTGGCAGATACCGCAGGGACAACCTGTTTTATTCAAATAAAAAATGGCATTTAGGAGTTCGCGAAGATCACTTTTTCGTGAGCGTCCGATGGTATAGGATTCCAATTCGTTGATGATGGGTTCAAGGATTTCCTATTCTTCGTCAGTGAGGTCACTCGGGTACCTGACAGCCAATTGAATCTCTATCTTCAGTAAAACAAAATGAGATTCCCGCTTCGCGACTTGCTTTCAATCACCTATGTGCTCGAAAGCTGGTAGAGCATCCCTCCCCCGCACGGGCACCTTATCCGCTCAAGGTGCATCTAACATCGTCACACTTGGAAGAACACCAAAGGAGGTAACATGGCCAAACAAGCAATCAACCTAGCCCTGGCAACCGGCGTATTGGCGCTCGGCATCTCGGTTGCCGCATGCGCGGAAACATCCCGAGGAGGGCCCGATATCGGTACCGCGAACGCGAGTATGCTTGCGAACGCCTGCCATCCTTGCCACGGCAAGGATGGCAACAGCACCGGCCCGGCCTCGCCCAGCATTGCGCAGATGGAAAAGACGGCCTTTATCGAGGCGATGCAGGCATTTCGAAGCGACGAGACCTACGGCACCATCATGGGCCGCATCGCTAAGGGCTATACGGATGAAGAGATCGAGCGGATGGCCAACTACTTCGCCACCCGGAAATTCGTCCCGGCCCAACAGAAGTTCGACCCCGAACTGGCCCAAAAAGGCGCCAAGCTCCACGATAAATACTGCGAGGGCTGCCATGAAGAGGGCGGCAAGCCGCTTACGGATGGGAACGCTTATTACCTGCTGGCCGGCCAATGGGCCCCCTACCTGGAGAACACCCTGATCGACTTCCACGAAGACCGCCGCAAGATGCCAAAGATGATGAAGAACAAGCTCAAGGAGCTGATCGCGAAAGAGGGTGAAAAAGGCCTAGCGGCCATCATCGCCTTTTATGCCAGCCAGCAATAAAGACTCCATTTCAGTCGGGTCACTGATTGAAAATGGAGCGCAACGAAATGCTTTCGCCTCACGACTTGAAAAATGCCAAGGACGGAGCTGCTCGAGGCCCCCTCATGTCGTGAAAAATTGCTATGAAAGCAACACTTCGAGATCCCCAGCCAGTAAGGAGCAAAGGACACATGAAGATGAATCGTCGTGATTTTGTCAAAGCCACCGGTACCGCCACCGCCCTCGGCCTGATCGGCGCTCCGCAGCTGGCCCTGGGTGCCACCAAAAAGGTCGTCGTGATCGGCGGCGGCACGGCCGGTGCGACCGTCGCCCGCTATGTCAAGCTGGCGGACAGCTCGGTGGATGTCACCCTCATCGAGCCCAACCCACAATACTACACCTGCTACATGAGTAACGAGGTACTGGGCGGTAATCGTGTGCTCGATACCCTCGAATTTGGCTACAACAAAATAAAGGCCATGGGGATCCGTGTGGTCCACGCCACCGCCGAGCTACTCGACCCGGTCGCCAAAGTCGTCAAGGCCGGTGGCAAGGACCATGCCTTCGACCGCTGTATCGTCGCCCCCGGCATCGATCTGTTCTACGACAAGATCGAGGGCTACAGCGAAGAGGCCAGCCATAAGCTGCCCCATGCCTGGAAGGCCGGTGCGCAGACCAAGCTCCTACGGTCCCAGCTCGAGGCCATGCCCGATGGGGGCACCGCCGTGATCGCCGCCCCGCCGAATCCGTTCCGCTGCCCACCCGGACCTTACGAACGCGCCAGCCAGATAGCTGGCTACTTCAAGCGACACAAGCCTAAATCCAAGGTCCTGATCCTGGATTCCAAGCAGAAGTTCTCGAAGCAAGGCCTGTTCACCCAGGGCTGGAAGGCCCTCTATGGCTTCGGGACCGACAAGGCCATGCTCGAGTGGCAGCCGGGTCCGGATGCTGCAGTAGTCGCGGTGGATACCGACACCATGACCGTTACCACCAGCTTCGGGGACGAGATCAAGGCCGAGGTTCTGAACATCATCCCGCCGCAACGGGCGGGGAAAATCGCCCGGGACTCGGGTCTCACGGACAAGAGTGGCTGGTGCCCGGTGGACAAGCAGACCTTCGAATCCCTCAAACACCCGGACGTGCATGTGATCGGCGATGCCTGCATCGCGACCAAGATGCCCAAATCCGGCTATGCGGCCAACAGCCAAGCCAAGGTATGCGCCGCCGCGGTCGTCGCTCTACTCGAGGACGAAGAGCTGGGGGCCCCTTCCTACGTCAACACCTGCTATTCCATCATCGGTAAGGATTGGGGCGTCTCGGTAGCCGCGGTCTATCGGCTCAGCGCGGATGGCCAAACTATTGCCAGTGTCAAAGGCGCCGGTGGCCTGACCCCCATGGACGCCACCCCCGAGGCACGGCGACGCGAGGTAGAGTACGCTTACAGTTGGTACGAGAACTTCACCGCCGATATCTTCGGGGGGGCTTGAAAAAAACCATCCCTGAAATTTCTCAAACCGCGAAGCGAAAAGATTTCAGGTAGTGTTCTGGTCTTGTTGTTACTGAGAATGGGGAACCCTGTTCCCTACATACCGGAAACAACGAAATCATAACACCACTAGATTTCGCTTCGCTTCCAGCTTTCAAACATCACAGGCTTGAAAGCTGGTGGGCTATCCCTGCCCCACACAGGCACCCTGAATTCTTCAAGGCGCCTTCTAGCTACGATTATGCAAAGAAGCTTGCACAAGCCGCCACTCACCCCGGCAAATCCGATGGGTGCGTCTCTCATCAAATATATCGTAACATACTGTTTTACAATTTAATTTATTCGTGCGCGTCAAGCGGCCTCAAAGCCGAGATGCCTAGCCTTCACACCAGTGTCTGAAACGGTCTCGGTTCCCCGCGGGCCCCCTATCTTGCCACTTATTTGCTGCGCGGCAGCGCGCCATCTACCGGTGGTGGGGTGGGTTCTCCTTTGAAACGACGCGGAGAAAACGACGCGGAGAAGCCCGGAGAAAAAGGCTCAGCCAACCATGGAGGAGCACAGGAAAGCGAGGGAGCGTAAGCGACGAGCGAGGTGCGACCTTACTCGATATTTTCTTTTTCGCCGCCAATGGACGCAAATGAGCCGAAAAAGCCAGTTCATCCTCATCGACTTTTCTTGAATAGATTTGCGTTCATTAGCGTTTATTTGCGGCTGAATTTCCCCCGCAGCGCCTACTCGATATTTTCCGGTGGGCACAGTCCAGCCTGTGAATCCCCGCCGGTGCGGTCAACATGACCACGGAGCTTTTTGAAGCCACGGGGCGGCGTGGATCGCTCTAGGTCTCGGAGCGAGGCGGCCTGAAATGGACGGTGCGCAAGCTCCACAAAGTGTCCGATAAACCGGCCTCGACTCTCGGATTTTCAACGCCCGGTACCATTTCAAAAGAGCTGCACCCAAATCCGATTTCCCCATCAGCCACTGGTCCAGGGCGCAGGCGCACGGGCACAACCCCCGCGGATAGCCCAGACGACCAGGGATTGGCCACGGTACATGTCGGCGGCGGTGGATACTCCGGGAAGGGAGATGTGGTAGATATCGGGGTCTTCGGTAAAACCCTCAACAGTGAATGAATGCATTATTCAAATCACGGATTCAGGCCATGGATATTTGTCTTTTACCTTGATTTGCCAAAGCTCTACCACATGAAAAGCGGGATAACCCATAGGACCAAAATTCTCTGTTTCCCGTGCCTCCAACCCAGCTACATCAAAGAACTCTTCGATGATTCGGGAGGAATGATGTTGTGCTTCTCCAAAAATACAATAAAGATACACGGCAGATGGTAGGATCACGGGATATATCATTTCATATAAAGCATACGTCATGTTCTCCTGCTTTAAATCCTTCAAAAATGCCTTTGTGGTTTGCACTATCCTCCTTTGAGAATATTCGACATCGAAATCAAATATAAAATCGGAGCCAACCCGTACATATCCTTAGCTTTCCCCCAAAAAATACCTATCTACCGTAGACGCGCATTCAATTGGGCAAAACTCGACTCGTTTATCCCATTGGTTGGCACATGTAAATCACAAATAGTGAGCTATATTCCGGAAGAGTATTTCCCCAACCCGTTTAGCAAATGAATATCACTCTCTTTTCGACGAAAATCTATCCTTTTATGCGAATTCTCAATAAATAGAAATGCCGACTTATAAAATGCATAGGATAACGCATCAAATTCCCCTGATTGGAGTGGAACTGCAAAATTTCGGCGAACAAATTCTTCTACTAACGAGACTCCCATCTTTCTACCATAGACAACCTTCAGATAATCTACAACCTCTTCGTTGACCAGCCTCATTTCGCTATCATTCTTATGGAGAGCAAACCACTGAAAAAAATGGATTCCGCCATCAATGCTGAAAACGTAGCACCTAGCTCCCACCATTCGGTAAAATCGGGAAACGGATACTTTTCTACAAGTCGACTCAGCTGCTTTCGAGTCACAAGTAATTCCTCACTTCACAACATTACTTCGTCTTGTATTTGGTGTAACATGAATCGGGTCTGCAAATGAATGACTTTTCGATACATATCCACTGCTTTCCTATTCCAGAGATTGTATTTCGCATCGAGGATATATAACGCATTCTTGTTTTTTCTATCAGCAAATGCTTATAAGGCATGGGTATATTGGGGGAACAAATTGAAGGGATCACCCAAGCTTACCAAAAGCAAAATCGAGGACTGCGATGATTCATATGGGTAATTAAAAAAGGGGTAAAGGTTTTGTAAGCCTTCCAACTCCGGCGATGTATGGTTACTCCCGGGGCGTGGAGCAATTCATCCAATACAGTGGGGCGGATTAACGGCGATTTCAAATGGCGCATTTTCCCCCATGCCGTTGAGTGGAAGGTCTGTTGGAAACGAGGCCACACGAAACGTCTCTCCCTGTGGCAGTAGCTCGGTCAACAGGCTTTCGCGGTTCTTTCGGCCACCCGGTTTTTGCTTTTTCGGCCATGACAAGGTTACGGCAATATCGCAGAGGGTCTCAGCAACAGAAAATGTGGTTCCTGTCCCCGGTAAAAGAATTTGGATCGCACGATGCATGGTATTGACTGACAGGTTCGGTTCCAAAAGGCCTGTAAAAGCCATTGGAAGATATAATCTCGTGAATGGAAGTCTCTGTTTCTTGCCATGTGTTGGTCCGACTCGATACACTGGGTCCCGATTCTCTCGAACTCGGCTTCATCTCCAGGAGCTCCTGCCGATTCAATTCACGAATCTCTGCACGCTTTTCATTTACCGGAGCGTCGCCATTTTTCGCGAAACCCGAACCGGAGCGTCGCCATTTTTCGCGAAACCCGAACCGGAGCGTCGCCATTTTTCGCGAAACCCGAAATGGGGTCCGTCCGATTTCGGGTGCAAAAAATCAGGCGACGGCCATGGCCTTCGGCGGCCCACGTTCACGTTCGTCCTGCGTTCGTCCCGGCGTGCACTCCGCGCAGCGCCAGGACTTCCGCAATGACTTGACGCCGTGTCGCATGGCCTTGCATTTCGTCTCCGCCGGCGCTCACGCGCTGCACTCCGACGACACGCCCGACCCTACGGGGCTACGCGGGGTTATCGCACTCCGCTCGTCACTTCCGCTTCCTCGCTTTCCTGTGCTCCTCCTATGTTTTAGTTTTTCCAACTCTGCATTCATGGCTCTCCGCTCTCATTTTCTATCGCCCTTTCCGAGCTGTCGCATGACAGGTACAAAACAGACTTTTAGAGTATGATCATGCTCATGTATTATGAATTCCATAGGCAAAAAATGAATTGGGTTAGAGTAAATTGGCATCACTTGGGACTCAAGAAGAGTCCACTCTAGCTGAGCGGGGACATCCTGAATTTCGGGTAAGAAATTTTGACGGGCTGTGAATACCAGTCTACCCGTAGACTTGATACACTCACACAACATCCTTAATTCTTCCGCCCCGGCATAGCCTTCGGCAAAGACCCCTGCGGTGATAATCTCACTTACCTTGTCTAAATTTCCGAAGCGTTCAGCTCCTATCGAGCAACACACCAGGGAGCGATACACGCCTTTTGCTGCTGCTTTACTCAGCATAGCCGGCGAGATGTCAATGCCTATGAGTTGCTCGAATCCCAACTTGGTCGAATCGTATTCATTTTGGCTCTCTTATAGCTGGTGTAGGTAAGTAAGCGTTCAGACCCTCCCTCTAAATCCCGGTCTTGGCGCACACTCGACTCCACCAAGTCGATCCATTGGCCCCTATAAAGCCCCTCTTCCCTAGCGGGAGAAGGGTTGGGGAGAGGGGACGCAAAAGCTAAAGCCCCGACACTGGCTTCGTCAGTGAACGCTCGTACTTTAAAATAGTGTACCGGATTGGGTTGGATTTTGGTTCATATTTAAGGCGCAGCAACCGGCACCTAGTGGACTCTATAACAGTTGCCGCAACACGGAAGACAGACGCAAAGACCAGCAAGATGGTATTTTATTAGACAGAAATCGCCTAAGTTTAAGGGACTGTTGGCCAAATCTGCTCGGCCACACCCAAGTCAGCACCATTCGGCTCCGGCCACTTTTCCCATACTCAATCTGGCCAATACTCGTCATTGAGCAACTGCTCGACCGTAAAGGGATAAGCGTCCGGAAAGCTCCCAGGCGCAAGACCTGTCTTCAGGCTCGCACGTTTACGCGCAGCCGCATATCGGTCAGCTACCAATTGCTCTACTTTGGAATTCAGACTAGGGCTTTCCTTTAGCAGGTCCCGTATTTCGTCGCATGCGTTGGTAATCGAGAGCTTCCAGCTGATGCCCCTGTACACCGGTTGGTAATGCCACTCGAGGAGATGAAGCATCAGGAGCTTCAGATAGCTGGAGAGGGCGCGCTTGTCGCTTTTTCCCATGTCCTCAATCTCCTCCGCGACCTGTTCCAGCTCCACCTCGCTGATGCCCCCTCTCGCAGGAGCCTGGATGTCTTGATGGTCCAGGCGTAAAAATACGCCGCCGTATGGGTATTCGTCGGCGGCGTCGGTCTTGGTGGTCATTGGACGGCTCTTGATCGAATCAGGGTGATGGTTGAACTTCAAGTGGTGCAGTTATACGACTGCCGGTATCAACTGGTAACGGTGAAGAAAAAGAGGCTCTCTTACGTTTGGTATGGGTAGCGGGTCATAGCGACCTGACTCAAGTCGTGACGGGAAGCTCCGACCGGACGACGAACGGAGAAGTCGGCAGCTGGGTCAACTTACCCGCCATAAGAGGATGAGAATCAGGTGCCTGGTGGTCCCGTAGCCGCGGGCCCTGGCTTTGGCGGCCTGGATGAG
>Ga0056125_1000195_pt1 | contig 13554 bp, 19 predicted proteins | sample WorMetHEROISLAND_5_FD_71112 | JGI IMG/M metagenome (GOLD analysis project Ga0056125, IMG submission 71112) | Marine gutless worms symbiont microbial communities from Max Planck institute for Marine Microbiology, Germany - Olavius sp. 5 HERON ISLAND ... | reverse complement strand
TGATATTGAGTCATGTACACCGCAAAGGCCGACCCGCTCGGTCCGTATTGCACCGGGGCCTCGATCCCCGCGGGAAACGTGCTGCGTTGCGCGCGCCCGCAGGCACAAGTCCCGCTGACAGTGCGGTACTCAATGACCTCACGTTGGATCACCACCTCGACCACCTGGCGTCGCTCTGCGAACACCGTACGCGCCTGCCCGCACAGGTTCCCGGCAGCGGGATGATCACGCACTGACCGGGGTCATCGACCAGGGAGTGGGTGACGCCGCACCGACCCGATTGTCCACCGGGCTTGCGCCCGCTGGGTTGGCGCCGCGAACGTGGTGGCGGCTTCTTGAACGGAGAGTCTGAGGATGGTGACCGGCTGGAGTTGTGGCTATCCTTAGCCAGACGTGCTTCGAGTTCCTGGATGCGCTCATGCATCTGCTCAATGGTCGCCGTTTGCCCCTCAATGATTGCAGCCTGCTCCGCAACCCGTTCACGCAGCCGCTTCAGCTCGTCGTCAGGGCTTTCTGGAGAATTGGTTAGGGCGTTCTGTTCAGGCATGGGGCCATGGGTACGCGCGTAGCCTACTGCTTGGCAAGAGGTCCTGAATAGTTACGAACAGGCGGCGTTGCATCCGGGCGGAAGCCAGGGATACCGAGATGGACCCATGCTCCTTCGCTATACTTGGCTCGGGTGCCCATGGGTCCCGAGTCAAGCCCGGAATGCCGGCCAGAGGGCTGCGCATCCTACATTCCCAGTCTCTCCAAAAGCGAGATACGTCTATCGTGCCCGAAAGCAATACACGATAGACGTATCTCGCCTACCAAAATATTCACGTGCAACGGATATACGACCTTCCACGAGTGGTCAACCGGATTAGCGTGGATGCGTTTGGGGATTACTGTGCCCGGCGAAGACGAGCTAAGCCTACCAAGGCTGTTGCGCATCTGGTTGGATGAGACTGGACCGTCTTTTCTTATGGTCTCTTGCCGTTCTGACAATCGGCAACCCGTTGACGGGTGCTCAGTGGCCGTCGGCCACTCATTTGAGCGCCTTTACAGGGGTTCTATGCTTCCGATGCCCGGAAGCTCACGCTGAGGATACGCCCGCGAATTCTTTCGTAATCTCCGGGGAAGCGGGGCTTTTCGGTGGACCCGCATACCTATGATTTTTGTACTTCTCGCTACGCCACCGTTGGTGGAGCCGAACAATCCCTATCCCGCAACCGCATACCTGCCCGGGTTTCTGCGCACGCACGGGATCACCGCCCACTAGGTCGACTTCTCGATCTTACTGACGACACGGCTGTTGTCGGGGGCGTTTTTGCCCCGGCTGCGGCAGGCCGCCGAGCAGTACGCCACCACGCACGAGGACGTGTCCCCGCCGTTACCTGTTTTCTCGCCGCCTACGACGACTATGCCCAGGCCATCAATCCGGTCATAGCTTTTCTCCAAGGCAAGGACCTCAACCTAGCCTACCGGATCGGCTCCTGCGCTTTCTATCCCGAAGGCCCTAGCTTCACCGGTCTCCAGGTGCGGATCGATTTGCTCGAAGAGGCCTTCGGTGAGCTGGTGCTGCAAGACCGGGCCAAGTACTTGGCTACCTTCTTTCTGGATGATTTTCTCAGTGTCATCACCACTACCATCGACCGAGATTTCACCCTCACGGACTGCGCGATCTGGGAGTACGGAAGAAATCTCGTTGGCCCCGACTTCGGCCTCCTGGTTGCCAAGCTGGCGCGGGAGCCGTCCCTAATCGACCGCGAGCTATGGCCTTATGGACGCCGATCCTGAAGGCGCATCGCCCGGACTTGGTCGGCCTGACCGTACCCTTTCGGGCACCTGCTACGCCGGGCTGCGTCTCGGTAAGGCGTTGCGCGAGGTCCTGCCCACGGCCAAGGTCGTCCTCGGTAGCGGGCTCGCGGGCGGCTACCTGCGGGATCTGAACGAGCCGGCCGTATTCGAGTTCGTCGACTACATCGTGCTCAATGACGGTGAAGCGGCCCCTGGAATGCTTGGTCGAGCGGGCGACAGTCCCTGTCGGGGCTTGCACTGGACCTGGGTGCGCGAGAACGGCCGACCGATACCGGGTCCAAGACGGCTTGAGGGACATCCCCCAGGCTCATACCGGCATCCCCACCTACGGTTCTCTACCCCTCGACCAGTATTTCTCGATGATGCGGCTGCCCAACGCCAGCGCTCGGCTGCAGATAGACATGCGTTGGTACAAGCTCCCCCTGGCCCATGGCTACTACTAGCACAAATGCACCTTCTGCGACACCAGCCTGGATTATGTCTGCCGCTACGACCCGGCACCGGTCGCACTCACCCTCGAGCACATGCACGAGATCGCCGTGGAGACCGGCTGTACCGATTTCCATTTCGTCGACGAGGCGGCGCACCCAGGCTGCTCAAAGCTCTGTCGCAGAGGTTGATCGAGCAAGGATCACGTTTCAGCTGGTTCACCAATATCTGTTTCGAGCGGGCCTTCGCTGACTCGGTCCTCACCGATCTCATAGCACGCACCGGGTGCATCGGTGTCGCGGGTGGTCTGGAGGTCGCTTCGGACCGCCTGCTTAAGCTCATGGACAAGGGCATTACCATCGGACAGGTGGTGCGTGCCTGCCGCGCCCTGACTCGCTCGGGCATCCTGGTGCATGCCTATCTGATGTACGGCTTTTCCACTGAGACCGAGCAAGACACCATCGACAGCCTGGAGCGGGTACGCTAGATCTTCGCGGTGGGCTATATCCGGTCCGCGGCTTGGGGCCGCTACATCGCGACCCTCCACAGCCCCGTGGTCCGCAACCCCGAGCTACGGCATCCGGCTATGCGTCCCCGCCGGGGGATTTGCCCATTACCGCATCCCCTACGAGGACCCTACATCCACGACCACGAGCTGATCGGTGCCGGCCTCGGGCGGGCACACAATGGGTTTCGTCATAGGGTTGGGGTTGGATCGAGATGTCCGCTTCTGGTTCACCAAGCCCTTCGCCCCGCCGAATGTTCCGCCGGATTTTATCCGCTCCCTAGTGCCGCCCGACGAAGAGGAGAGCAGACACCGACGGCGACTCTGGCGGCTCGCCGGTGCGGGTTGGCCGGAGCGACCCCGCACGGATTCCGGGTCCCGGTCTTGGTCACCCTGCGTAGGGAGGGGGAAGATCTGGTGCTGACCAACCTCGGTAACGAAACCTTCTACCGCTTCGAGAAGGTCGGCGCCGAGTGTTGGTGGTGACAGAGATCGCAGAACGCTTGGCGGTAACCTATGACGCACCTCGTGAGCAGGTCGCGGCCGCCATCTCGACACTCATCGACGATCTGTGCGAGCACAGGGCTCCTGCAACACGATGCCCCGGACTTACTGCAAGGTGAGGTCCGATAGAGCCGCAAAGGTACCCGTGCCTATCCGGCGAGAACCGATTTCAGCACGGACAGTTATGCGGTAGTCCCGAGTCTTGGGGATCTTGATGGGTAGTGTTATAATTCTGTTGTTTCCGGGTATTCGTCCCGGTATTAGCCTCAAATCCCGCGTGATCATATACCAAAGAGAAGTTATTCTCTGCCGGAGGGAGCTGATAAGGAGCCCGAAGGGAGTCGAGCAGCCCGATTGTTAGATTGGCCTCCAAGGAATCCGAATAGACCTCGATACCGAGCTTCTCGGCAACCTGCCCGGCCGGCTCGTCGACCGTCGGCGAGATTATGATCAAACGACCAGCCTTGCGATTATAGAATTTATTTTAAAAACAGTTCCTTGAGTGCGAAGAGATACATATCGACCTTATTCTTGGGTTGTTGGGCGAATTTTTTCGCTATACGGGTATGGTTTAATCGTTCCCTTCAGTCTTTGCTATGGCACCATTTGTTCTATCTTCGAGAGAAAGTGCCCGCGACCTGTTTCGGCAAACGAAACTCATTTCATTCGGTGCTCCAGCGAGTGTGTAGGATATCTTGGATATGGTGGTACTTGCTTCGTATATGGTCAGGCTTCCTGCCGAACCTATGTTCTTCGATAGGATCATGGCACGATCACCCGATATCGAGTACCCACCAAATTAGAGTCAAGTACCGAAGCGCCTTTCTTATTCCCCCTCTCCTCAACCCTTGCTCCCGGAGGAAGAGGGGCTTGTTCGCAACTGCAATCCCGATGGGATAATCCAAGACCACTACAAATCGAGCATCACCAGCAAATCCAAAGTGCTCTCAGGAAGAAAATGCCCCGAGCCAAGCAACAACCAAGACTTCGAAATCGCTATGAATCCGATGTGCAGCTCAAAGGCACCGTCATTTCGATTGTTAGAAGCTCTTTTTTGGCGTCTACAAAGATGATTTCTCCATTTTTCCACCTAGGCACCTTTAAATTCTTCTCCGCTGCCCTTGCAATGGCCTCTCGTGAAGCACGACGCATAGCATCAAGTGCTAGGTTTGACCGCGAAATCTTTTCTCTCATGTGTTTTCATCCAAAATTACAGAGGACTGTCCGGAGTTATCGAAAACTACCCATGCATCCACCCGTTGTTTATAATACCGATTCAGATTTCCCCAACCTTTATGGTATCGTCTTCTAATTGCCTTCTCCGGTACATCGTGTCCACCGCCGGCTACGCGAAGGTGGACACGCTTAATCGCCATCTTTTCACTCGGAAGTTTTAAAAAATACAAGACTACGGAATATCCCATCGACTTCCATTCTTGAATACGGCGAATGTAGCCGAGTCCACTCAATGTTGTTTCGAATGCAAAGTCTTCTCTTTTCGATACTAAATCATCAATCCTGTTCAGGAGTAATCTGCCCGCTGAAAAAGCCACGCTTTCCGGCTTGAAAGGGGCTAGACCTTGTGCAATCAAGTCGGTGTTCAAAAAATTCAAGCAGTTCACCTCATTGGGGAGAAAGTTCTTAGCGAATGTCGTTTTTCCTGCACCATTCGGTCCGGCTATAATGTAGCATTTCATTTGCGGTCTTACAGCTGCGATATACTCCTGGCGGCTGGCTGATGGGCTGTGGCCGACATAGATTCTACCCTCATCTATGGTAACTTCAGCTACTCCAATTGGGGCATTGGGGGGCGGCCCTGGAAGGTCAGGATCCTGGAAGGTCAGGACGAGCGAGTTGAAAAGATCGTCGGATTGTTTGCGGAGAGTTGAGAGGCAGGGTCGGATGACGGCAAAGTCCGGCGCCGGTATCGGCGCGGAAGCAGCCAGAGGTTTTCTGCTTGAGCTTGGGCATGCGCAGATCGCGTTCGACTTGGTTGTTGTCGAAGGGAACGCGCCGGTCGGTGAGGAAGCGCAGGACCTTGTTGCGGCGCTCGCATAGCCGTCGAATGAGGTTGTAGGCCGGGGATTGTTTGACCCGCCCGACGGGGACGGGGACAGGGAGGATTGCCGGCTTCGGCTTTGCTGAGGATGGTGTCGTAGCGGGTCCGCAAGTGCTCGCCGTTGACGTTGTTGGCGGGCAGCGTCTCAAGGCCCTGGTCCTGGTCCTCGCCGACCACGGCATTGGCTTGGCATAACAGCGTGATCATATCGGTTGTCCACGGCTGGCTCGGGGACCTCTCAGCGATAGCGATCATCTCGACAACAGCCAAGCCGAACGCGATCTGCGCATGCCCAAGCTCAAGCAGAAAACCTCTGGCTGCTTCCGCGCCGATACCGGCGCTGGGGACTTTGCCATCATCCGCCCCTGCCTCTCAACTCTCCACAAACAATCCGACGATCTTTTCAACTCGCTCGTCCTGACCTTCCAGGATCCTGACCTTCCAGGGCCGCCCCCCAAATGCCCCAATTGGAGTAGCTGAATAGTTACCGTATTTTCTACGTGCTGTCACGCTTTTACCAAAATCGATCACCAAACCGATATTTCTATTGCGATCAGGGCCATTGACCAACCGAACCTCCACTTTCCTTCAGAACCGTACCAAAAGCCTTGAGTTCACAGAACGCAAGTATGAACTGCGGAAAATTACTCAACCTTTCAGTGTGTCCAGATCGGCTACGTCGATCGTTTGACGAGCACGGAACAAGACCACCAGGATCGCCAAGCCGATAGCGGCCTCTGCGGCCGCTACCGTGAGGATGAAGAATACGAAAATTTGCCCCGTGATGTTTCCCAAAAAGTGGGAAAAGGCAATGAAGTTCATATTCACCGCTAACAACATGAGCTCGATGCACATGAGCAGGGTGATGACATTCTTCCGGTTGAGGAAGACCCCGGCAACACCGATGGAGAACAGGAGCCCCCCCAATAACAGATATTCGGTCAAGGAAATCATGGTGTTTCCACCTTGTCCGGTGCGGGCTCTGTCCTGGGTTCCGTCGGCACCTCGACGACTCGAATTCGATCCGGCCCCTTCCTGATCCGAACTTGTCGCGCTGGGTCCTCGTATTTGGTGTCGGGACGGCGGCGTAAGGTCAACCGGATTGCAGCGACGATGGCGACCAATAGAATTACCGCCGCGATCTCGAATGGGTACATGTAGAGGGTGTAGAGGACCATCCCCAGCTCGGAGGTATTGCTGTAGTCCGCCGGCCGGGCCTCGGGCTTGGCAAATTGCTCCAAACCGAAGGTATCCGGGCCTACGACCAGAAAGATCTCGACCAGCATGACGACGGCGATCAGGAGTCCAAGCGGGAGATAACGGATGAACTGCGAACGCATGGCCGCCAAGTCGATGTTCAGCATCATGATCACGAATAGGAATAGGACCATCACGGCACCCACATAGACTAGCACTAGGGCGAGAGCGAGGAATTCCGCCTCCAGGAGCATCCAGAGCCCGGCGCTTGCCACGAAGGCCAGTACCAAGTAGAGCACTGCATGTACCGGATTGCGACGGGTGACCACCATGCCGGCCGTAACCACCGTGATGGTCCCGAAGATGTAGAAGAGAATCTTTTCAAAGCCCATGACTGAATCCGGGTAGCTTTGTTAACCGTGAGAATAAAAAAATGCATAAAGATTCCCTAAAAATAGGGACGCATTTATAGGCAAGAAACGACGCTTTCCCAGGCCGTTTGAATTTATTCATCAGGCTCTTCTTCAGCTATTTTACTAATCAGTACATCCAGAACCATGAGGTCATTTGCTGGCTTCATGTATTCGTCGGAGTCCTAATCCATTTTGCCAAGGGATTCTTTCCCAAGATATTAGAAAGATGGTATTTTAACGTTCTGATCTCAATTACATTGAGTTTCACATGCACCATCCTCCACCTAAATTGATTGCACCAAAGAAGCATGGATGTGCCGACCGCTCCAATTCCCAGAGTATTCTTCAAATACTCTTTCAAAGGCGTGTTGTAAATCGGGCGAACAGTATGGTGACTTTTCCCGGATCTACTCCCACTATCGAGGGAAATATGCAGGCCTTCCAGTAGTTGCATACCTTTTGGTATCTTCCATCAGAAATTACCGAGAAGCTAGTCCCTGCGGTTGAGAAAGTCCCCCTGATTTCGAATCTACATAATCGGTATTCTTCCGCCTGATTATCCGAACGTCCCACTTTTTTCTCTTCCGAGCGAGGAGGCATTGTTCGAATATAATCCATCGTAACTTTGGTTTTAACCGGAATAAAGAATAAATCTTCAGGTAACTGCACATAAAATCCCAAGGAGGAGCACAGGTAAAGCGAGGGAGCGTAAGCGACGAGCGGAGTGCGACGACCCCCGCGTAGCCGTAGGGCCGGGCGTTTCGTCGGAGTGCGGCGCGTGAACGCCGGAGGAGACGAAATGCAAGGCCATGCGACACGGCGTCAAGTCCTTGCGGGAGTCCTGGCGCCGCGCGGAGTGCACGCCGGGACGGACGCAGGACGAACGTGGGCCGCCGAAGGCCATGGCCGTCGCCTGATTTTTTGCATCCGAAATCGGACGGACCCCATTTCGGGTTTCGCGAAAAATGGCGACGTTCCGGTGGAGTATGCATAGAATTTGTGCCCTTCTAACTGTTGGGTCCCTAATGATTCAAGGTACTTTAGGGTGCGGCTCTTTTGAAGCGACACTGGGCGTCCAAAATCTGAGAGTTGAGGCCGGTTTTTCGGAGACCTTGTGGAGCTTGCGCACCGTCCCTATCATGCCACCTCGCTCTGAGACGTAGCGATCCACGCCGCCCCGTGGATTCGAAAAGCTCCGTGGCCATGTTTACCGCACCTGCGGGGATTGGTGGCGTGGGCTGTGCCTATCGGAAAATATCGAGTAAAGGCTGTAGGGAGAAAATTCAGCTGCAAATAAACGCCAATCTATTCAAGAAAAGTCAACGAGGATGACCCCACCTCTCGGCGTGTTCTCGGGTGTGCATTGACGTCGGCAAAGTCTTGGGTCCTGGGCCTTTGGAATCCGTGTACGCCGTGTTATGCGTCGAGCTAGCCGAGCGCGCGGACCTCAGCCGAGTATTATTCGGCTCATTGACGTCCATTCGCGTTCATTGGCGGCAAAAAAGAAAATATCGAGTCAGCCCAATGGTGGACACAGCCTACCCTATGGTCGGCTGAGCCTTGTCTCCGGATTTCTCCGCATCGTTTTAAAAGAGCCGCACCCGGTATTTTATTAGAACTTTAATTAAATATATAAAAATTAATAGGTTATCAGTAGAAGTAAGTATATTATTTCGATTTCTATTCAATCTAGCGATAGGGTGCATCCGCTGTCCGGGCAGTGGTGATTTCGGCTTCGTATTTATCACCGATCGCAAGGAGCTTTTCCTTGGTCATGATCTGCTCGCCACGTTCTTCGAAGCAGTATTCATAGGTCCCTGTCTCTACGATGGAATCGACGGGGCAGGATTCCTCGCAGAAACCGCAGAAGATGCACTTGAACAGGTCGATGTCGTAGCGGGTCGTGCGCCGGGAGCCATCCGCACGGGGCTCGGCCTCGATAGTGATGGCCAAGGCCGGACAGGTCGCCTCGCACAGCTTACAGGCGATGCACCGCTCCTCTCCGTTCGGATAGCGACGCAAGGCGTGCAGACCGCGGAAGCGGGGCGAGATGGGTGCCTTTTCCTCCGGGTATTGGACTGTGAACTTGCGGCTGAACAGATAGCGTCCGGTGACGCTCAAGCCCTTGAAGAGTTCCGCCAGCAGGAGGCTTTTCAGATAATCGCGTGCGACTTGCAGCATTTCACGGGACCCTAGACTCTATTTTCTCTGTAACATTCAGTTTATTTCGTTGATTTTGGGCATCTCCTTTCACCAAGGAGGTAGTTTGTAGGTCACTACGAACCCGACCATACGGTATCACCCCTTCAACGCTCCAGGTGTTGGAGCTTGTCCGAAACCCCTGCCCATTCTTCGGCATCGGGTAGGGGGTCTTTTTTTTCGGTGATCACCGGCCATTTCTCCGCTAGCTCGGCGTTCAATTCCAAGAAGCGCTGCTGATCTTCCGGCAGATCATCCTCGGAGAAGATAGCTTCTACCGGACACTCCGGCTCACATACTCCGCAGTCGATACACTCGTCGGGGTGGATGACCAGAAAATTAGGGCCTTCGTAGAAGCAATCTACGGGACAGACCTCGACGCAGTCGGTGTACTTGCATTTGATGCAGCTTTCCGCGACAACATAAGTCATGGGGAAGCTCCTATGCAGTCCAAATAAGGCAATATCATGTCGACCACCAGGGCGGCAGCTTATAGATCACCGCCAGCCCTACTACCAGGATCCAGACGATGGTGATAGGGATGAATACCTTCCAGCCCAAGCGCATGATCTGATCGTAACGGTAGCGGGGGAAGGTGGCCCGGAGCCAGAGGAACAGGAACATGAAGAAGAAGGTCTTGAGCAGCAGCCAGTGAAAGCCGTCGTCGAGCAGAAAGACCCCGTCCACCCAGGTAGCCGGCAGGGGCGAGAGCCAGCCGCCGAGAAATATCAGGGCCGACAGGGCCGAGATCAGGATCATGTTGGCGTATTCGCCGAGAAAGAAGAGCGCGAAGGCCATTCCCGAGTACTCGACATGGAAGCCAGCCACGATCTCGGATTCGCCCTCGGCGACGTCGAAGGGGGCGCGGTTGGTCTCCGCCACGCCGGAGATGAAGTAGATACCGAACAGGGGCAGCAGGGGCAGCCAGAACCAAGTCAGCAGGTTACCTTCCTGGGCGTGCACGATATCCCCGAGGTTGAGGCTGCCGGCCGCTACCAGGACCCCCACCAGGGCGAAGCCCATGGCGATCTCATAGGCGACCATCTGGGCTGCCGCGCGCATGGTCCCGAGAAATCCGTACTTGGAGTTGGAGGCCCAGCCGGCAATGATGACGCCATAGATCCCCAGGGAGGTCAGGGCGATGATGTAGAGGAGTCCGGCATCGATGTCCGCCAGCACCAGTCCGGCGTCGAAGGGGAATACGGCCCAGGCGGCCAAGGCCGGGCCCAGGGTGAGCATGGGGGCGATGAGGAACAGGAGCTTGTTCGCCTGGGTGGGAAGCACGATCTCCTTGAACATGAGCTTGACCGCATCGGCGATGGGTTGCAGGAGGCCCCGCGGCCCGACCCGGTTGGGGCCGATGCGGATCTGCATGTAGCCGATGACCTTGCGCTCGGCCAGGGTGTAGTAGGCCACCAAACCCATGAGTGGCCCCATGAGTACGAGGATCTTGATCAGGATCCGGATGATCTCCGGCAGTGAGCCCCAGAACGCTATCATGGTTTTTTATCCGTTCGGACTTTGGTCACGGATATGGGACCGATCTGGTCCCCCAAGGTCTCGCTGCCGACCACCCCGGCCGGAATGCGCACGCAACCTGCGGGAACCGCCTCGTCCAGGCCCACTTCCGTCTTGGCGGAGAAGCCGTTCTGGCGTATCTCTACCGGATCGCCTTCAGCCAGCCCGAGTGCGGAAGCTTGGCTACCGCAGAGAAAGGCGCCAAAGTGGCCGGCCGCCGGCGTACCTTGGAGTGCCGGGGCGCGACGCACCAAGGCATCCCCAGCATAGATGGGTAAGTTACCGATTCGGGTGAACTCTTTGTCGACTATCCGCGGCTCTACCTCGCTATCGGTCTTGGATCGATGATCCGGCTTACGATCATCGCAGAGTCCCTTGAGTTCCGTGAGCACATCCGTGGAGCTGATGTGCTCGAAGCCGGGGAGATCGAGCCGATTGCCAAGGACCCGCAGTAGCTTCCAGCCGGGCCGTGCCTCGCCGGGCGGGGCCACTGCTCCGCGGAAGGACTGCCAGCTTATGTCCACGTTGACGAAGGTGCCAGAGGTCTCGGCGAAGGCCGCGATGGGCAACAGGATGTGGGCCCTTTGCTCCAGGGCCGGGTCACGATGGGTGACACAGGCCACGACTAGGTTGGCTTGGTCGAGGGCCTTCATCGCCCGGGCCGGGTTGCCCAGGTCATAGCCCGGCTCGATGTCCCATAGGAGGTAGGCCTTGCGGGGGTGCTCTAGCATGGCGGCGGCGGACATGCCAGCGGTCGGGCTCGGTTGCGCGCCGGGCAATACATGGGGCAGGGCACCGGCCAAGTAGGCCCCCAGGCTGTTGGCGGCCACCGGCAGGTAGCCGACCCGGGCCTTAGTCACCGCAGCGATCATTCGGGCTAGGGCCTTGAGCAGGCAGTAGTCCGGGTGGGCGGCGGCCAGTGCACCGAGCAGGATCAGACAGGAATCCCGTTCCCCCGCCGCTTGCAACCGCCGGGCTGTCGCTTGGTGGGAGTCCTTCGGCTCGGTCTCGGCGATCAGGTCCGCGAGCGGGCCCTGGCCGGATACGCCTAGCGCCTTGGCGATGGCCCCTAGGTCCTTGATCATTCGAGCCGGATGGCCGATGTACTGGGTACTTGGGAAGGTCAAGGAGAGCCGGAGCGGATTGACCAAGGCCACTTGGGCCCCGCCCATGACGGCCTTGCGAATGCGATGGGCCAACAGCGGCTGTTCTTGACGGATGTCCGTGCCGATCAGCAGTAGACTCTGCTGCCGCTCCAGCTCGGCGATGGGCACTCCGAGCCAGGGCAGGGGGAGGGGGGACGTCTCCGTAGTATCGTCGCGACAGTCCTGTTGCCGCAGGCGAGTATCGATGTTGTTGCCGCCCACGCCCTGCACGATCTTCCGGAGCAGGTACATCTCTTCCAGGGTAGCGGACGGGGAGACCAAGGTAGCCAATTCATCGCCCCCAGTCGTTTTAGTTTTGAGCCCATCGGCGACTAGGTCCAAGGCCTCTTGCCAACCCGCGGTCCGCCACTGCTCGTCTTGCTTGACCATAGGATGCAACAGGCGATCATCGGTATTTAAGCCCTGGTAGCTGAAGCGATCCCGGTCCGAGATCCAGGTCTCGTTCACCGCCTCGTTGTCCTTGGGGTGCACCCGCATTATCCGATTACCGCGGATGTGGAAACGGATGTTCGATCCCACCGCATCGTGGGGGGCGATACCCTCGGCCTGAGTCAGCTCCCAGGACCGGGCGGTGAAGCGGAAGGGCTTGGAGGTCAGGGCCCCCACAGGGCAGAGATCGATGATATTACCCGAGAGCTCATGGGAGATAGTGTGTGCCACATAGGTACCGATGCGCATGCCCTCGCCGCGGCCGGTGGCACCCAGCTCGCGGAGGCCCGCGATCTCGGCCCCGAAACGCACGCAGCGGGTGCAATGGATGCAGCGGGTCATATCGGTGGCGATCAAGGGTCCCCAGTCTTCGTCCTTGACCACCTGCTTGTGTTCGCTGTACCGGGATACATCCCCGCCATAACCCATGGCTACATCCTGCAGCTCGCATTCGCCGCCTTGATCGCAGATCGGGCAATCCAACGGATGATTGATGAGCAGAAACTCCATGGTGCCTTGCTGGGCATCCATGGCCAGGGGGGACCGGGTCAGCACCCGCATACCTTCGGCGACGGGTGTACCACAGGCGTGCGCTGGCTTGGGGAAGGGACGCCCGTTCTGCTCGACCTCTACCAAGCACATGCGGCAATTGGAGGCAACGGACAGCTTCTTGTGGTAACAAAAACGCGGGATAGGGATACCTTCACGGTCGGCGACCTCGATGATGGTCTCCCCGGGAGTCGCCGCGCAGACGCGCCCGTCAATCGCAATGGTGATCTTGCCCGTCATTTTTTCTCTGGTCGCTCAACCTTCTAAAAACCAACGCTAGCCTCAACCGTCGCCCGAAAAGCGGCGAGCGAAGCAAGCAACTCTTGGGGCGGTCGGTCGAAGGCGCTCGTTAGGCGGTCCGACCCATTCCATACTCTAGTTTATAGAATCCAGCTTCTTATTCTACTACAACTCCCTCGACCTTAACTCCGAGAGATAGGGGGACGCAACAGGAGATTTTTCCGGGATCGGATCATAAATGATCAACCTATAGAGATATGAATGATAGCTAGTGCTTGACCGAAAAGTATTTTTTATGTTGAGGAACAATGGGTTATAATGTATCCGCAAGGTCGAGGTTTTGGATGCCGCTCCGGATATCGGCGAAGGCTTCAGGTGTTAATACTCGAACTTCATGACATAATACGCTTATTTTATTCGAGTTCTAGTCACGCGGCCAAGCTAGAGAGAATATGCAGGGAGCGCGCAGAGCATCCACTTCGTCAAACGTCCTCATTTGAAATCTAATGCGTCAAGTCATCAATCCGCAAAAGCCGCTCGGTGCGC
>Ga0056125_1000194_pt1 | contig 13559 bp, 11 predicted proteins | sample WorMetHEROISLAND_5_FD_71112 | JGI IMG/M metagenome (GOLD analysis project Ga0056125, IMG submission 71112) | Marine gutless worms symbiont microbial communities from Max Planck institute for Marine Microbiology, Germany - Olavius sp. 5 HERON ISLAND ... | reverse complement strand
GTGGATTCTCGATGAGCCGGAAGTTCACTTTGTGCGCGACATCGAGGTAACAGTGCCGGACCTGGCCGGTTGGCGGCGGCAACGCATGCCGTACCTGCCGGAAGGGCACCGCATCGAGGTCGTCCCGGATTGGGTGTGTGAGATTCTCTCGCCGTCCACGGCCAGCAAGGACCGTGAAGTCAAGATGCCGCTGTATGCCCGCTATGGCGTGCCGTATGCGTGGCTGATCGATCCAGGCCAGCAGACATTAGAGGTCTACCAACTCGATGACGGCGCCTGGGTGGAGAGCGGTGTTTTCTCCGGTACCGATCAGGTGGTCGCTCCGCCCTTCGAGGCCGTGAGCATTGATTTGGGACTCTTTTGGCCGCCTCGTGGTCCCGTCTCCGTATGAGCAAATGCCCGGTCGGCTGACAAGGGCTTCCTTTCCAAGGCCCGGTATCGCAAGGTGCCGGGCCTTTTCTCTTTTGGCACGGATCGAAATCTCGTTACCCAGTTACCAAAGCCCTGTCCGACGGTCAGGATACATGCACAATACGGCACTACCTGGAATAGCCAATCCTCTTCGTGATCTTTGCTTCGGAATCCTGCCACCCAGCTTCACGCTCGTAGCCCTTGGCGATACCCTCGAGGATTTTCCCGACATAGGGATAGTTGAAATGCAAGCGCTCGGCCCAGGCCCGATATTTCGCGGTGAGCTCGCGCTCTTGGTTTCCCCCTTCTCCGCGTGAGTGAAAACCACGCGAGTTATAAACGCCGAAATGGAATCCCCGGCCGATTTCCGGGGATGCGATCTCTTCCATCGCTTCACAGACCGGCTTGCAAGGCCATATGCCGTTTTCGCCCTCCGGAGCCTTGGCAAGAAGGTGCCCGAGGCAGTGATCACCGATGTCCGCACGGGCATGCTCGCGGCACAGCCGCCGAACCTCGGTGAGCCACGCAGCAAGCGCTGCCCCGTCGATCTTCTTGTTGTCGTCGGTTCCGGGAATTCTTTTTATCCGGTCGAGAAGATGACGGGACGCTGAAGCGACTATCGCGCGTTGCTCGGGACTCCCGATACTCCATTCCGTCGGGTCCTCTCCTTCGTCGCTTCGCTTGTAGGCGAGCGCCACTGCCAGGACAAAGCTTTCCGGAGATTGCGCGATCTGTCTTTCGAGATTCGGAATGCCGTGTTCGCTGCGATCCAGTACATGGATGAAGAAGAACTCGAGCTGGGCCATTTCATCGGCGGACACGCCGGGACGGCCATTGAGCGAGGCCAACCCTGCGGAAATGTTGTACCGGTCGAGCTGGTAGTAGCCTGCGGGCTCGGTATCAACCGTGGCCACGTCTTGCAACAGCCGTTTGAGACGGGAGGTCTCGATGTCCTCGCACTTCATGTGGACGGCGTAGAACGCTGCGCGCGGTCGCCGGACCTCAAGAAGGCGGTCGATCAATTCGGTAAGCTCGGACGGTGTGTGCTGGCCCCAGGATGAAGGTACATCCTTCCAGTATCCGGCGCGGATGTCCTCGCCATAACGGTCCAGAAGACGCCAAGTGGACGCCTGGAAAGGCGCACAGACGAATAACCGCGTAAGCCCTTCGGCAGGCAGTTCTTCGGCCGCAGCCTGCAACATGCCGGGGCGCGAGTCATCCTCGATGGCGTGGAGGAATCCCTGCAAGCACCATTCGGTTTTGCTCCGGAGGTCGCCGTCAAGGGAAAGGCAACGCCGGATAAACTCCACCCGCGCTGCGACGCCGGTAACGCACAACGCCACGGCATGACCAACGGTGCCGGCAGTGGCACTGCCGGCGAGCAGTTCGGTGATTCCCTCGAAACCGCGCTCGGACCAAATCTCGACCACCGCGTCGCGACGGAGCTTGTCAATCCGCTCTTCGTGCTTCCGGTAGTCGAATTCCTCCTCCTCGATATCGTCGGTGGATTCCTGTACCCCGTTGTCGGCAAACAGCCAGCCATGCCGGAGAACAGGATCATGGGGCCGAAGACTCTCATAGGCCTCGCGGGCACGATCTCGGTTCGCCTCCCCGATCTTCCCCTCCACAAGCTTCCGGTAGCGGCTGCGTCGGGTAAAAGCAAACTGCCGGATACGCTCGCGCAGCGCGGCCCTGGCGGCTTCACCGGCCTTCCGGGACCATTCATTGGTCAGGTCCCAGACCTTGGCTTGGTCTTCCTCGGGTATGACCTGGAGAGACTCGACGAGATCGCCAAGGGTGTTCTCATCGTGAGACGGCCAAGCGATGAGCAAGGCTAGAGCCTTGCGGCTGAAGTCGTCACTCTCCCTGTCCGTGACGACCTGCCCGGCCCCCGAGGCGTCGCTGCGCCACCGGGGCCTGTAACTGTCTTGACTGATCCGATAGCCAGGCCGGATCTGCTCGATGCAAATCTCCCAGCCGACATCCGGGAAACGCTTGGTGAGCCTCTCCAGCTCCTTGATCCTTTGCTCCACCGAGGCCGCCGTCTGCGGCTGCCATGACCTGAAGATGGCCTGAAGGCTCGCTTCCGGTTTGCTCGTCCAGTTGTCGTCGATTTTTGGCCGAGAAAGCCGGGAGAGGATCTTCGATACCCGCCGGAGGTTTTGCGGTTTCCAGGCAAGGCACTCCAGCGCCCGGAGCAGGCCGATGCGCGCTGGAAATGCGCACAACGCACCGCTGTCGACCGGCTTGAGAAGGCCGAAGAGCACAGGATCATCGTGCGACAGGTCTTCCTCGATGATCTCCAGGAATGCATCGGGCGCGGCTTCTGCGTAGCACGGCAAATCCCGGTCCTGGGAGAGCAGCTCTTCAAGGGTCAGCGGCGTTAGGAGAGTCCGGATCAGCTTCGTAACCCGATCTTCGATGTCGATGCCGAGGCGATTATCGAACAAATTATTGCCGTGTATCGACAAGAGGATAAGTGTGTCGCAGATACTCTCGCGCAGAGCGCCGGAGTAGTCGCGTTTCTTGCCATACAGGCCTGCGGCCCACCTGTCCTCTGCGGGAAGTTCGAGCGCCGGGTCGAACTCGGAAAGAACGTATTCAGCCGCATAGAAAAATCTGTCGAGTTCCGCCTGCGTGACCATCCACGCAATCGCAAACAAGGCATCGATCTTTGAAGCCACACCCCGGTAACGTCCTTCAGACCACACCGGACAACCATCGGGATAAGGCAGGAGATCGATGTCCTCCTCGACTGCATCGTAATCTCGCTTCGCTACATAGGAGACGATCTCGCGATCCGCTGTCGAATCAGCATGCCAAGCACCGACCAAGGCCATCGGCACGAGGGACTTGGCCGTGTCGTTATCGTCAGCCCACACCGGCGTCCTGATCGCGTGATTTTTGGAGAGCCGACGGCGCAGAATCGTCGGAGAATGGCCTGACTCCCTTGCAAACCGGTCGATCTCTCCTGCTTCGACGCCCATGGCGGTGAGCGCCTGCTTGAAAGCATCGTGGCTGAGTAGATCGAGCGTAATGTCGGCCTTGGTATCGACCGCGTTGCGGGGGCGGACTGCGATGCAGTGAAGCTGACCATGGACATCGACGAGTTCACGTTCGACTTTCTTGGTAAGCACGATGGGCATGAAAGGTACAGAGGACGCGATGAGCGTCCTGAGCGTCTCCGGAGATTCAAAAACTGCGGCGCGGTCTTTGAATTGGCAGAGTTCCTCTTCATCGAACACGCAGGCGAGAAAGGCGAGGGCCTCACCTTGCGAATCGGCCGCAACGAAGAAGGGTTTATCGCTCGGTTGGTCGAGCCACGTCTTGAACTTGTTTCGGTACGCGCTGATTGAGGATGCGAAGATATCGGGTGTCAGATGGGGTTCGCTGGCGTTGGCCCACCGGCGCCATGCCTGCTCCAGCGTCTCATAGCCGCTGGCCGGTCGCGCGAGTTGTTCGGCGATCCATATCTGCGCCGGCACCGACTGCTCAAGCCACTGCTCGAGATCGCTGGCATCGAAAGCCTTGACCGCTTTCCAGTCGCCCGCCTCGTTCTTCTGTTTTTCCCAAGAAGTCTTTCCGGACCAATTGCGAGGTGTCACGAAGACGTAGGTACTGTTGGCCCGCTCGGCGGTATCAACCGAGGCCAACCGCGCGGTGTAATCGTGCTCCGCTTTAGTCTTTGGCTTCTGATGCGTGCCGAACTCCCAATAGGAGTTCCCCTCGGGAATCCAAGGTGTTGCGGCGCCCGCTTCCACGATCCCATCGGGGCCTTTACGCTGCGCGTTGTCATAGCCGGGAAAGTCGACCCGGCGAAGGTCCTGACCGGTGGAGTGCACCAGCCTCCGTAGAAGGACGGGAAGGTGGTTGCGGGCGTCGCTCTGACTATCTGCCCACTGCTCGATCTCCCTGGCCCTGATTGTCAGGAAGTTTGGGACGAAGGCGCGAACTGCGACCTCGTTTCCAGCGGCCTGCCGCTGCGACCGGTCGTAGGCAACTTGCCTATCGAGCAGCCGATCCCGGTCGGCGCTGAACGTCTTCTCCAGTCTGACCGCCATTTCAGGGGATAAGGCGGACTTCCCGTTGAGCAAGTTCGACAGAGTTAGTCTACTGACACCAAGTCGCTTCGCTGCGTCAGTGACGGTCATGCCAACAGGGATGATGTTTTCGCGGACGTAGACGCCGAGATGAGCCGGTTCTTTGTGCGACGTTGCCATTAGTGCTTTTCTATTGATTAGTGCATATTATCACTTATCTTGAAATCTGATTGGTGGGCTGGTAGCTTGTACGAACGGCAGAATTCTCGGCTGTTGCCGCCGCTCATCGGCACCGGCGAGATCCGCCACCAATTCGGTGTAGCGGCATCATGAGGTAGCAAGAAACGATTTTTCAACAGGCATAAAAAAAGCCCGCTGTCCGACGGCTATGGACAGAGGGCTAGTGCGTTGATTCCAGAAGCATTTAGGAATTAACAACGCGAGTTGTGCAAAGATATTTTACGTCAAAACGGAAAATATTCCTACCTTTTCCCCCGCCTTACCCCGCTCTCCTATCCGCCGGAATCACGCATGCCTCACTAGGAGTCATGTGTAATGCAAGCAGAAACCATCGCTCTCGCCTTTGGAGGAAAGCGGGTAGGCAACCAGTGGATGGCACCTTGCCCCGCCCAACGCCCTCCCCGAAACCAGCTTGCTTCACCGGAAGCAAATCCTTGTCGGCTGGCAGGTACTGGCACGACAGCCCTCATACAAGATTCCACCGATAACGTAACCCGCCTTGCCGACTGCGTGGCGGCGGCACCCGTCCGCACCCATGGTCACCGGCCGATGCCTGATCAGGTTAAACAGGGAGGGTACGGCCATGACTAATTTCCAGGACACGATCCGAGCCGCCGGCCTGGAACCGCCCGATGTCATCGAGCCCGGAAAGTTTCACCGCTTCCCCGGCACGGATAAATCCAACGGCAATACCGCCGGTTGGTGCTATCTGTTCGAGGACGGCTTGGGCGGCTGTTTCGGCGACTGGTCTTCTGGCCTCTCCGAGAACTGGCAGGAGAAGCGGGGAAAACCGCTTTCTCAGTCCGAACAGGCGGCGTTCCGGCGCCGCACCGAAGAAGCTCGGAAACGCGCCGCAGCGGAACGCCCACAACAGTATGCCAATGCCGCCGCAAAGGCCGCGGCGATCTGGAAGGAAGCCGAACCGGCGAACGATGGTCATCCCTATCTTGTCCGCAAGAACATCAAAGCCAACGGGGCGCGGTTGCACCAAGGTGCGCTGGTAATCCCGGTGCGGTCGGGCAACAAGCTTCACTCTCTGCAATTCATCGCGGCAGATGGCGGCAAGCGATTTCTGCGCAGCGGGCGGATCGGCGGCGGCTATTTCAGCATCGGCTCTACCAAAGGAGCGGATACCTTGTGTATCGTCGAAGGATTCGCCACCAGCGCGACCATTCACCAAGCCACGGATTACCCGGTCGCGGTTGCTTTCAATGCGGGCAATCTGGAGCCGGTGGCCAAGGCCCTGCGTCAAAAGCTGCCGGACCTTCCCTTCATTATTTGCGCCGACGATGACGCAGATACCAAGGGTAATCCCGGAATCACCAAGGCGAATCAGGCTGCGCTGGCTATCGGCGGGAAGGCCGCCGTTCCCGATTTCGGAGCGCAGCGCCCCGAGGGCGTGACCGACTTCAACGACATGGCCGCTCTGCTTGGTCTGGAGGCGGTTGCCAGGGCAGTCCGTCAAGCCACGGCTCCGAACCCGGCAGCCGGTGAGAGAGAGACACCGGTCTTCACGCCGGAGCCAGGGTCAGTAACAGCCGACAACTGGAGGCAGCATTTAAGGTACACACAGGAAGGCAATCTCACCGTACGGGCTAAACATCACAATACTGATGTACTGCTCGCTTATCACGATGAAATGCGAGGAGTACTGGGCTACAACGAATTTAGGAATACAATCGAGGTGCTCCGTAAGCCGCCTTGGTTCGATAAGCAAAAGCATTATCCTAGACTGCTAGCAGATACCGATACCACCGGAGCAAGAGTCTGGCTTGAGATTCAAGGGGTTTCATCTCCCACAAATGTTCACGAGGCGGTGGTTAAGGCTGCGGAGCATAATTCTTACGATCCGCTAAAGGACCATCTCAACGGGTTAACGTAGGATGGGCAGGAGCGCATAACCACTGCTCTGTGCAACCATCTCGGCTGCGAGGACAGCGAATACTCCTATGCGGTGAGCCGACGCTTCTTCATCGGAGCGGTGACCCGTGCCCTGGAACCCGGCTGTAAGATGGACACGATGCTAGTTGTAGAGGGGGACCAAGGGATCGGGAAATCCACAGCCGTCTCCGAGTTGTTCTACAACCACTGGTTTTCAGACGATCTTTCCGACATTGGGTCAAAAGATGCCAACCTGCAATTGCAGGGATTTTGATGTATCGAGATCGCCGAACTGGCCGCGATGCGAAACACCGAGGTTAGCCGCCTGAAGGACTGGTTAAGCCGTCGGGTAGACCATTTCCGACCACCCTACGGACGGAACACCATCGATGCTCCCCGGCGGTGCATCCTGGTCGGGACGGTCAATCCGGTTGGCGGCTATCTAAAGGACCCGACGGGTGCGCGGCGATTCTGGCCGGTACGTTGCACTCGAATCAATATTGAGCGCATCAAGCAGGACCGCGACCAACTGTGGGCAGAGGCCGTTGCCGCCTATAAGGCGAAAGAACAATGGTGGCTCGATGCGGAAGAGGACAAATTCGCGAGGGAGAAACAGGAGGAAAGGTACCAAGAAGACCCTTGGGAAGACACGCTCAGGTCTTGGTTGGAAGAAAGGACGCAAGTCACCATCCCTCAGGCTATGGAGCACCTGAACCTTATGGAAGCGCAGCGCACACAGCGTGAGCAAAATAGAATTGCAAGGATTTTCCAAAGAAACCGTTGGGATCGGGTCAGAGTCCGAATAGATGGAACACGCAAATACGTGTACGAAAAGTTGCCCTCTAACCAATAAAAGAACCCTGGCGTCTACGGCACACGGCTCAGCGTTCTGCAAAACTTACGCGAATCCCTCCGGAGCGTCGCCATTGTTCGCGAAACCCGAAGTGGGATCCGTCCGATTTCGGGTGCAAAAAATTAGGCGACGGCCATGGCCTTCGGCAGCCCATGTTCGTCCTGCGTCCATCCCGGCGCGCACTTCTCGCGGCACCAGGACTCCCACCATGACTGGACGCCAGTGTCGCATGGCCTTGGCATGTCGTCTCCTCCGGCGCTCACGCGCCGCACTCCGATGAAACGCTCGGCCCCACGGCTACGCGGGGGTCGTCGCACTCCGCTCGTCGCTTACGCTCCCTCGCTTCCCTGTGCCCCTCCTCTGATTAAACCTACCGCTTGCTTCCTGCTTCACCGAGGTCCGGTTTCACTTTTATGGGGTGACGCTGGCTGCTGTGCCACTTCGTGGCAGAAGTTAGCTGCTACCCCATAAGCAGGCAGACTCGGTGGAATTCACCGTATGATCTAACCTCAAACCTTATAAGGTTACACTAAGCACGTGCGCGTGAAGATGGAATTTTTAGCAGCATGGTTCTGTTCCTAGTAAGAACGGAGGGGGAACAAAGGGGTAACAGAAAATAACTTTTATAATCATAGTCTTAATATAAGATGTTCCCACTGTTCCTAATGTTCCTAGTAATTAGTAAAGTTTTAAAAAGAAATTAGAGTGTAGGTGCACAGTGAATATACGCGAAGGAAGTTTTAGACATAGGGGGAACGGGATTTTTAGGGGGAACATCATATATAATCGATTGATTTTAAAAAAAACAGTGTTCCTAGTATGCAAAGGTAGACTCCAACGGAGGGGGAACAAGTGTGTAAGCTAATACACTATCTTGTTGATTTGTAATAATAAAAATCTGTTCCTGGTATGGGAGACGGCTCTTAAGCTTCCCCATCACCCCGGCGGTTGTCACACCAGACGATCATGCCGCCGTGGCCACGCAGCCTCCCCCTCTGAACTGTCACCTCTGTTAGCCCCCCCTCCGGGGCTTTTGACGATTTAAGCCCCCAGGGGCCACGGTGAAAAGCATGAATTTCCCAAATGATTTCGACAAAACACGAAGGGGAGGCCGTCATGGGAGGTATCGGTAGCGGACGCCAGCGGTGCTGGTTCGCGGGAAACTCGACTGCCGATTACCTCTCCATCGACGTGCGGTACTGGAACCGGGAGGGCCTGCTCACCCCGTCTCTTAAACCGGGTACCCGGCTATAACACGGATGGTGCGACGGGCAAACAGAATTCACTCCAAGCTGGGCTGGGGGCCGGGCTGTCTTAACCGTGATGGTGGCAAGCCCAAGGGGATGCACTGGAGCACCTTCGAGCGGTTGATGGTGCAGCACGATGCCTTTGTGCAAGCCTCACTGGCCAAGATCGCGGCGCGTTATCGCTTATCCCTGCCTTGATAATCGCCATACCCGGGCCGTTAAAGCGCCCGGACAGCGCGTCTGAAGGAATCTAGTCCGACAACATTGGTTACTGGGGCGCGAAAAACTCTACCGACGATTACCGATCCATCGACGTGCGACGCTGGAAACGGGAGGGCCGGCTCGCCCCGCATCCATCCTTTTTGGTATTCTTCCATCTGTGCCAATTCCACAATCGCTTGCTATGTATCTCGATTCCCTGCTATGAGTGCGTCTCGTGTGAGACCAATCCGTACCGAGCAGGACTACGCCAGCGCTCTTGCTCGCATTGATGCGCTCATGGATAGGGAGCATTCACTGGCCGAGGATGACGAGTTTGACACGCTCGCAACCCTCGTTGAGTCCTATGAGGACTGGCATTTCCCGGTGGATGACCCCGATCCTATCGAGGCGATCGAATTCCGCATAAGGCAACAATAGGCAAAGCCATGCCTCGGAGATCACAGAAGGCGGCCTTCCTGTCGCAGGACAGGAAGCTGAAAAAGGAAAAGAAGGAACGGAAGGAGAGAAAAGACGTGTTGGCGCAACGCGAGCTTCTGTCCAGGTCCTCACGATATCTATCCAAGGGCTCGCCGGAATACGGTGATTGAAGTGTTCGCCTATCCGCCCCGCAACCTCTCAGCATCCGTACCTGTTAGGTCACGAGATGACCCTAAAAAAAACAAAGGCCCAGTGACCGAAGTCGCTGAGCCTTTGCAGTTCCCGGTTAGTGTTAGAAGCACTGCCGGGAATGCTACGTTGTATGCCCCCCAAGGCAATATGAGAAGCAATATTTGCTCCTCCAGTAGCAATGAAAACTCTATGCTTATCTGAGCCAGATTGCAACTGGCGCACTCCCTCCGAAATCCCTGCGCCGACAGGCAACCGGGATGCATCCAAATCCCGAAAGTCCCGGAAATCACGGAAGAATGACGTCTTCCAGTCCAGGCTATCTAGGAAGATAGCGGCCGCTCTTGAGTCCTCCCTCACGCAGGCCATCTTCGGGGCGCACTCAGAAACCGCCTTAGGCGGCCCTCAGCGCCCCACGAGCGCGCTTCTTCCTTCCACTCCTTACCCAACCCCTTCCCCAGCCCCCACGCCCTGCCGGAAGCCCTGCCGGAAGCCCTGCGGAAGCGGTAACCGTTGCGGGCACGATCCGAAAAATCCCAAGCTCCTCGACATCCCGATACCGGAAAATCGCCCAAAATTCATCCAGGAAGCGGCAAGAAAGTTACTATCGCACGTTGAAAAACTCGGATTACTGCCGGCTTTAAATTTCCACGCCGACGGACGAAAGGTCCGCAGCGAGCGCCGCGACGGCATTGGCATGCTTCTCATCTCACTGGTGCTGCGTATGGATTTAGCTACCGGACGCGTGGGTTTCCCGACGGAAAATGGCTTCTTCAACTACACCATGGACCACCTGGCGACCTGGGCGGGGTTAGGCAAAAGGCGCGCGGCGCGAATCGTAGCGGCGCTCAAGGACGCCGGGTATCTCACCGTGTCCCAAATCCGGGAACGGTTGAAGGATGGCTCCTATAGAAGTTTTTCCGCGATCAAGATCGTTTCCACCACGCTCTTCGACGCTCTGGGACTCCGTGGCTGGCTTGACAAGGAACGCGCGAAAGCCAGAGAGCGGCTCAGGAAGAAACAGAAAGCCTATGAGAAGGCATGCGCCAAAAGAGGGACAACGATGATGAAGCGACTGACCGCGAAAATCGCCGGAATGGCCCCAGAAAGCCCTACCCGCCATGCGGACGAAAAAGCTCGGGAGAAGACATCTAAAAATTGGCCGAAGCCCGTCATCGACGCCACGACCAGCACCCGCAGCCTCGATCCAGTGAGCAAATACCTTGCTCAGCTCAACCCTGAAGCCAAAGCGCTCCTCTCGAAACTCGCGCTTGATATCCTGACGGAACACCCAGACTGGAGCCGAGACAAAATCTATGCGGAAGCCAAGAAATTGCTTCCGAGCGTCTACCGAAGTCCCCAATCGTTACCGACCTAACGTCCAATCACGGGGCGCGTTGACCGGCCAGCGAAGAACGAAACGCCGCTACAGGAGCCTATTACCCGCAACTACCTAAACGGGCCGAAAGGCCCTTTTTTGGGCTTGCTTCCGGACGCTCACGCCGGAATAGGCAGAATGTATTGAAGCAACCCGGCCACAGGGTTTCCCCTGTGGATAATAAATGTCCGGTGGAAAACGATTAAGTGTCATTCCTTAATCAGATTATTGATATTCAGAACATTTTTTATCCATAACCAAATATCCATCACTACAACCAGGTACACTCAAGCACAAAAAAAACCCAAACGGGTACAATCATGTCTTTCTTCGACCAATACTCACACCCGTACCGTCCGCTATCCCTACTACCCATCATCACTTCTGGCTCGTTACACTGAAATCATCTGGAGACGATGGATTTCAAGTAATCCGGACCCCAGCGCTCAATGTCTGCAGGTTGCTACAACTATCGGGGACTATAGGTCCTACTATTAGGATTGTGCACCCAAGTAAACATGGATAACTTCACCAATCATCAGATTTTTCCACAACGACCATACACCCGGAACCCAGGGATTGACTGCGCCTCAAGGTCAACCCTTTTTGGTCCCCTTCAACCTTATCTTTTGTATAGCAGGCAAGGACTTGCAACAATGAAGCGCGGAAGTTCTGTCTGAACTTCCACATCCGCCCGAACTGCCTCTTGATAGCCGCCCACATAACGAGCTGCGGCTTCTCATGTGGCACCTGATGGAGCCACTGAACGAGCCAGGCGCAGATGTCCAGGACCATAAAACGACCGTTACTACTCTAGCGTCATACTGATTTGCCTGGTGATGAAGTCCACGGTTCAAAGGAGAGAAGGAGAATTTCTATACGAATATTATCGGCAACGTTGGAGGAAACTCTAAAGCCAATTTGCCATATGGTGTTGCTTGGTACATTTACTTGTGCTGTCTTGCTAAGATGCCCCGGACCATGTCTTGTTATGTCTTGACTCCATTGGAATTGAGAAAACGGAACTAGATGGCCACTCTCTACAGAGAAAGCACCATAAGTAAGTTCAAAATTCGTTTCAGGAGTATCATAACTTATATTAAATGAAATACTCGCATTCGTATTGACATCCACCGGGAAGGAAATGGATTTATTATCATCCATTAATACCAATGGGCATTGGGGAATGTCTATTCTAACAAGATCTACGGTCTTTACAGTATTTTCAGGGACAAATACATACCGTTCTGGGAAACCGAAAGCGCATCTAACTTCAGGCATCGTTATTTCATATCAGTTGGTTAAAAATACTATTCTAAGGTATTCCTTGCCTTTCTGAAACCGTAGTTTCAAGTGCAGGACGGTTAGGGGTTAGAGAGATAATCCATCCAAGCCGGCAGATCACAAGCCGGTGCAGGCAGCTGGTCACAAGTGCCATCGCGTTTCCTGGCCACTGCTTGCTCCTAACGGTGCATCCTCCAGATTTCGCAGACCCTCAGAAGGGTTCCGTAGCTTTGAATCAGAATTTCACGATGGGTGACTTCCGCTAGGCACGACTCGTCATCCTGAATGCGCCGGCTCCGAGGGAGAGATTGTATTTTGCGCCGCATGGCGCGACTCCTTATGGCGCATGAGCCTCTGGGACGCCCGTAGCACGGAAAATGGCTTCTTCAACTACACCATGGACCACCTGGTGACCTGGGCGGGGTTAGGCGAAAGGCGCGCAGCGCGGATCGTAGCAACGCTCAAGGACGCCGGATATCTCTCCGTATCCCAAATCCGGGAACGGTTGAAGGATGGCTTCTATAGAAGTTTTTCCGCGATCAAGATCGTTTCCACCACGCTCTTCGACGCTCTGGGACTCCGTGGCTGGTTTAACAAAGAGCGCTCGAAAGCCAAAGAGCGGCTCAGGAAAAAACAGAAAGCGTATGAGAAGGCATGCGCCAAAAGAGGGGCAACGATGATGAAGCGGCTGACCGCGAAAATCGCCGGAATGGCCCCAACAAGTCCCGCTCGCCATGCGGACGAACAGGCACGGCAGCGGGCGTTCAAAAACCGGCAGACACCCGTGCCCTTCACCGATGCCACAACCGGCGCCCTTGCTCGGCCAGGGTTTGCGCATGTTCAAGGTCCTTTTTCGTCCGACAGTTTGGAAGGCGCAGCTGATGGCCTGATCGGCATTTCTCCTGGGGTACCCCCAGGGTGGCCCCCTCTGGCAACCCTCCCCCAAAGCCTCAGTGACGCCCTCAGCGGCTCTCAGCGCAGGGATGGCCCAACGCGGTTGCGGATCAAGTATGGGTTTATTGCAAGCGTCGCCCTTGCGGGTCGCAGCGCACCCCCTGGCCCGGCATCTTGGCAGGATCAGCGGCAATCTCTCCCCGCCAACCCTGTGCGTCCAGAACCGCTCGAAGGCGTTCCTTCGTACAGCCAGGGCAAGATACCAACCACCTACTATGGCACTTTCGAAACGTTAAGAGCACCTTCTCCCCGCCATGTTCCGGCGCGGGACAGGGGATTTGGAGGGGTTCTTCGGAGAGTGAATCAAAGCACGCCATATAAAGCTATAGGAATAGCATAGATTGGTCGTTTTTCTTGCACGATTTCAGTATTTTAAATAAAGATTTTGTTCGATTACCATCCATGACGGGCCTGCGCAACCATGGCTGACGAGTGGGAGCCGG
>Ga0056125_1000192_pt1 | contig 13700 bp, 16 predicted proteins | sample WorMetHEROISLAND_5_FD_71112 | JGI IMG/M metagenome (GOLD analysis project Ga0056125, IMG submission 71112) | Marine gutless worms symbiont microbial communities from Max Planck institute for Marine Microbiology, Germany - Olavius sp. 5 HERON ISLAND ... | reverse complement strand
GCTTTGTTCGGCGGCAAGGGATTGCCGCCCTACGAGGTCAAACCGCCCTCACCCGAGATATGCCCGTTTTGTAGGTCGGCATCCCCATGCCGACAGGCGGGGTTTGCAACCTGCAAGCGCTGACGCTTTGTCCGGCGGCAAAGGGTTGCCGCCCTACTTTCATCAGGCTAACGAAGGCTCGAATTACCATAAAGCCTTCTTTATTTTTTCCCATAAAACTATGAATCACCATAATTTCAATCGGTTACAGCAGAAAAAATGCAAAAATCGGACTTTTTACAAGATACCATTTCTTTTCATATGGCGATTTTTTCTTCTGTGCAGCCACTTCCTGCGGCAAATGGTGCGTCTTGTCTGTTACATTCCAGCGCCTCTTTTAGAGTAACCTCCATTGTTTCTTTCATTTCCTCGCAGGACGTTTCCTGACAATTTACGCCAGGTATCTCTTCTGTCCAACCTGCCCGCCATTCGTCTTTCTGCTTCACTACAGCCGTATATTCATGCTTCATTGATATCACCTCGATTCTTTATCTTTTCTGTTGCTAATGCGGAGTTCAGCCGCGTGCGGGCGTTGCCGCGAAGGTTTGAACAGACGAACGTTTTTCCATCTTCAATAACCCCTTACACAGTTCCGGTTCGTTCTCAAGCCTTTTCTTCATCCGCGCAACCGTTGCTGACCGTGCTGTCTGTTGATCTCTCAAACGCCCGGGCAATTTGACCCATCGTATCGCGCCACAGCTTTCTGACAAGATAGATCGCCGTGTTCCGGGGCTCATTCAGCCACCCGCGCCGCGCCTTCAGAATATCGGGCCGCGCTACACCGTAAAAGGCGCAAACGACCGCACAAATACGATCCACATCGGGCGCCGCCGGTTCCCGGCCTGAAGGAATCTCCTGCTCGATCTTTGCCCCTCCGCAGCGTTCCTTGATCCGGTCAATGAACGCTTGGGGACCGAGGCAAACGGGTCGCCTGCTCCGATTGTGCTCCGATTGATGGCCCGGCTGACATCATCTTCCTCAGCTACAGATACCCATTGCCGATAGCGCCGCCGCCTCTCTTTGCGCTTTTTCGCCAAAATGGAAGAATGTAGTTTTTGTGCAGCCAGTCCCATTTCCTGGAAACAGAAAGATACCCCTATAAGAGTCAAGGGCAGACTTGACCCCTTTCCCCCTTTTTCATGGTTCTCAACATGGCGAGGGTGGGAATGGATGGGGCGTGTGATATGGTGAGCAATTATGTAAAACGTTCGTGAAACGCAAATTGCAGCGACGTGATGTAAGGGGCCGAAGAAGTGGATATGCCGGTCTAAAATGAGCTTTCGAGGGGTCAGGGGCTTTGTTAAAAGCTGTGGATATAAAGATGCCCTAAAAGAGTCAAGAGCAGACTTGACCCCTTTTTGGCAGCGCCGTATTAATGGAAATCAGTGAAGAATGGGAGACTGGTAAAATCTACTTGAATCTGAAGGAAAAATTGTTGCTTTATCTAAAATTGAACGGATATACGAAAAGCTGAAGCACTTCAGGAGAGTGGCGACGCGCCATGACAAATTGGCCGCGTCGTATTTATCTTTTGTGCTCGTTGCAGCCATATATCTCTCCTGTTGAAATGAATGTCGACAGGCCCTAGTGCGCACTTAATTTTAGCTTGACTAAGGGGACATTGATAGCTTCGATTTGATCTGAAGATAGTGGTACTATTTCTACATGATTAACGTACCCTTTTTTTCTTAATGTGACATTTACATTTTTTCCTTTATACCATGGTACAACAATAGTGCTATTAGTATTTCCGACTTTCTTACCATCAATATATATTTCAGCATTTGCAGGCTTCGAATTTACTGATAGATTGAGTTTTTTTAATATCGGCAATTTTATCGTGCTAGGCATCTCAAAGCAGCCCTCACTGGGATCAACATTTCTTTTTGTAAACAGTGGTTTTGGTAATTTAATAATGAATAAATTTTCCTTTACCTTTCTAACAACCGGATTACCTGATGCTTTAATCATATAAGGGTTTATCCCCTTGTTTACTACGCAATATTTATTCTTATAGTGATAGCTGACTATTTCCAAATTTCCGTTGTTATTGGTTATCTCCATCGAATAGCTGGAATAATGAGGACCATCCGTAATATGAACATCATTTTTACCAGATTTTAAGAACATAAAATCAGAAACTCGTCCAGAAAAATACTGATTCAAACGGACTGGAAGGTTATTAAATTGAGGCCCATTACTTTCAATTTTCATTATTGTCTGAGCTAATGCTAAATCTCCGAAAATTGAGAATGCGACAAGAATATTGAGAACAATAAATACTATTCTTTTAGACAATTTCATTAACCTTTGAATTGATTTCATGGCTACTCTCTTTTCTAGTGCTATTTCAATTGTTTGTTCGATTCCAATATGTATAATGTAGATATAAGCCAAAAAGAATGATTGATACTAAAAAGAATAGATATTGAAGAATGCCATAAAGGACTATAGATGTGTCCTGAATGAGAAATATATCTAAAGCTAACATGTTTAGAACTGCATTTACAGATAAATGACCGAAGTAAATAGATAAGACAGAGCATAAGATTATTAATTCTGCGAATATTAATTGACTTTTTGTAATTCTAAATTTGTTATCGAGATTAGCTTTTAGAAAATAAGCTATACCTCCAACTATTCCAAGACTCCAAGTTATTATCAGTTTTGATAAATCAATAAATATATCGATTGATTTCTTTTGAATGTCGTTTAGTTTGCCCTCCAATGCGGTACTTGGATTTGGCAAAATTGAGTAATATTCAATCAACAGTACACTCAAGATAATGAACAATGCAACAAATATTGGTATTATGGAGTGTTTTGAAGTATTTTGAATCATTTTTCATCCTTTACAATGGAGCCTCCGTATAGAAAGAGAATATCAATGAAAGATCGCCGCTTACAAGAGACGCTCTTTTAGGGCGGCTGCATGGCCGGATTTCATTCGGCCGAGCGCACGTAGCCGCTGAAAGAACCGTAATCACAACAAATCGCTATATTGATCATATCCATTTGCTGTTATTTTGTAACAGCTTCTTGAAAATCTTCCGTTTTGGCGATGCCGGCTACCATGGCCAGTATCTGTGCGGGCGGCGTAATCAGCTTCCGGGTGACAAGATCAATCCAGGCGCCTTCAACGGTAATTCTGGCGGCCGGCAGGCCACTTGCTTTTTCCATGAAGTGTACCATTTTCCAGCGCCCACCGTCCCTGGAAAGTGCCGCCAGCCAAAGATCAACGGTAACAACCTCATTGAGCCGCACCTCTTTTAAAAACCGCGTGTCTTCCCGAAACAGAACCGGACCGCAACGGTTTTTTTCCAGAAATTGAAAATCAATGCCATTTTCGTAAAAATAGGCAAGCCGCACCTGGGCGGCGTAATCATTGTAAGCCGAGTGGCGCATATGGCCGTTGGGGTCCATGTCGGCCCAACGCACCCGGAACGTTTGTGAAAAGGGTTTCATGGCTCTGGTATCTCTACTGCAATGGTGCTAAAAGACGATCATCTCCAGCAGCCGTAAGTCCAAATGTTTCCTTACCGAATCTAAAAATTCAGCCTGGGAAAGCCCCTGTTTAACCGTCCCGTCAAGGGTCCGCACCGCTACCGTACCCGCCTCTTTTTCCCTGTTGCCCATGGTCAGGATAAGGGGGATATTGGCCAGTTGCGCCTCGCGGATTTTTCGGTTCAGGCTTTCCGTACGGTCATCCACCGCCACCCGCAGACCGGTTTGGGCCATCTCCTGGGCCGCCGCTTTGGCCCATGGGGTGAGGTCATCATTTAGGGGCAGCAAAATTGCCTGAACCGGCGCCAGCCAAAGGGGAAACCGGCCGGCAAAGTGTTCGATCAAAATTCCCAGGAAGCGTTCGATAGAGCCTAGAATCGTGCGGTGGATCATGATGGGGCGATGCTTTTCGTTATCCGCGCCGATGTAGGTGAGATCAAACCGTTCGGGCAGTGACATGTCCAACTGGATGGTCCCACACTGCCAGGTTCTTTTGAGGGCGTCCTTGATGTGTACGTCTATTTTAGGGCCGTAAAAAGCGCCGTCGCCCTCGTTGATTTCATACTCTTGTCCATAAGCGCTCAAAGCATCTTCCAGGCCCCGGGTCGCCTCTTCCCACCGGGCGTCACTACCAATGGACTTTTCCGGCCGGGTGGAAAGCTCCAGGTGAAAATCGAGCCCAAAGGTACCGTAAATCCGCGCCACCAGCCGAAGGGCCCGGAGGATTTCATCTTTGATCTGGTCGGGAGTCATAAAAATATGGGCATCATCCTGATGAAAGGCGCGCACCCTGAAAAGACCCGACAACACGCCACTCAACTCATGACGATGCACCAACCCCAGTTCCGCCGCCCGGATGGGTAGATCGCGGTAAGAGTGCGGCTCCGATTTATAGATCAGCATCCCACCGGGGCAGTTCATAGGCTTGACCGCATAGGGGGCTTCGTCAATCTCGGTAAGATACATGTTTTCGCGGTAGTTGTCCCAGTGGCCGCTTCGTTTCCATAACGCCCGGTTCAAAATGACCGGTGTTTTGGTCTCCACATATCCGTCGGCCGTATGCTCCATGCGCCAATAATCGATGAGCGCGTTCCAGACAGCCATTCCCCTGGCGTGGAAAAAGGGCATACCCGGCGCCTCATCGTGAAAACTGAAAAGTCCCATGGCTGTACCGATTTTGCGGTGATTGCGCTTTTGGGCTTCTTCCAGAAAGTTGAGATACTTCTTCAGCTCTTTTTTATCGAAAAAGGCCGTGCCGTAAATCCGCTGGAGCCGGGCCTTGGCTTGATCCGACCGCCAGTAGGCGCCTGAAACCTTCATCAGTTTAAACGCCTTGATAAACCCGGTGTGGGGCACATGCGGCCCGCGGCACAGATCGGTAAATTCCCCTTGTTCATAAATCGAAATAGTGCCGTCTTCCAGCTCGTTGATCATCTCTGTTTTGTAAGGTTCATCGGCATAAAAAGTGAGCGCGTCGCTTTTGGCAATTTCCTTACGCGCTACGGGCAGCTTGGCCTTGACAATGGCCTGCATCTCTTTTTCGATCTCGGCAAAATCGGCTTCGGAAACCGGCGGCATATCAATGTCATAGTAAAAACCATCCTCGATAACCGGCCCGATGGTGAGCTGTGCTTTGGGATAGCGCCGCAAAACGGCCTGGGCCATCACATGAGCGGCGCTGTGGCGCATGATCTCAAGGGCTTCCGGGTCGCGGGCGGTCAGCAGACGGACCGTGCTGTCTGATTCAATCAAGCGGTTCAAGTCGACGATCTCACCGTCAAGATCCATGGCCACGGAATTGTCGGCCAATCCCCGGGAAATACTTTGGGCTACCTGATAACCCGTGACAGCGTCATCAAATTGTTTTATGCTGTTATCCGGAAGTGTGATGGAAATCATGCAAGTCTCTTTGTATATTCGCTTCTCAATCAAAGTCCTGAAGGTAGGTCATCCGAACTAGAGGGTCAAGAAAAAATCAGATCATCCCATGCAGCCATTGCCATATCGACTAATCGACACGCCCGATCAATTAAGCATCACCGTCAAAAAGCTGGCCGGAGTAAAAGCAGTGGCGGTTGACCTGGAGGCGGATTCCATGTTTCACTATCGGGAAAAAGTCTGCCTGCTGCAGTTGGCGACCCGGAGTTACGCCTATCTTGTTGATCCATTACTGGTAAGGGATCTTACCCCTTTACAAACCATCTTTGCCGACCCGAATCGCACTAAAATCTTCCATGGGTCCGATTACGACATCCGCTCTCTTTATCGCGATTTTCGACTGGAGGTTTCCTCCCTGTTTGACACGGAATTGGCCTGCCGCTTTTTGGGCTATCACCCGTCCGGTTTGGCAACAGTGCTCAATGACCGCTATGGCGTGACCATGGAAAAACGGTTTCAACGTAAAAACTGGGCTATGCGGCCACTGCCCGAAGAAATGTTGGCCTACGCCGCCGCCGATGTAACCTACCTTTTACCCTTGGCCGATGCCCTGAAGGAAGAGTTGGCGGCCAAAAACCGGTTGGCCTGGGTTATGGAAGAGTGCGCAAGTTTACGTCAAGTGCGGGCGCCCGAAGGGGAGGAGCGCCCCCTCTTTTTACGGTTTAAAGGCGCCGGGAATCTGGATCGACGCAGTTTGGCCGTTTTGGAAGCTGTATTGCAGGTCCGGGACACCATTGCGGCCCTAAAAGATCGACCCGCCTACAAGGTTTTTAGCAGGCAGGCGGTAATGGCCCTGGCTGAAACAAAACCCTGCTCCTTAAAGGCGTTGGAAAATAGTGCTGCTTTAAGCGCCAAACAGATAAAGCTTTGGGGAAAAAGCATCGTGGCCGCGGTCAAAGCGGCTAAAGCTGAAAAAAAGCTGCCCCAATACCCCAAAACGGGGCGACCCCGACTGCCGGAAAAATTGACCCGCCGGGTTTCGGCGCTGAAAAATTGGCGCAAAAAACGCGCCCGCCGGATGGACCTGGCGCCGGGACTGGTTCTCAACAACACCCTGATCACTGCCATTGCCGGGACCAAACCGAAGCGGGTAACTGATCTTGAGACCATTTCCGGTCTGCGGCGATGGCAAAAAGAGGCGTTTGGCGAAGAAATTACGGCGCTATTGACGAAGCTCAATTAGAGCAAAATGACACTCAATGCCCGGCAGAAAAAATATCTGCGGGATTTGGCCCACACTTTACCACCGGCGGCTTACGTGAGTTAAAAAGTTTCAGCTTTTTATAAAGTGAAACGCATTCAACCGGACAGGCACGCTGCCCCGTACCATTTTGCCGATGAAAGTTCAGCCAACGAGGCGTTCGACTGAAAAAGGGTTATTCGGGGAATTTGATTTTTACCTGCTCGCGGCCGCCCTCTTTTGCTACCTCAATGGCCAAATCGATGCTGCTGTTACGGACACCCAGGGAAAATGGCAACTGGCCGCTCTCATCAATATGGGTCATTTCCCGGATTGTCTCGATCACTTTGGCGCCGATAGCGCCTCCCGGAGAGGGCAAGGTGGCCGGACGGTAAGCCGCCGTCACCCGGGTTTGCCCGGCGGCATCCTGAGAAATGGTAATCTCTTTGGCGCCACTGTTGATCCCATGCAGCGCGGCCAAAGCCAGCCATTTGACGGCGGCCTCATCGGGATCCTTATCATTGGGAACTCGGGACATCTCCTTTAAGGGGTCATTGGCGGCAAAGCAGTCGCAATGCTCCTGAACCTTTTGATGAATGTTTCCTCTGTCTTTCATGGTTGCGCTCCTCTTTAAATGGATTTAATCCCCGGGCTTATGTAAGGTGATTTGTCGTTTTGACCTTCAGGACAATCATCAAGGTAATACCAAAACATTCAGTTGCAATAACATCATACCGATATCCGATTTTATCCAATACAGGGGTTGACAGTGGGTGCTGATATCGGCACGATTCGCAGGCGACTGACAGGTATGGCTGGAAAGATCGTCTTGCGCAGCGGAAAAACCGTACTGAACGTATCTGCCGCCCGCTTTGAAAGCCTCCATTCGTGATCGTTGCAAATATGCGCCGGCCATCCTCTAAGGCCGGCAAGGAAAACCGTATTCTTTTGAGAAATCGTTTGAACGCCAAAATTAAGCTGCTGCCATGGCGGCTGCGCTGGTATCGCCAACCAGCCGGCCGTCTTTGATCTCCAGGACGCGCCGGGCCGTTTGGGCGCAAGTCAAGCTGTGGGTCACCATAATAATGGTGGCGCCTTGATGGTTCAGTCGCTGTAACAGGGCCATGATTTCACCACTGGTGTTGGAATCGACATTGCCCGTGGGCTCGTCGGCTAACAGAATCGGCGGTTCATTGACGATGGCCCGGGCAATGGCGGTTCGTTCACCTTCACCACCGGAAATTTGGCCGGGCAGGCGTTTGGCTTTTTCCTGTAATCCAACCCGGTCCAACGCTTCCATGGCCATTTCCCGTTTCGTATGCCGGCCTAGTTTGGCTGAAGTAAGGGGGAGCATCACATTTTCCAATACAGTCAGATAGGGGACCAGATGAAAGCTTTGGAATACAAAACCCAAGTATTCCCGCCGAAAATCGGCCCGCTGTTCCGATGTCAGACCATATATATCGAGATCATCCACTACATAGCTTCCCGAGGAGGGCGCGTTCATGGCGCCCATGATGGCGAGAAGGGACGATTTGCCTGCGCCGGATTCACCCATGAGGGCGACAAACTCACCCAGGGCAATGGTGAAGGAGATATTATTGACAGCCTTGACACGGTTATTGCCCTCTCCAAAGATCTTCACCAGTTCTTTTACTTCGATGGTTGACACAGTCCTCTCCTTGCTCGTTCAATATTATAGTGTTCTCAAGGCGCGGCCGGGATCCAGCCGGGATGCCATCCAGGCGGGATAAGCGCTGGAAATCAGACCAACGGTGAGCGCCAAACCGACGGCCATTAGCGCCAGGGGGGCGTTAAAAGGGATCGTTACGGATCCTTTCAGCAGGGTGAACCCGAGTTTAATGCTGACATACCCTAAAAAATAACCGAAGATGCCGGCCATCAAGGAAACGGCTGCGGCCTCAAAGAAGATGATCCGCATCACATGGCGGCGTCGAAAACCAACCGCCCTGAAAATACCGATCTCTTTGGTGCGTTCGCGGACGCTGCCCATGAGCGTGACCAGCACCACCAGACTGCCGATCAAAATAACCACTGCGCTGATGCCATAGGAAAACTTCTTAAAGTGCGCCAGTGTCGCCATGCGTCCTTTGACTACCTGCTGGATGGCCATGACCCGGGCGCCGGGCAACGCCCCGGAAATTTGCCGCACCATATCCTCAATGGGGCAGGCTTCGCACAATGCCGCCACCTCCACCATGGAAAGTTTTTCGGGCTTATCCAGGAGTAGCTGGGCGGTGCTCAGCCGGCTAAAGAGCAGGTGGTCATCCTGTGAACCGGTTGCTTTTAAAACCCCGCTGATTTGTAAAGGCCGCCCTTTAATCGTGAGGGTGTCGCCGGCTCGAAGGTTCAGGACCTGGGCGGCGCGGCTTCCCGCCACCAGGCTGTTGTCGTCCGGAATTTGTCCATCAATCCGCCACCACGGTTTCAGGATCGGCGTGGCTTCAAAATCGACCCCGGCCAATAATAGCGGCTGATCGGCAGCCTGAACGGCGCCGAGTACGATGGGGCCTACGGCGGCGATATTGCGCGCATTCCGAATGGTATCCAGCCGGGTCAATTCATTTTGTTCGATTTCCGCCATGTCGAACGAGACTGCACCTAAGGACAGCCCGCCATAGGAGAGGGTCAATTGATCGGTTTTAGGGGTTACCAGAATATTGGCGCCATACTTTTCCAGTTTATGGGTAATCTCATTGGCCGTGGTTTCAACATAGGTGATCACGCCCACAACGGTGGCAACCCCCACCACCAGTCCCGCCAGGATGAATCCCGCTTTGGCTTTGCGGCGCATAAGATTCTTAAGGGCGATTTCAAAAAGTGTCATGATCGCTGCTCTCCGGAAAAGTCAAAATAGCTCTTGCCTTCCATGATATCGGCCACGTTGATAATCAACTGATCGTTCTCCACCCGGCGGTTTAAAGGCGCCGGGTTACAGCCGCCTTTGACCTCGTTGATCTTGTTGGAGGAAAAGCGTCGTCCGCAATTTCGGCAGATCATCTCATCACCTTCCTGGTAGTACCCTTTACCCGAAGGCCAACATACATCGCAGGCGTCAAAGGCCGCCCGGATAACGCCATCGGCGCTTTTCAGGATAAAATAGCGGATAGTTATACCATCGGCGCTGTATTCATAATGGCGGGCCCTACCATCTTCAAAGAGACTTACCGGGTAAGCCACCCGGGTATTATCGATGATTGCCGCCGTTTGGGCAGCGGTATCTGCAACGGAATCCCGGGTGTCTGTTTGGGTTACATAGTAGGCGCCGGCGGCCGCCGCAAGCGCACCGACGAGGGTCAATAACAGGGGCAGACGGCTTTTACGGGTTGTTCGCGTTACCACCGCCTTTTTTGCGGCACGTTTCCTGGAAGAATTTGCGTTACTCATACTTCACTCCTTGCTTTTTGGCCTTCGGATGGTACCAAAGGTCTTCAGGGGTAACGATCCTGTGAAAGTGGATCGGTTGAATGTAACCGGCAGTCAGGTCGGCTTACAACGCCGGCGGAGGTGGCTACATCAGCAAAGGATCGTTTTCAGGTGAAGATAAAGGGGGATTTTGGTGAACCTGTTTAATAACGGATCTTCCGGTAAAAAGTTTGTTTCGGTTCTGTCAAGCGCCTTGGGTAAAAAAGTCTGCGCCGTTAAAAACGAGGAAATGTTTTGGCGGCGCGTACTCCCGCTGTCGGTGATTGCCGCCGGAGGGCTCTTTGGGCCGCCGTTGCTGATGGTGCAATGCGCACAGGCGACGCTATGACAGCAGTCCGTTGCGGATGCAACCCGCAAGTGGCCCGCTTGGGCCGTATCGCCGCAACAGGGGCAAAGCGCCGTTTCGGCCGGGACGGCGGCGCCCATGCTCAAAATGAATATAAGGGTGAGCAGCCCGGCAACGAATCGGTATGCAACTCTGTTTACATTCATAGATAATAGATATGGAATGAATCGAATATTGTCAAGCCAAAGCAATTCTGGAGATCGATCATAGGCAGACGGTTGTAAAACGGAGGCTAACCGATAAAGCGATAATGGCAGATCGATCCAACGGCCCAGGCCAGCACAACCAGGGTTAAAAAGATTGACGTACGGGCCAAAAACCGATAAACCGGTTTTTCAGCCCGGTTCTCGCTATACCCTAACACCCAGCCCAAAGCGGCGCCCGCCGCAAATCCACCACCGTGACCCCAGTTGTTAATACCCGGTACAATCAAGCCAAACACCAGGATCGCGATAGCCCAGCCCCCGATCTGGCGGTAAACCGCCTGGCCGTGGATGCCGCCCCGGCTTTTGCCGTAATAAACGGCGGCGCCGAGGAGCGCGCACAAAGCCGCCGAAGCCCCAATAGTAAAAGGGACCCCTGCTGCATAGGAGATGTAAAACCCGGCAATTCCGCCCCAGGTATAGATGATAATGGCGCGGTGTTGGCCGTAAAAACGCAGAATCAAGGGGGCAACCTGGCCCACGGCCATCATGTTGAAAAAAAGATGCAAAAGCCCGCCGTGGAGATAGTTGGCCGCAAGCAGGGACCACCAGCGGCCCAATTGATCAATGGGGATGGTTCCCGACGCACCCAGCAGGAGCAGGCTCTTGGAATCGGGTGCTAAAAAGGTCAAGGGGCTGGGGGTCACCCCCAAACCGCGCGGGTTACTAAAAAGGGAGATCAGGTACAACCCGACATTGAGGTAAATTAACCACTGGATGAGTTGCCCCTGTCCATAGAGAATTTGTCCCAAAGGACCCTGTTTCCAGCGCGCCCCGGGACGTAAATGGTCGCAATGGGGGCATTTGCGCTCATCTGCACTGACCAGACGGCGACATTTGGGGCAAAGCACTGAGCTGCGTTGGGGGTTGTTCATGGGTGTCTCAGGTCTGTTTCCGGTCGGTCAGCCAGGTGTCCAGATCCGGAGGGCTGATGTGGCTGCCTGAAAAGGGCGCCCAGTCACAGCGCGCATTTAGCTCCATCCCGTCCCGGATGATCGATACGGGCCGATCGCAGGAGACCACCACCACCAAAAGGTTGGTGTTCATGGCGGTAAAACGTAGGGCGGAGTTGTAACGCGCCCCCCGGGCGCGGTCTTCGGCGGCAATGGCCTTGCCGTCCATGATCGAGGCGAATCCGCTGAGTTGTAAATCGGCGCTGAGGTGCAGGGCGCCGTCTACTTTGGCCAGCGATTGAATCAGCGCCAGGTGTTCGGGATCGTTCAGGCGCAACGGAGGGTCCAAATGGTGTCCCGGAATGGAAATGGGCGGATCGTTGAGATCCAGTATCAGGGTGCAGCCGAAACGGTTTTCCTGGGCGCGGTGGACAATCCGGGACATGGCGGTAAACAGAAGCCCCTGTTTTGCACTGCTCAACCGGGTTTCCAAAAGCGCTTCTTCCACCTCCACCAGTTTGGCCCGATGCTGGGTGGCGTAAAAATGGCCGTCGGTGAAACTGCAGATGGATTGGCCTTTAATGCGTAGAAAACCGAATCCACCCTGATAATCGGCGGTGATGCAAAAGAGCGGCTTCTTTTCACAGGCGATTCCCACAACCGCCCGGCCATCGGAAACAACCCATCGACTTGAATATTCCACCGCCTGGAGCAGCTTGCGGACATGTTTGGCATTCCCGAGCGACGGCCGCTCGGTGGCCGGAAACCGGGTCATAAATGTAATGGAATCAAGAAAGCGCGGCGCCACAAAGGTCAGCTCGCCGCGCGGCCAGGCGCCCTCTTCCCGGGTGCGGGAAATTTCCAGCACCGCGTCCAGGACGGGATAGATTCGTAAATGGGTGTCGAGGCCAAGATAGCGGCTCATTTCGTCGATAATGTGATCGCGCACTGCGTGGGTGGCGTATTCACGCAAAAATGCGCCGGAAATACCCGAATAGAGGGAAATCTCACTGGCCAGATCGTGGGCGAGACGCCAGGCGGCGTGTTCAAGCCATCGTTCCGTGGGGCCGATATCACAAAGTTCGGGATGATGCTCGGTAAACCATCTTTGATAGTAAAGCGAGCGTGAGCGTCCGCCAAAAGAGATCAGTCCGGACAGGTGCAGATCTTTTTCCGGGCACAAAAAACCGGGCTGATCCATCCCTCGTGACAAGGGATGACCGGGCTGCCGCCAAATCTCTTTTTCCAGGTACAGTTCCCGGATAATCGGTTCGTGCTCGTTGAGCAGATGCTGGGGATCATAGATCCGTAAAGGGCCGTCATTCGTATACGCATAGATCAGCGCGACACGGCTGGGCGCGGAGAATTGGGACAGCCCGCCCCGCAATCCTTCTAACGTATCGTAAATACAGGTCCGGATGAATTGATCACGTCGCATACAAGACCATATCATTTTTTAAAGGGCGTCACAATCGGGTTTACGTCTATTGCATGGGGGCTGGATTCAAGTGACGGCAAATCCGCGGTCAGCCATGAAAACGGAGAGTTGACCCTTTGGGAATGTACGGATACATCCGGGCGGTAATTCACCGGGTGGTCAAACCAGCTTTGTCCGGCGGCAAAGGATTGCCGCCCTACTTTTATATCGGCATCCCCATGCCGACAGGCTTTTATGTAGGTCGGCATTCCTATGCCGACAGGCGGGGGTTCTTACCGTTGGTTCAGGTCTCCGACCTGAACCACCTGCTTCTTACAACCTTGATGAAAAATCACAACGGCAAATCGTTAATTCTCAATGCGCAAACGCTATTTGCACTGAACCAATACCAATCTTCGGCTTTCAAAACATATCCTTTTATGTAGGTCGGCATTCCCATGCCGACAAGCGGGGTTTGCAGCCTGCAAGCGCTGACGCCTTGTTTGGCGGCAAAGGATTGCCGCCCTACCAGTTTTGTCCGGCGGCAAAGGGTTGCCGCCCTACGGGATGTTCCGGTCTTTCGGTCCGGCCGGCTGCCCGCGGGCGCGCCCTGTGCCGTTTCCGCATCAGGAACCCAGCGTACCGCAGCGCGGCACCTCCTTGCCAAAGGGGCCTGTCGGCGGGTCACACGTCGCCGCCACCGCCTCCAGCGGCTCCACACTCAATATCCGCG